>PDWJ01001756.1_pt1 | contig 43856 bp, 42 predicted proteins | sample 1430881 | NCBI WGS metagenome assembly PDWJ01 (sample SAMN01162460, study PRJNA174530) | Oral metagenome, whole genome shotgun sequencing project. | biome: Marine environment; feature: Marine mammal; material: Swab sample of the gingival sulcus; isolation source: swab sample of gingival sulcus...
GTCTCGGATCAGCTGCAGCGAGTTCAACAGTTGCAGCTGTTCGATGTTCTCGGTCAGGTCTCGCGAGGTCATGCCCTTGTGGATGTGCTCATACCCGGCTAGCGCATTGAACTCCTCGATGCGGGCCTTGACGTCATGCCGGGTGACGCGCTCTCTGGCCGCGATGGACTCCAAATCGACAGTGTCGATGACGGCCTCATATGCCACCAGCACCGTAGCCGGATCATCTGCTAACTGCAGTCCCAGCTCTAGCTGGGCGCGCAGCACGGCGAGCCAGAGGCGTCGCTCGGCGACGATCTTGGCACTCGGCGCCCAGATCTCACGTAGCTGGGTGGAGGCATATCGTTGGGCCAACACGTTGGGAACAACCATGCCCTTAGCCTAGGCGCTTCGCCGCGTCGCGGCCGCAACGCCACCGGACTGGCCCCAACTGGGCAGCCCGGCCGCCGGTAAATTGGCCTAGAGCTCGCCACCGTCGAGCGCGGTAACCGCTTCGGCCGCGGCCTGGGCGCGCACCGGCACCGTGTTGATGCCGATTATGCCTAGAAACAGACAGTCGTAGTTGGCGCTCACTGCTACGACCACTTGGCCCCCAAGCACCTTGGCCTGAGCCTGATAGCCGGAGGCCGCAGCGTAGTTGCGGGCCTGCGCGACTGCCTGGAGACCATTTAGCGCCGAGGTCCCGGTTTCGTTCAGCCTGATCTGCTGGCCACCGATTCGGGCTGCCTGGGCGGCCACCTGTTGGGCCTGCTGTTGGGCGGTGGCATGCCCGGAGAAGTCGACGCCCAATCCGACGGCCACGATAAAGGCCGGGAGCGCGACGGCAACCCAGACGGCAAGCGCTCCCCGTTCATCTCGCCCCATGCTCACATTGTGGCCGGGAGCGGGTTAACTGGTTGGCTGCTCCGAAGAAGTGTGGATAACTTTTTCCCGGGCCGTCCAGGTAACCCCGGCTGCGGCCGCGATGACCAACAGGATCGCCAGCCACTCCCACCCGTCCAGCCGCTCGGCGAGCACCAGCCAAGCGAACAGGGCAGCGGCCGCCGGTTCGACCGCCATGAGGACACCGAATACCCGGGTCGGCAGCAGCCGCAGCGCCTGGATCTCCAGGCCGTAGGTGAACACGCTCGACAGCAGGGCCACCAGCAGCAGCACCCACAGGATCGACGGCGAGGCGAGAATCGAAGCGACGGCGTCGCCCACCCCGATCGGCAGCAACAGCAGGCTGCCAAAACCCATGGCGGCAGCGAGGCCACCAACGCCACGCACCCTCGCCCCAACACTGCGGGCCGCCAAGATGTACAACGCCCAAAACGCCCCCGCCAGCAGGGCCAACGCCAGGCCAAGCGCATCGACCGCGCCGGTGACGGAGCGAACTGCCACGATGGCGACCGCGATACCAGCCAACACCACCCAGGCCAGGTCTCGCAGCCGCCTAGTCAACACCAGCGACAGCACCAGCGGCCCGAGCAGTTCGGCCGACACTGCGATCCCCTGCGGGATGCGTTCCAGCGCGAAGTAAAACGCCAAGTTCATGGCCGCCAGGCTGGCGCCGTAGCCTGCGACGAGCCACAGCGTGCTGCGTTCCCAGCGCCACCAGGTCGGCCTAGTAAGCAGCAGCAAGATCACTGCCGCTATGAGGTAGCGCGAAAAGGTGAGGCCGGTGGGCCCGATCTCATCGAAACTGCCCTTTGCGATCGCGGCGCCTAACTGCACTGAGGAAATGGCAGCCAGTACTAGCAGCACACCCCACAGTTCCCGACGCACGCGAATAAGCCTGCCCGGTTGCGTCAATCACGCGCAACCGGGCAGGCCAAATGGGTTAGTTATAGCGGCCGCAGCGAGCCAACCAGGCAAGGTTTGGCGGCCTTGTTGGTCACCAGGAACCTGGTCACCTCGCCGTCTTGCAGCGACCCGAAGTTGGCCGAGCCGGGCAGCGGCAACGGCTTGGTGAACTGCACCCTGACCCGATAGGTCGGCGGCAGCTGCCCACCGAAAACCGCCATAGCTCGCCCGTGAGTCCACATGCCGTGAATAATCGGCCGCGGGAAGCCCATCAGCTTGGACGTCAGCGGGTGCAGGTGGATCGGATTGACATCACTGGAGACCGCTGCGTACCGCTGACCAAGATCGGCTGGCAGTCGCCATCGCTGGCTGGGCTCGACATCCGGCACTTCCTCGCGCTCGGTTTTCGCCGGTTCACCGGGGAGCTTCTGCGACAGCGACAGGTAGTTGCTGCGGCTCTCCCAGGCCAATTCGTCGCCAACCCGAATCTCGCTGACCATATCGAATGTGGCGCCCTTGCTGTGCGGCCGCAGATTCTCCCCGCGCACCGAAATATCCAGGGCATCCGTGGTCTGCACCGGTCGGTACAACTTCATCTCATTGGTGACGTGCACCACGCCCGCGAGCCCGAACGGCGAATCTTCGCTCGCCATCAGGTGCAGCTGCACTGGGAAGGTAACAACGTACAGCCAGGTGGCCGGCACCTCGTTGCGCAGCGTAAAACCGCACAATCGGCTGTAGGCAGCCAACCGCTCCAGCCCGGGACGCACCTGCGAGAGCAAGACGCGCCGATCAGGCATCGCGGCATCCGGGCCCAACTTCTGCCGCCGCTGCACAGCCGCCTTGGCCAGCAATGCCGCAGTGTTGGGGAAACTACGCAGGACCTCAACTTCGGCAGCCATCAGGCACCCACAATGTTTTGGCCGCAGACGCGGATAACTTGGCCATCCACGCCGCTGGACGCTGGGCCGCTCAGGTATGCGATCAGTTCAGCCACGTCCTCGGGCTGCCCGGCCTGCTGCAGCGAGTTGAACCGTTGGAAGATCTCGCGCTGCACGAACGGAATCGCGTTGGTCATGTCGGTGGCGATGAAGCCCGGGGCCACCGCATTCACCGTGACCGGCCGATCCGCCAGTTGCTCCGACAGTGCCCAGACCATGCCCATAACGCCAGCCTTGCTGGCGGCATAGTTGGTTTGGCCCTTATTGCCAGCCACGCCCGACGTAGAGGCAACCCCGACGATCCGGCCTTCCTGGGTGAGCCCGCCGGGACGGTCTTCGGCTAGCAGGTACTCGTTGATGGGTAGCTGTGCCGCCAGGTTGACCGCCAGCACCTGCCCCCAGCGCTTCTCGTCCAGGTTGGCCATCATCTTGTCGCGGGTGATGCCAGCATTGTGGACGATCGACCAGATCCGGGCGTCGTCGCCATAGGTTTTCGCGACGTGCTCACAGATCCGCTGACCAGCATCGGCCCGGGTGATGTCTAGCTGCAGCGCCGAGCCACCAATCGAGTTGGCAACCTTGGCCAGCGATTCGCCAGCGGCCGGGATATCCACCACGACCACCTTGGCACCGTCACGCGCAAAAACCTCGGCGATAGCCTTCCCGATACCACGGGCGGCACCGGTAACCACAACGACGCGATCCTCGAACGGCAGGTCGCTCAACTCGTGGGCAACCTTTTGTGGCCCGACCCGCCAGGTCTGACCCGAGACATACGCCGAGCGCCCCTCCAGCAAGAAAGACAGCGTGGAGACCACGTCAGCCGCGGTAGTGCCCTTGCGCACGAACACCAGGTTCGAGGTGGCGCCGCGGGCGAGTTCCTTGGCGAGGGTGCGGTTGATGCCATCGATGCCCTGCTGCACGGCCTTGGCCTCCAGACCCGAAACGCCCTCGGCGTCGGTGGCCAGGATGATGACCCGACCGGCCCGTTCCAGATTGCGCATGATGGGCCGCAGCAACTGCCGCAGCTGCTCTAGCTCTTCGATCCGCCGCACCGCGGTCGCATCGATCACCAGCGCGCCGGGGCGAGTCTCATACTTGGGCGGCACCTCGCGGCCCTTCTCGTTCTTGGTGCGGTTCTCCGGCAGATCCAGCAGCGGCTCGATGTAGTCGATGTCGAGCAACGCCAAGGCATCGGCAGCCAGGCTGGCTTTGCCAATGCTGCCCAAGACGATGGGGCCGCTCGGCAAGCAGCGCCCCCGTCGCAGCCTCGGCGGCTCCTTGACGCCCGCCTGCCGGGCCAGGAACTTACCGGGGGGGCTCTTGTAAATGCTTTCCAGAATGCTCATCAGCAGGCCTCCATGATCGCGGTGATGCCCTGCCCGCCAGCGGCGCAAATCGAAATCAGGCCGCGCGAGCCCTTACCCTTGGCCGCCAGCATCTTCGACAGCGAAGCGACGATCCGGCCGCCAGTGGCGGAGAACGGGTGCCCGGCCGCCAGCGACGAACCGTTCACGTTCAGCTTGTCGCGGTCAACGGTGCCGAGCCCCTTGTTTTCGAGCGCCTTGAGGGTCGCCAGCACGGTGCTGGCGAAGGCCTCGTGGATCTCGAAGTAGTCGAAGTCGTCGAAGCTCATGCCGTTGCGCTCCAGCAGCACTGGGATGGCCCGGGTGGGGGCCAGCAGCAAGTCTTCGTTGCCGGTCACGTAGTCGGCGGCAGCCACCTGGGCATCGACGATGCGCGCCAGAGCTGGCCAATTGCGAGCCTTCGCCTCTTCCTCGCTGGCTAGCAGCACGACGGCAGCGCCGTCGGTGAGAGCGGTGGAGTTGCCGGCGGTCATGCTTGCGCCCTCGCCCCGCCCGAACACGGTCTTCAGCTTGGCGAGCTGCTCCAGTGTCGTGGTGGGCCGTAGAATGCCGTCGCGGCTGACGCCCAGGAACGGGGTGACCAGATCGTCAAAGAATCCTTCATCCCAGGCTCGGGCCAGATGCTGATGCGAAAGGTAGGCCAACTCGTCTTGGGCCTCCCGCGAGATCCCCCACTTCTTCGTGGTCAGGGCCTGCGATTCGCCCATGCTTAGCCCGGTGCGAGGCTCGTCGATCGAGGGCGGCACCGGCGCGAGGTCGGCTGGCTTTAGCCCAACAAAAGCCTTTGCCCGCTGGCCAACGCTGCGCGCATTTCCGGCCTTCAGCAGCGCTTTGCGTAGGCGTTCGCCAACCACGATGGGAGCATCTGAGGCTGAGTCCGCGCCACCGGCGATGCCGATCTTGGCCTGGCCGAGCTGGATCTTATTGCTCACGTACACGATGCTCTCCAGGCCGGTCGCGCAGGCCTGCTGCAGGTCACACGCCGGGGTGTGGGGGTGCAGCGCCGAGCCGAGCACTGCTTCGCGGGTGAGGTTGAAGTCGCGGCTGTGCTTTAACACCGCACCAGCGACCACCTCGTCTAGCTGTTCTCCGGCCAGCCCGAACCGGGCTACCAGGCCGTCTATCGCTGATGTGAGCATGTCTTGGGCAGAGGCTGCGGCGTACTTACCGCCCGCCTTTACAAATGGGATTCGGTTGCCACCAACCACAACCGCCGTATTAGAAGTCATCTTTGGTCCTCTCAGGCGAGACTTAATCTAAAGCTAGCAGGTACTGAGAGTATCGACTACCCTCGGTAGCGTGAACCTAACGCCGGATGGCAGAACCAGCCGCTGGGAAGAGCATAACGCCAGCCGCCGGGTCGAGTTGGTGCAATGCTGCCTGCGCGCCATCCGAAGTGACGGTCCACACCTAGGTATGGACGAGTTCGCGACCGCGGCTGGTACCTCCAAGACAGTGCTCTATCGGCACTTCGGCGACCGAAACGGTCTCCACCATGCCGTCGCCGAGTACACCTTGGACTTCATCATCCGCAAACTGCCGCTTTCCCAGCCCAGCACTGTTCCCCCAAGCGAATTGGTACGCATCTTGGCGGATGCCTACCTGAGCCTGGTGGAACGAGACCCCAACATTTACCAGTTCGTCATTTCCCAACCGTGTCATGCCGCAGACGAATCGGTAGTGCGAGTCACCACTCGAATCGGGAATGTCCTCTCGGAGTCGTTGGCCAATTGGCTGCGCTCCCAGGGCCTCGACGAGGCTCCTGCCAATACCTGGTCCCATGGCGTCGTCGGTTTCGTCTACGCCGTAGCTGACCGTTGGATTCTCACCAACCTAAGCCGCCCACGCGAAGAAGTCGTGGGATTCATCTGTCAGTTGTTCAACATCGCATTCACACCCACTCAAAGGAGTCAAAGATGACCCGCTCAGCGAAAGAATCCATCAGCAAAGCGCTTGTCCGCACCCTCGACGGCCCGTACCACGACTTGAAAGAACGCTGGCGCGACGAGGTGAGCGCCGAGGACGTGATCCGTGACCCGGCGCAAAACACCACCGAAGCCCGCGCCTGGGTGCTGGAAAAATTGATCGGCCTGTCGAAGCGGGAGTTCATCACCGCAGGTTTCCCGGCCGAGTACGGCGGCACCGGCGACCAGGCGGAGTCCGTCGCCCACTTCGAGATGATGGCTTTCGGCGATCTGTCCCTCACCATCAAGTCAGGTGTCCAAGAGGGGCTCTTCGGCGGCGCGATCACTAACCTCGGCACCGAATGGCACCACAAGACCTTCCTGCCGCAGGCCATCTCGGTGGAGCTGCCTGGCTGCTTCGGCATGACCGAGCTAACCCATGGCTCGGATGTGCAAAACATCGAGACCACCATCACCTACCTGCCGAAGTCCGATGAGTTCGAGGTGCATTCCGAGACCCCAGGAGCCACCAAGGTCTACATCGGCAACGCGGCCACCCACGGCCGAATGGCGGTCGTCTTCGGCCAGCTACAGGTGGCCGGGGAAGGCCACGGCGTGCACGCCATCCTGGTGCCGATCCGCGACGAGCAGGGCAAGACCCTGCCGGGAATCACCATCGGAGACCACGGCCACAAGGGCGGCCTGCTCGGCGTGGACAATGGTACCCTGCGCTTCGATCACATCCGGGTGCCTCGCCGGATGCTGCTGGACCGCTACGGCGGCGTCGACGAGGCAGGCAACTACCATTCGCCGATCGAAAGCAAGAACGCCCGCTTCTTCACCATGATCGGCACGCTGGTGCGCGGCCGCATCTGCATCGGCGGTGGCGCCGCGTCGACCACCCGCAAAGCAATCACGATCGCAACCCGATATGCCTGCAGCCGGACCCAGTTCCGTCGGCCTGGCTCCAAGCAAGAGATCGCGCTACTGGACTACCAGACCCACCAGCGCAAGATCCTCCCGAACATCGCCAGGGCCTACGCCTACGGCTTTGCCCAAAACGAGCTGTCACAAGAACTGCAGCGGGTCTGGGATCTTGAAGGCAGCGATCCGAAGGCAGCTCGGCGACTCGAAACGCAGGCGGCAGCCATGAAGTCGCTGCAGTCGAACTGGGCCAATGACACCTTGCAAGTGATGCGCGAAGCGTGCGGCGGCGCCGGCTACATCAGCGAGTCCGGCATCACCTTGGCTCGGCAGGACGCCGACGTGTTCGCCACCTTCGAGGGCGACAACACCGTCCTGCAGCAACTGGTGGCAAAGGGACTGCTGCTGGAATACAAGGAAGCCTGGAGCGACCTAGATAAGAAGGGCACCGCCCAGGCCACCGCAAAGCTCATCGGTCGCGCCGTCATGGAGCGCACCACCGCCCGGGCAGTCGTTGATCGGCTAGTCAGCATCGCCAAGGCCAAGCCGGAATCCGAGCAGCTACTGGCTCGCGGCTGGCACATCCAGATGTTCGACTACCGCGAACAGCACACCCTGGAGTCGCTGGCGCAGCGGCTGCGCGGCGCGTCGAAGGCCGACGACAAGTTCGCTGCGGTTAACCAAGCCCAGGAACACATGCTGGCAGCAGCACGGGCGTACACCGACCGAATGGTGCTCGACGCATTCGTCGCTGCCATCGAGCACAGCGAGGCAGCGGTTACCCCGTACCTGGTACAGCTGTGCGACCTGTACGCGCTGGCCACGATCGAACAGAACCGGGCCTGGTTCCTAGAGCATGAGGCCTTCGACTCGCAGCGCAGCAAGGCCGTCACGGCCGCGGTCGACGATCTGTGTGCTCAGCTACGGCCGCAAGCGCTTGAACTAGTGGCAGGCCTAGGCGTGCCCGAGGGCTGGCTCAACTCAACCCTGGTCTGATCGAAACGGCCCCTCAGCCCCAGCTCACCTTCGCGGTGGGCTGGGGCAGTTCCACCCAGGTGCGGCCGGGCGCCATGACGAGCGGCTGCCCGTCGGCGGTTTGGAACTCGAAGCGTTCCTGCACTTCGCCTTTGCGCCAGGTGCCGGTAACGGATTTGCCACCATTTAGATAGCAGAACTCGCCCTCGGCTTTGATGATGTCGACGTAAGGCACCTTCACGCCGGAGCCCTCCCAGATCTTGTCGTCCCACCAGCGGGTCTTGATGATCATGATCGAGTCGGTGATGACCTGTTCACCGTCGGCTAGGAGGTGCGGCCCCCACGGCTGCGACCGCAGGTACACACCACGGTCGGGATCATAGGCGTAGCTCATGGTGACGCTGCCACCATAGCTGATGCTGGCCTTGGTGCCGGCCTCGCCGTCGAGCGTCGAGGCCCCCTCGGCCTGGATGGGGAAATAGGGCTCCGGCGGCGCCGTGAACCGTTTAGCCAGCTTCACCAGTTCTGCCGGATGAGCCATGATCGCCCGGTCATACTGCCTCTTGCCGCCGACTTGGTACACCCGCGACTCGTCTAGCGAATAGCCGGGCGTGCCCTTGTATGACAGGTAGTACATGCGCTCGATGAACTCGTCGTGCGCGGCCAGGTAGTTGCTGACCCAGTCTGATGCCCCAGTGTTCGCCAACAGCGGCCGCAGCGGCGCCAGCAGCGGCACATCCACCGGGCGCATCGAGCGGGTCGGCCCGGCCGCTTTCGGGAATTGACTGTGGAAGATCGCGCAGACGCGGGTGTAGGCGTAGCCGTTGGGTTCTAGGACGACGATGTCGGCCTGGTTCAAGCCAAGATGCGGGTTTTCCTTTTGGAGATTGGGGATCTTTACCGCCACCGCCGGGTGGTCCAGCGGGGCTTCGGTCAGCAGCCCCGTCAACGGAGCCGGTTTTCCGGCTGGCGTCGGGCTCGGCGTCGGAGTCGGCGAGAGTGTGGGGGTAGGTGTCGGGGCTTTGGTAGGACTAGGAGATGGGCTTTCGTTGGCTTCTGGGTTACTACACCCAGCAACGGCCAGCAAGCCACCACTCAACAGGGCGCGTCTACTTGTTCTCACCCATTCAGTCTAAAGCAGATCGTTGATCAAAATGGTCTCTTCCCGACCAGGTCCTACCCCAATTCCAGAGATCCGGCAGCCGATCAATTCTTCGATACGGCGCACGTAACGTTGGGCGGCATCGGGTAGGTCGGTGAAGCTGCGAGCGCGCGAGATGTCCTCGGTCCAACCATCGAGATATTCGTAGATCGGCTTGGCGTGATGGAACTCCGATTGAGTCAGCGGCATCTTGTCGTGTCGCACCCCATCGACGTCATAGGCGACGCAGACCGGGATCCTCTCCCAGCCGGTCAGCACATCAAGCTTGGTTAGGAACACGTCGGTGAAGCCGTTGATCTTGGCAGACTGCTCCACCAGCGGTGCGTCGAACCAGCCGCAGCGGCGAGGCCGCCCCGTCGTGGCACCGTACTCGCCACCGGCCTCGCGCAGCGCCTCGCCCTCGTCGTCTAGCAATTCGCCGGGGAACGGCCCTTCGCCGACCCGGGTCGTTGAGATAACGCCCAGTATCGATCACGTAGGGTCGGATGGCTTCGGCGTGCGCCAGCAGGCTCGCCACGATCTCGTCGGCCTCGATAGCCCGACGGTTGTAGACCTTGGCAAGCAGCTGGTTCTTTTGCTCCAGCGCGCCCTCTACCTTCTGCCGCAGAATCGGCTCATCGAAGATGTCCTGGATCCGGATCCCCAGCCGGTTCACCTTGTCCGAGTAGGTCGGGCCGACCCCGCGGCCGGTGGTGCCGATACGCCGGTTGCCGAGGAAGCGTTCGGTGACCTTGTCCAGCACCTTGTGGTACTCGGTGATGATGTGGGCATTGGCGCTGATCAGCGGGTGCGGCACCGTGACGCCCCGGTCTTCGAGCTGCTTGAGTTCGGCGGCCAGCACGTCCAGGTCAACCACTACCCCGTTGCCGATCACCGTGGTGGTGTGCGGGTTGAGGATGCCAGAGGGCAGCAGGTGCATGACGAACTTCTCGCCCCCAACAACCAGGGTGTGTCCGGCGTTGTTGCCGCCGGAATAACGCACGCAAAGATCCACGCGCTCACCAAGCTGATCGGTAGCCTTGCCTTTACCTTCGTCGCCCCATTGGGCACCTACGACTACGACGCTGGGCACCTTAGTTCTCCTCCACAACGGCACCGACCTCATTCGGCGAGGTCAAACGCCGACCATTGTAGGTGGGCGGGCGGCAGGTTGCGAAACCGTCCACGAAAGTCATCTACGTATGCACATCAGCGCAGCGGCCTAGCCCAGGTTGGATAAACCATGCCACCAAGATCGCTAGCGGGATATCGTTGGCACGTAGGTCTTCAACAATGGAGTAAAGGATCCGCATATGAAGAAGCTCATCAATCATCCCGACAATGTCGTCGCTGATGCCCTCAAGGGCGTAGAACTGGCTGATGACAACGTACGTGTCGACCACGAAGCGCGCGTGATTTTCCGCAAGGACGCGACCCGTGACGGCAAAGTCGCGCTGATCTCCGGCGGCGGCTCCGGCCATGAACCGCTCCACGGCGGTTTCGTTGGGGTCGGCATGCTCGATGCCGCCTGCGCAGGCCAGGTATTCACCTCCCCCACCCCCGATCAGATGCTGGTCGCCACCAAGGGCGTCGACGCTGGCGCCGGCGTACTGCACATCGTCAAGAACTACACCGGTGACGTGATGAACTTCGAGATGGCCGCCGATATGGCTGCCGATGAAGGCATCAAGGTCGAGACCGTGGTCGTCGCCGACGACGTTGCCGTCCAGGACTCGCTGTACACAGCTGGCCGCCGCGGCGTTGGCCTGACGGTGCTGCTGGAGAAGATCGTCGGCGCGGCCGCCGAAGAGGGCCGCGACCTAGCCGGAGTGCTGGATGTCGCCAACCGCGTCAACGCCAACGGCCGCTCGATGGGCATGGCGTTAACCAGCTGCACGGTTCCCGCCGCCGGCAAGCCAACCTTCGATCTGCCCGAGGCTGAGATGGAAATCGGCATCGGCATCCATGGCGAGCCGGGACGAACCCGCAAGCCGATCGCCACCGCCAAGGAGATCGCCAAGGAACTGGTGGATCCGATCCTGGCCGACTACGACTTCACCGGCGCCCCGGCCATCGTGATGGTAAACGGCATGGGCGGCACCCCGCTGATCGAGCTGTACCTGCTCTACGCCGAGGTCAAGGCGCTGCTGGACGAGGCTGGCGTCAAGGTCGCCCGCAACCTGGTCGGCAACTACATCACCAGCCTGGAGATGGCTGGCGCTTCGCTGACGCTACTCAAGGCTGACGACGACATGTTGCAGCTGTGGGACGCTCCGGTGAAGACGGCTGGACTACGCTGGGGTATGTGAGTATGACTAAGACCGCTACCCTGCCCATCTTGCTTGATTGGCTCCGCCGCTTCGGCACTACAGTCGTCGCGAACAAGGCCTATCTGACCGAATTGGATTCCGCTATCGGCGACGCCGATCATGGCATCAACATGGCTCGCGGTATGACCGCAGTCATGGAGCAACTCGACGACACTGCGGCGATTGACGCAATGTTCAAAAAAGTCGGTATGGCATTGGTCAGCACGGTGGGTGGGGCTAGCGGCCCGCTCTACGGCACGTTTTTCATGAAGTTCGGCGCGGCTGCTGGCTCGGGCGACGAGTTGAGTGCCGCCGAGTTGGGTGCCGCGCTGCGCGCTGGGCTCACCGGGGTGCAAAGCCGCGGCAAGGCCGAACTCGACGACAAGACGATGGTGGACGCGATGGCGCCCGCGCTGGAAGCCTGGGACGCGGCTGTCGCAGCTGACAAGGACATCGCCGAAGTAGCGGCGGCTGCGGCGGCTGCGGCCGCCCAGGGCCGGGATCACACCGTCGGCCTGGTGGCTCGCAAGGGCCGTGCCAGCTACCTGGGCGAGCGTTCGCAGGGGCATCAGGATCCGGGAGCTACCTCCACTGCATACCTGTTCGAGACGCTCGCAGCGGCGCTGCAGTAGGGATAGCTCATGAGTCGAGTAGGACTAGTTGTCGTATCGCACAGCAAGGCGCTGGCCGCTGCTGCGGTTGAGTTGGCGCTGCAGATGGTGGCCGACGATCCGCCGAAGATTGAGGTCGCCGCTGGTACCGCCGACGGCGGGCTGGGCACGGACGCCACGGCCGTCATGGCCGCGCTCGAACGCGCCGACGCCGGTGCTGGCGTCGCGGTGTTCGTGGACCTCGGCTCTGCGGTGATGAGCGCCGAGATGGCCCTGGAAATGCTGGCTGAGCATTCCGAGGTACGCATCCTGGCCGCCCCGCTCGTGGAAGGGCTGGTAGCCGCTGCGGTGCTGGCGGCTGGCGGCTCAGACTTGGCCGCTATCGCAACTGAAGCCGAATCAGCACTGGCTGCCAAGAAGGTGGCGCTGGGCCAGGAAGACGGGAAGCCTGCAGCCGCAGCCGAACCGGCAATCCAGAGCGGCCCGACGACGGCAAGTGTGGAGCTGAAGCTCACCAACCAGGTCGGCCTGCACGCTCGTCCTGCTGCCAAGGTGGTGTCGCTGGCAGGCTCGTTCGCCAGTGAGATCACGATCTCGAAGCAAGGCTCGGATCGCCGAGCTGCCAGTAATAGTTCGCTGGCTTTGATGTCGCTCGGCGCCAAATTCGGTGACACGATCAACATCGAGGCAACCGGCGAGGATGCACCCGAGGCAATCGCGGCACTAACCGAACTCATCACCTCAGGCTTCGGCGAGGAATAGCCAAAAGCTGCTAGAACCGCAGGCATCGTCACACTGTGATGCCTGCGGTTTTGCGCGCTAGACTCCTGGCGGCCCCAATCCAGCTCAGGAGATTACATGCTCGAACGCGCCGAAATACGCAACGTCGCCATCGTTGCCCACGTCGATCACGGGAAAACCACCCTAGTTGACGCGATGCTGTGGCAGTCGGGCGCCTTCCGGGAAGGCGCCGACATCGACTCCCGGGTGATGGACTCGATGGACCTGGAACGCGAAAAGGGCATCACAATCCTGGCCAAAAACACCGGCGTGCAACACATTCGCCCCGATGGTTCAAAGATCACGATCAACATCATCGACACCCCTGGCCACGCCGACTTCGGCGGCGAGGTTGAGCGGGGCCTGGAAATGGTTGACGGCGTGGTGCTGCTCGTCGACGCCTCCGAAGGCCCGCTACCGCAGACCCGGTTTGTGCTGCGCAAGGCCCTGGCCAAGCAGCTACCCATCATCGTGGTGGTGAACAAGGTGGACCGCCCTGATGCCCGGATCTCCGCCGTCGTGGAGGAGACCTACGACCTGTTCATGGATCTGGTGGAAGATGACGCCACCGACGCCTTGGACTTCCCCATCGTGTACGCCTCAGCCAAGGCTGGCCGGGCGTCGCTGAACCAACCGGTGGACGGCGAACTGCCCGACAGCAGCAATTTGGAGCCGCTGTTCAACGTGCTGCTGGATCACGTCCCCGCACCGCAGTATGACGAGACCGCCCCGCTGCGGGCCCACGTCACGAACCTGGACGCCTCACCGTATCTTGGCCGCCTGGCCCTGTGCCGGATCGTCTCGGGCGAGTTGAAGCGCGGCCAGCAGGTGGCCTGGTGTCGGGTGGATGGCACCGTGACGACGGTGAAACTGAGTGAGCTGTTCATCACCGAGGCGCTGGATCGGGTTCCCACGGATTCCGCCGGGCCCGGCGACATTGTTGCGATTGCGGGGATCCCGGAGATCATGATCGGTGAGACGCTGTCCGATCCGGCCGATCCCCGGCCGCTGCCGCTGATCCGGGTGGACGAGCCAAGCATCGCGATGACAATTGGGATCAACACGTCTCCGCTTGCCGGCCGCTCCGGCAAGAATCTGACCGCCCGACTGTTGAAGGCCCGGCTGGAGCAGGAACTGGTCGGCAACGTGTCGATTCGGGTCAAGCCAACCGAGCGGCCCGACACCTGGGAGGTGCAGGGCCGCGGCGAGCTACAACTCGCGGTACTGGTGGAGATGATGCGGCGGGAAAGCTTCGAGCTGACCGTCGGCAAACCGCAGGTGGTCACCAAGATGATCGACGGCAAGCTGCACGAGCCGATGGAGCGACTCACCATCGACATCCCCGAACAGTTTGTTGGGGTCGTCACCCAGCTGATGGGGCTACGCCAGGGCCGGATGGAACAGATGGTTAACCACGGGACCGGCTGGGTGCGGCTGGAGTTCGTGGCTCCGGCCCGCGGCCTGATTGGGCTGCGAACCGAGTTCCTCACCGAGACCCGCGGCACCGGCATCATGCACCACGTCGCCGACGGCTACGCCCCGTGGGCCGGGGCCTTCCGCACCCGCCCCACCGGCTCGCTGGTGGCCGATCGGCAGGGCAACGCCACCAGCTATGCGCTGTTCAACTTGCAGGAGCGCGGCGTCATGTTCATCTCACCCGGCGAGGACGTCTACGAAGGCATGGTGGTCGGCGAGAACCCCCGCGCCGAAGACATGGACGTCAACCCCACCAAGGAAAAGAAGCTCAGCAACGTCCGGTCTTCTACCGGCGAAGAGTTGGAGCGCCTGATTCCAGCCAAACAGATGTCGATGGAGCAGCAGCTTGAATTCTGCGCGGCCGATGAGTGCCTGGAGGTGACGCCAGACATCGTGCGAATCCGAAAAGTGGAACTGTCAGCAAATGAACGAGCCAAGGCCCGCAACCGGGCCAAAAAAAGCTAGCGTCACCGCCCGCCACGGCAGTTGCCGGGCAGCAGCCGCAATCTCATCCGGGTAGCCAGTTGGGCCGATTAAACCAGCAGCCGCAGTTGGCTTAATCGTCGTCTTCCGCTTCTCGCCGAGCAGCTAGCTTGGCGGCCCGCTTCAGCGCCTTGCTAGACACGATCAGCGGATCCGGTTCAGCGATCATGGATTCGTCCTTGTCGTCGTAGTCGTGCAGACTCAAGAACAACCTCATCGCATTGATTCGGGCCCGTTTCTTGTCGTTGGACTTGATCTGGTACCAGGGTGAAAGCTCGGTGTCGGTCGCTGAGAGCATCTCTTTTTTCGCTGCGGTGTAGTCGCCCCAACGCCCCAGCGATTCCAGATCCATCGGCGATAGCTTCCAGCGCCGCACCGGATCGATTTGGCGGATGGCAAACCTAGTGCGCTGCTCCTTTTGCGTCACTGAGAAGTAGAACTTGGTCACCGTGATCCCTGATTCGATCAGCGCCTCCTCGAAGATCGGAGCCTGCCGAGTGAAGATCCGGTGCTCCTCGTCGGTGCAAAACCCCATGACACGCTCGACGCCAGCCCGGTTGTACCAGGAGCGGTCGAACAGCACCATCTCGCCTTCGGTTGGCAGGTGCTCGACGTAGCGCTGGAAGTACCACTGCCCACGCTCCCGCTCGGTCGGCGTGGCCAGCGCCACGACGCGGGCCCAGCGCGGATTCAGGTGCTCGGTAAACCGTTTGATGGTGCTTCCCTTACCAGCCGCGTCGCGCCCCTCAAACAAGATGATGTGCTTGGTGTCGTTGTCCTGAGCTGAATACTGAAATTTCAGCAACTCGATCTGCAGCCGACGTTTTTCTTCTTCATACTCTTCTCGGCTCATCAACTCGTCGTAGGGATACTTCTCCCGCCAAGTCTCGACAGCTTTGCCCATCGGGTCAATCAGTACTTGGTCTTCGAGATGTACTCCGCCAACCGTGTAGCCCTCGGCTACCAACATGTCAATATGCTCACGAAGGTTTTGATTGCCCATGAACGGATTCTACCTGTTTCGATGTCCCCGCTTTGAAGTTCGCCGTTCTTGGGCCAGAATCATCGCATGACAGACATCACGTTCAAGGGATCTGCTGTCCAGACCCGCAACCAGTTACCGCAGGTAGGGACGAAAGCCCCTAACTTCACCCTCGTCGGCACCGATCTAGCGCCCGTCGCGTTGGCTGACTTCACCGGTCGCAAGGTGCTGCTTAACCTGTTCCCCAGCCTCGATACCGGCATCTGCGCCCAAAGCGTACGGACGTTCAACGAACGCGCCGCCGGGCTGGAAAACACTACTGTGCTGTGCGTCTCGCGCGATCTGCCGTTCGCAATGGCCCGGTTCTGCGGCGCTGAAGGCATTGAGAATGTGACCGTCGCCTCCGACTTCCGTACCACGTTGGGCGAGGATTACGGGATCACGATGGTGACCGGCCCCCTGGCCGGTCTGCTGGCCCGCGCCGTCGTCGTCATTGATGAGCAGGGCCGGGTTGCCTACACCGAACTGGTGCCCGAAATCACTCAAGAACCCAACTACGCCGAAGCGCTAGCTGCGTTAACTAACCAGGCGTAGACTGCCGAAATGCGGATCGCAATCGCTGGCGGCACCGGCCTGATCGGCTCGGCGCTCGCGGTTGCCCTGCGGCAGCGCGGCGACGAGGTGCTGGTGCTGACCAGACGGGTTCGCGACCCGCAAACCCAACTCGCCTGGGAGCCTGACTCCGGCGAGTTGCCCGACGAAGCTGCCCTGGGCCGGTTGGACGCGGTGGTGAACCTGGCAGGCACCAGTGTGGGGGGACGTTGGACGGCCGCCAGGCGCACCGACATTCGGGCTAGCCGCCTGCGCGCCACCGATTTGGCCGCCCGGATCGTGGCCAGCCAGCCGGACTGCGCGTTGATCAACGGCTCTGCGGTTGGTTACTACCCGTTGGATGCTGGGGTGCCGATGACCGAGGCGCACCCGCCGGACAGCCGATTCTTGGCCAAGGTGGTCCTCGATTGGGAAGCAGCCACGGCCCCAGCTGCGGGCCACCGCATCGTCCTTGCCCGAACCGGCATCGTAATGGCCCCGAAGGCGCCTGCGACCCAGCCGTTACTGTTGCTGGGACGGCTTGGGCTTGGCGGGCCACTTGGCAGCGGCAACCAGTACTGGCCACTGATCACCTTGGCTGATGAGGTGCGCGCCCTGATTCACCTGATTGATTCCCCCATCAGCGGCCCGGTCAACCTAGTTACCCAGCGCGAACTGGCCGTCGGCATTGGGAAGAAGCTGGGCCGCCCGGCCTTCCTACCAGCCCCGGCGTGGGCCGTGCGGCTCGGGCTCGGCGAGTTCGCAGCCGAACTACTGGGCTCGCAGCTGGTCGTCCCGCAGGTGCTGCAAGCCGACGGCTTCGAGTTCTCGCACCCCGACCTGGCGGCAGCGTTGGACTGGCTGTTAGCCGACTAGAGCCGCGGGCGGACGTGATGCCCGACGTCCGGGTCGACCAACATCTCCTGGGCTGCCGCGATCCCCTCGACCTGCAACTCTGCGGTTAGGTCTACCGCGCGTTTCACCAGGCCCAGCGCAATCGGCCCCAATTCGTGATGTCTGGCGCTGGCGCCTGCGAAACCAACCGGGCGCCCCGCCAGTTCCAGCGCGGCTCCCGGGGTGGGCAGCCGGTCGGCCGAGCCGTCCAGGTGTAGCAACGCCAGCCGCCGCGGCGGCCGCCCCAGGTTGTGCACCCGGGCCACGGTCTCTTGGCCGCGGTAGCAGCCCTTGGCCAAGTGCGTGCCGACTAGGCCGATCTCGTTGGGGATCGTCTTGGCATCGGTGTCGACGAAGATGCGCGGCACCCCGGCGGCGATTCGGGCGGCCGCCAATGCCCAAGTGCCCACCGGCGTCGCGGCAGGCGCCGCGACCTCATGGGGCAGCAGCAGCTCGGTGCCACCGAAGTCGCAGGCGCGGCTGACGGCTGCTGGCGGCCCCGCCACCTGCTCGCCGCACCACACCAGCCGCAGGTCGGCTCGCCTGGCTACGTCGACCCGGAGCATGAACTTCATGTCGGTGAGCCACGCCACCAGCGCGTCGGCCCGACCCGGCTCGGTCCAGCCCAGCAACGATCGATCTCCCGGTTGCCCAGCTCGCACACCCCGTCGCCACTGGCGATGGCCCGGCCCTCGCGGGCAGGGTCGCCGTGATGCCAGGCCAGGCCAGCATCCAGTCCCTCGGGCAGCAGCACCGTCACTGTTCGGGGAGTTTCTTGAGCCTGGCCCACATATGCGGCCGCAGCTCGTGGTCGGTGGTGGCCCGGTCAAGGGCGTACATGAGGTCGCCGTCGACCTTGCCGTAGAGCCGCTGCCCGGCGGAATGCGGCACCTTGGCCTGCTCGGCCCGAGCGATGGCATCACTGCGCAGGTCGATCTGGATCACCTTGATGTTGCCGATCAACAGCTCGGTCCAACCGTCGGAATGCGACAGCGTCACCTCAAGCGAAGCGTCGGGCAATGGCCGCCAGAAGCCGGTCTCCATGAACAACGCCTCACCGATGGTTTCGCCATCCAGCCGATGCGTTTGCGCCAGGTAGTACAGGTAGTCATGACCGTTGTGCTGAAACTCAATGCGCTGGTGGAAGGTGAAGTCGTTGCCTTCGTGGTCAACCCCATTGCCGTTGCCTTCCCAGACGCCAACCAGCCAGCCCAGCGCGGCAAGTTTCGGGTTTAGGCCTTCCGGGATCTCGATATCAAGCTGCATGGGAGCTATCCTGCCGGGAGTTGCGAGTGATGCTGACGATCACCAAGACCAGCGCGGCCGTCAAAAGCAGCCCCGCTAGGACGGCTGCCGCCACTAAAACCAGGTTCGCGATTACAGTCATGTCCGACAGTCTAGTCTCGTAGCTATGCGAGTCGTGATTAGCCGAGTGACCAGTGCCAGCGTCGAAGTGGCGGGGCGCTCAATTGCCGCCTTGCCCAGGCCAGGATTGCTGGTGCTGGTGGGGGTAAGCCATGACGACACCGACGCCGAGGCGAAGGCCCTGGCCAGCAAAATCTGGGGGCTTCGGATCCTGGCGGATGAGACTTCCGCTAGCGACACGGGAGCCCCGATCCTAGTAGTGAGCCAATTCACCCTATTCGCTGCCACCCGTAAGGGCCGCCGCCCCGGCTGGAGCAAGGCAGCGCCAGCCGCGAAATCGGAGCCGATGGTGCAACGCTTCTGCGATGAATTACGCGACCTGGGTGCCGAGGTGTACACCGGCCAATTCGGGGCCGACATGCAGGTAAGTTCGGTCAACGACGGGCCAGTCACCATCTTGATCGACACGGAATCGTGGCACTAGGCGGTGCCCAAGAACTCCACCTGTGAGATGGCGAAGGCGTCGTGGTCCTGGTCGGCGTCGCCGGGAACAGTGGTCTCCAGAATGGTCAGCTCGACCCACGATGCGGTTACCGGCGGGAACCGGATTTCCTGAGCTGCCGGATTATTGGCCCCCAAGCCTTGGATCACGTAGGACCCATCAGGAAAGGACCAGCGGATCTTTGTCACTCGCCGCTCTAAGGGATAAACAGCTGGGTCTGCGATGTTTCCATTGACCACCCGAACCCCAACTACCGGATTGGTATCATCAAGCCAGAATTTTGCGTGCTCGTCGACCCCCGAGCCGCTGCACCGCCAAATGCTGTCGGGGTTGCGATCGATCAGGCTGGCCGCGCCTAGCGTCCCCTGGTAATCCCGGCATTCACCTTCAGCGTCAAGAATTCGTTTTGGCGTAGTCCCGCCGTCAAACGGAACCCGGATGACTTGCTGCGTCGCGGAAGGCGCTGGCAGTGACCGCTTTGGTATCGGATCCTGCGATTCGGCTGTGCTGGCTGGGCGCACCTGTCCGAGGCCGAATCCGACGGCAAATACAAGGAGAACAACCACCATGATCCCCCACGTGCCGATTCTGCGTTTCGGCTGGCCGTTGGGGCTATCAGCCACGGCAGGAACCGGCGAGGTCGGTGACGGATTCGGGCTTGCCATGACTGCATGGTACGCGACCAACTGAAATCAGCGCAGCGGTCATGGCCGGGAGGAATCAATCACAGCATTCTTTGGTAATAATTCCCCCACCCGATTGTCCCCTGATTAGGTATAGTCACTGCCCAAAGCACCAGCTGATGCACTAGGAGGTGCTGTGGCAGAACTCCCTGAGCAGCGTTACCTCGAACGTGAGCTGTCCTGGCTCGACTTCAATGAACGAGTATTGGATCTTGCTCGCGACAAGAACCGCATCGCATTGTTGGAGCGGGTGAAGTTTCTGGCAATCTTTTCCACCAACCTCGACGAATTTTTCATGGTTCGCATCGCCGGGTTAAAGCGGCGACTCCAGGCAGGTCTCGCGGTGCGGAGCGTGACCGGCAAGCTTCCCAGCGAGCTGTACGCTGACGTGCTGCGCCGGGTTTCCGCCCTGGCAACCAAGCAGTCGGACGTTTTTCAATCGGATATCCGCCCAGCACTCAAGGACGCGGGCATCGAAATCCTGCGTTGGGAAGAACTGAACGCGGCCGAGAAAGCAACGATGCACCAAGTCTTCGCGGAGCGGATCTTCCCCGTGCTGACCCCGCTGGCGGTAGATCCGTCCCATCCTTTCCCCTACATCTCCGGGTTGAGCCTGAACCTGGCGATACTGCTGCGCGACCCCACCACCGGCGCCAAGCAGTTTGCCCGAGTAAAGATGCCATCTTCGCTGCCCCGGTTGCTACAACTCAGTGAGGGACGTTTCCTCCTCCTGGAGGAGGTAATCGCCCGAAATCTGCATCGGCTGTTTACCGGCATGGAAATACTCGATTACACCAGCTTCCGGGTAACCCGAAACGAAGACATCGAAGTCGAGGAGGACGAAGCCGAGAACCTGCTGTTTGCGCTGGAACGAGAGTTGCAACTGCGCAAGGTTGGCCGTCCCCCGGTTCGCCTCGAGGTGGCCGATACCATCGCCGAGGCCATGCTGGAACGTCTCCTGGGCGAGCTAGCAGTCAGGGAAGACGAGGTGTTCCGGCTGCCCGTCCCACTGGATCTGAGCGGATTGTTTGTCCTCACCGAGACCAATCGCGAAGACCTGAAATACCCAAGCTTTCTACCCAGCACGCACCCGGATCTGGCAGTGGTAGAGAGCGCCAGCCCAGCGGAGTTTTTCGACAGGTTGCGCAAACGCGACGTGCTGCTGCAACACCCGTATGACTCCTTCGCCACTTCGGTGCAACGCTTCCTAGAGCAGGCGGCTGCCGACCCAGCCGTCCTGGCCATTAAGCAAACCCTGTATCGCACCTCCGGCGATTCGCCGATCATTGATGCGCTCATCGCAGCTGCCCAGGCAGGAAAGCAGGTGCTCGCGGTGGTGGAGATCAAGGCCCGATTCGATGAACAGGCCAACATCGAGTGGGCTCGCAAGCTGGAAAAGGCTGGCGTTCACGTGGTCTACGGGATGATCGGGCTGAAAACCCATTGCAAATTGTCGTTGGTGGTGCGCCAGGAGCCACGGGGCCTGCGACGGTACTGCCACATCGGAACCGGCAATTACAATCCCAAGACCGCCCGGCTGTACGAAGACATGGGGCTGCTCACAAGCAACCCGATAACCACCGAAGACGTCGCCAAGTTGTTCAACCACCTGTCAGGCATGACCAACGAGAAGCACTATCGTCGGCTACTGGTTTCGCCACATGGCATCCGGCAGGGGCTGCTGCAGCGCATTGACCAAGAGATCGCAAATCACGCCAACGGCCTGCCGGCAGGCATCAGGATCAAGGTCAACTCCCTCGTGGACGAGGAGTCAATTGATGCGTTTTATCGCGCATCCCAGGCCGGAGTGCCGATCGACCTGTGGGTACGTGGCAGCTGCGCGATTCGGCCTGGCGTACCGGGGCTCAGCGACAACATTCGGGTCCGTTCCATCTTGGGTCGGTTCCTGGAGCACTCCCGGATGTACTGGTTCGCTGGGGGTGGCAAGCCAGCGGTTGGCATCGGTTCCGCCGACCTAATGCTGCGTAACCTGGATCGCCGAGTGGAAGCACTGGTCGCCATCACCCACCCTCGCCACATCCGGCGCATTGAGAACTGCTTCGACCTGGCATTCGCCCCCGAAGTCGCCCACTGGCGGCTGGACGACGATACTTGGACAAAATGCACTGTGACCGAGCGGGGCGAACCGTTGGTCGACCTACAAGAAAAATTAATAGCCCAGACAGCAGGTATAAAGACACGATGACAAAAAGACCGAAGATGATTGCCGCTGGCGGCGTGGTATTGCGTGGCGACTCCGCATCACCAGAAGTGTTGTTGGTTCATCGGCCTCACTACGAAGATTGGAGCCTACCCAAAGGCAAGCGGTTACCCGACGAGCTCAGCCCGGTAGCGGCCATTCGTGAAATCGAGGAAGAATCCGGGATCACTGCTGCGCTAGATCTGCGGCTGCCATCGTTGCGATACCCAGTCGGCGGGAAGCAAAAAGTCGTGCACTACTGGCGAGCCCGGGTTCGTGAAAAGACCACGTTTAAGCCCAACGGCGAAGTCGATGAGATCGCCTGGTTTCCGGCCGAAAGCGTGTTCAGCGCCATGAGTTACGACGACGAAAAGACCGTGGTGGAAGCCGCTCTAAGCCAACCCGAAACGGTGCCCTTGCTGTTGGTACGCCACGCCAAGGCCATGCTGCGCAAGAACTGGACTGGTGACGACAACAAACGCCACCTCACGGGCCGCGGCAAGCGGCAAGCGAAAGCCCTAAACGACCTGTTGGCGGCCTACCAGGTAGAGCGGCTGATCAGTTCTTCTGCCCGGCGGTGCATGGAGACACTGCGGCCATACGGCAAAAAATGCGGCATCGACATCGAGCCGGTCGATCTGCTGCGCGAACTGGATGGCACCGCCGACCCAAAGGCAGTCACCCGCTACCTCACCAAGGTGCAGCGCAAGCTGAGCGTCGCCACCGCTGTCTGCGGTCATCGTCCGGTGCTGCCGTCGATGTACGCAGGCCTGGGGCTGCCTTCTCGCAAGATGGTCACCTCCGAGGTGCTGATCCTGCACATGGCTCGCAAAGGGGTGTTGGTGCAGTCGGAGATCATCAAGCCGACCCTATAAGCCCGACTTGTTTACCAGCTGTTTACCCAAGCCGGTCAGACACGTCACTTTTACTGCCTAGTTTCACGGATGGATCACCTGATTCTGCCCCGCACCATAAAGGGATGACACGATGAGAATCCGAATAGCCGCTGCGCTGGCCGTAGCCACCGCCATGTTGGCCGCGGGTTGCGCCCTCAACGAGGTTCCCGGATCAGCGGACGATGAGGGCGGCGAGCGGCTAGTCGGCACGTTGCAGGGCATCGGTGCTTCCTCCAAGAAGGTGGCCGAGGAAACCTGGGTCGTCGGTTTCCAGACCGCCCATTCCGGCGTCACCGTGAACTACGCGCCCGAGGGCTCCGGCGCTGGCCGCGACGCCTTCGTCGGCGGCGGCGCCGACTACGCGGGCTCGGACCGAGCCTTCAAGCTCGAGGAGAACATTGCCGGCTCCTTCGGCAAATGCACCGAGGATTCCATCGCGCTCGACATTCCCGTCTACATTTCGCCGGTGGCGGTGATCTTCAATCTCGACGGCATCGACTCGCTAAACCTGGATCCGACCACGCTGGCCAAGATCTTCAAGGGCGACATCACCAGCTGGGATGATCCGGCGATCGCGGCCCTAAACGAGGGTGTGGCCCTACCTGAGTTGGCGATCACCACGGTGCATCGATCCGACAAGTCGGGCACCACTGAAAACTTCACCGACTACCTAGCAGCAGTAGCGCCTGAGGTCTGGGACGCCGAACCAGACAAGGTGTGGCCATACCCAGGCGGCGAGGCCGCCAAGGGCACCGCTGGGGTGACCGCCGCAGTCTCCAATGGCAGCGGCACCGTAGGTTACGCCGACGCGTCGCAGGCTGGTTCGCTGGGAACCGCCCTGATCGGCAAGGACGACGTGTTCTATCCGGCCACTCCCGAGGCGGCTGCCAAGCTGGTCGAGACCTCCCCCATTGAGGAAGGACGGGCCGAACACGACCTCGCCGTCGAGTTGGACCGGCTGGGTGAGGGCTACCCGATCATCCTGGTGTCCTACAACATCGTGTGCGCCGAGTATCGCAACCCAGAGACCGCAAACCTAGTCAAGGCCTACCTGACCTACCTGACCTCCGCCGAGGGTCAGCAAGCCGCCGCCGAATCGGCCGGCAGTGCGCCGCTATCGGCGGCCCTAACCGAGAAGATTGCCGCCGCCATTGATTCCATCAACTAAACCGCACCGGCTGGCCAGCCCGAGCCGCAACCGTGTCTGGCTGGCCAGCCACCGAGCCCTGATCAAAGTCAGCTAAGGAAGCCTCATGTCTGTGTCTAAATCCGCGCTGACGGATCCGGCGAACGCAGAGTTACTGCACAACCCGCGACGATTCGGGGACACCTTCTTCCGCGGCCTTACCACCGGCTCCGGCATCGCCATTCTGGCGATCCTGGCGGCGGTAGCCGTCTTCCTAGTGGGCCTCTCACTACCGGCGCTCACCGCCGCCGAGGGCGACCTGCCCGATGGCAACTTCTGGGAATATGCCACCCCCTACGCCTTCGGCACCGTCTGGGCGGCAGTGTTGGCAATGCTCATGGCAGTCCCGGTGGCGGTAGGCACCGCACTGTTCCTGACCCACTACGCCCCGACCAGGGTGGCGCAGATCTTCGGATACCTGGTTGATCTGTTGGCGGCCGTGCCCTCCGTGGTGTTCGGCCTGTGGGGCATCAACCAGTTGGCGCCCGCGATCCGGCCACTGTTCGTCTGGCTCAACGAAAACTTCGGCTGGCTGCCGTTTTTCTCCGGCCAGGTTTCGGCCACCGGGCGCACCATCCTGACCGCAGCCATCGTATTGGCCATCATGGTGCTGCCAATCATCACGGCTATCTCCCGCGAAGTGTTCCGACAAACGCCGCGGCTACACGAAGAGGCTTCGCTGGCACTCGGGGCCACCAAATGGGAGATGATCCGGCAGGCGGTGCTGCCGTTCGGCACCCCGGGCATCATCTCGGCGTGCATGTTGGGGCTCGGCCGGGCGCTCGGCGAGACGATGGCACTCGCGATGGTGAACTCGCAGGCGGCCGTCATAAGCTTCGAGCTGTTGACCTCCAGCAACCCCGACACCATCGCCTCGAACATCGCGCTGTCTTTCCCCGAGGCGTACGGCTTGGAAGTCAACCAGCTGATCGCAACCGGCCTGGTCCTGTTCGTCATCACGCTCGCAGTCAACATGACCGCCCGCTGGGTGATTAACCGTCGCAGCGAATTCTCGGGGGCGAACTGATGACCTCGACCGAAAAGCAAATCCTGGCCCTGAAATCCGGCCAGCTGCCCAGGTTTACTTGGCTGGCGGTACTCGTCGTTTCGGTGCTGGTGACGACGGGCGTGCTGGCCCTGTTCAGCATCCGCGACCTGGGCGCCATCGCCCTAATGTCCGTCGTAGCGTTCTTCGGGCTGCACTACCTGCTGTCCTTGGCGGTGGAGGGCCCCCGGCGGGCGGCTGACCGCACCGCGCAGGCGGCGATGACGTCGTTCTTCCTGATGGCGCTGGTTCCGCTTGTGTCGCTGGCCACCCAAACCCTGCTCAAGGGCTCCGAACGCTTCGACTTCTTCTACTTCGCCTACTCCATGCGCAACGTCCTAGGCGAAGGCGGCGGCGCCGCCCACGCAATCTGGGGCACGCTAATTATCACCGGGCTAGCGACGCTGATCTCGGTGCCGGTAGGCCTGCTGGCGGCGGTCTACCTAGTGGAATACGGCAATAAGAGCCGGCTCGGTGCCGCCATCCGATTCTTCGTGGATGTTATGACCGGCATCCCCTCCATCGTGGCAGGCCTGTTCGCCTACACCCTGTTTAGTTTCCTGCTTGGGCCAGGCACCAAAACCGGCCTGTCCGGCGCCATCGCCCTGACCATCCTGATGATTCCCACCGTGGTTCGCTCCACGGAAGAGATGCTTAAGCTGGTGCCCAACGAGCTGCGCGAGGCCTCCTATGCGCTGGCCGTGCCCAAGTGGCGGACCATCCTGCGGGTGGTGATCCCCACCTCCGCTGCGGGCATCATCACTGGCGTGGTGTTGGCGATCGCTCGCATCATCGGCGAGACCGCGCCGCTGCTGGTGACCGCTGGCATCACCTCGTCGCTCAACGTCGATCCCCTGCACAACCCGATGGCAACCCTGCCGGTATTCGTGTACTACCAGTACGTGACCCCCGGCATCCCGCCCGAGCCCTACCATGCGCGGGCGTGGGCTGGCGCGTTGACGCTGATCCTGATAGTCATGCTGCTCAACCTGCTAGGCCGACTCATCGCCTGGAAGTTCGCCCCCAAGACTGGCCGCTGATCACAAGAAAGAACCACGAATGTCCAAACGAATTGAGATCAAGAATCTCGACATCTACTACGGCAAGTTTCATGCGGTCCAAGACATCAACATGATCATTGAGCCGCGTGCCGTAACCGCCTTCATCGGCTCTTCCGGCTGCGGCAAGTCCACCGTGTTGCGTTCGCTGAACCGGATGCACGAGGTCATCGAGGGCGCCTACTGCACCGGCGAGGTGCTGCTGGACGGGCTGAACCTGTACGACAAGAACGTGGATCCGGTGCGGGTTCGCCGCCAGGTGGGCATGGTGTTTCAGCGCCCCAACCCGTTCCCAACCATGTCGATCAAGGAAAACATTCTGGCGGGCGTAAGGCTGAACAACAAGCGGATCAGCCGCTCAGACGCCGACGACCTGGTGGAACGCTCGCTAAAGGGCGCGAACCTATGGAACGAAGTGAAGGACCGCCTGGATCGTCCCGGTGCCGGGCTGTCCGGCGGCCAGCAGCAACGACTGTGCATCGCCCGCACGATCGCGGTCGAGCCAGAGGTCATTTTGATGGACGAACCGTGCTCGGCGCTCGATCCGATCTCGACGCTGGCGGTAGAGGACCTGATTCACGAGCTGAAAGAGAACTACACGGTGGTTATCGTGACCCACAACATGCAGCAGGCTGCGCGGGTCTCTGACGCCACCGCCTTCTTCAATCTAGAGGCACACGGCAAGCCCGGCATCCTGGTGGAGTACGGCCCGACGGAAAAGATCTTCCATAATCCCGATAAGCAGGCCACTGAGGACTACATCACCGGCCGCTTCGGCTGAGCCGAGCCCGCGCGTTGCACAGCGGTGGTTAGCTAGCTGCTTGCCTGGGACTTGGCGACCAGATCTAGCAGCGCCGCCTCGATCGCCTCGGATACTCCCGGCCGAACCCAGTGTTGGCCGTGCACAATGTCGGGGGCACTTTGGCTGAACGCCATCGCCTGCGAGAGCAATTGGATCAATACTGCGGCTTGCGGGCCGACGACGTGGGCACCCAAAAGCTGCAGGTGTTCCGGATCTGCCAGCAGCTTGACGACGTGGCGCTGCTCGGGGGCAGACAAGTCGCTGGCAACAGCAGCCACGTCGCTTTCTCCCAGCAGATAGCTAGCGCCGTAGCCGTCTAGTTCAGCCTGGCTGACACCAACCTTAGCCACGGTTGGGCGACAGTAGGTGACGCGCGGCACATCGCGATGGCTGACCTCGATCGGTGTGTGGGGATGCAGCAGGTTGTGGCGCAGCGCCCGAGTTTCTGCGGCCGTGAAGTGCCCGAGCGGCCTGGAGTTCGTGACGTCGCCGACTGCCCAGATATGCGGGACCGACGTGCGCTGGCAGGCATCGACAGCTATTCGAGCCTCAGCATCGGTCTTCACCCCGGCAACTGCCAGTTCGAGTTGGTCGCTGTTGCGTTCCCGGCCAGCCGCCACCAGCACGGCGTCGGCTAGATAATCGTAATCCACCTGGTTGCGATCCGTCGCGACGATGTGCAGCCCCTCGTTACCATCGCCCTCGATGGTTAGGATGCGCTGATTCAGCCGCACCTGCGCCAGCCTAGCCATCTCGTCGGTGACGTGGCCAGCAACCGCGGCGTCTTCACTTGGCAGCAGTCGCTGCTCGCTTTCCAAGATGGTGACCTCGCTGCCCAGCGAAGCAAACACTTGGGCATATTCGCAGCCGCTCGCTCCCCCGCCCAGGATCACCAGTCGTCTGGGCAGTTCGGCGAGTTCCACAATGCTGCTGGTGTCATATACCAGGTCGACGGCTTCCTCACTCACCACCTCGGGGAGCAACTTCGGCCGAGACCCGACAGCGATCACGATCTGATCGGCGGCAATCGTGTCGTTACCCACCGTCAGGTGATGAGGCCCAACGAAGCGGGCGGCTCCGCTCAGCCTGGTGAGGTTTGCCAGCTTGGCCAGCCGCTGTTGTGCTTTGTCACTGACTTGCTCCTGGTAGCCCAGGACGCGTTCGCGCAGTTGGGTCCAGTCACCCTCGCCGCCGACTGCTGGCTGCGATTCGGCCGCCAACGCGACCAGTTGGGATGGCGAGCAGTTCCAGGCCCTGACTCCGCTACCGAAAGCTGCTTCACAATCGACGAGCGCAATGCTCCAATCGGCGAATTGCTCATCCAGGAAGGCAGCGGCATTGCCACTGCCCAAAACCACGAGATCGAATCGCTGCATGAACCTATCTTCGCACGCCTGCCCGCTTCCTCGTTCCTGCCAGCCCGTAGACTGTCGGATGTGAATACCGAATATGCCCTCATCACTGGCGCCTCAGGCGGGATCGGCGAGGCCTTTGCCCGCGAGCTCGCCGCCCGAAGCTCCAACGTCATCCTGGCCGCCCGCAACGAGGACAAGTTGGCACAGTTGGCACAGCAGCTACGCGACCGCTACGGCGTGGGCGCCGTCATTCATCCCGCGGATCTGACCAACGCAGCTGATCGAGCCCAGCTGGTCAAGCTGTGCCAGGAAAAGCACATCCACACGCTGGTGAACAACGCCGGGTTCGGCACCGTCGGCGACTTTGTCGACATCGAGGCCGAGCGGCTGACCCGCGAGATCACCCTGAACGTCTTGGCGCTGACCGAACTCACCCACGCCGTCGTGCCAGCTATGGTGGCGCGCGGCCGCGGCGCGATCATCAACCTAGGCAGTGTTGCCAGCTTCCAGCCGGTGCCGCGGATGAGTGTCTACGCGGCCACCAAGTCCTACGTACTGAACTTCTCGATAGCCTTGGCGGCTGAGTTGAAGGACACCGGGGTCCGCATCACCGCCGTGTGCCCCGGCCCCACCGCAACCAATTTCTTTGCCAACGCTGGCGACGACGACGTAATGACGCAGCGGCGCACCCCGGAGCAAGTAGTGGCCGCGACGTTTAGGGCATTGGCTGCCAATCGGCCGTATGTCGTTGACGGGGCTGTGAACACGGTGCAGTCGCTGGTCGCAAAAGCGGCACCGTTCAGCGTCTCAACCACAGTGGCAGCGCACCTGACCCGCAACTAACGCTCAAGAGACCAGCAGCACTTTGGTTTCGGTGAAAGTCACCGCCGGGGTGGCACCGGCACGGCTGGTTGACTTAGCTGTGATGACATATTCGCCCGCGGCCAGCTTGGCGGTCAGGGTCCAGTAGCGCCAGCCATCTAGGTTGGGCTGCGTAGATGTCTGTGGAATGGAGTTGAAGATCTCACTCCCATCGCTGTCAACGATGGTCACCACTGGAGCGGCGGCATTCGCCTTGACGACACCCGTCACCACTACCGACCCGGCGGCGACGACTTCTTCATTGCGCGGCCCCAGGATCCACAGGTCAGCCAACCAAGTCAGTCCCTCGTGGTTGTACTCACCCCGATCCGAGAATGGCTTCGGCGGGATCGAGCCATCGGCCAAGAATCGCACCCGCAGCTCGGGATCCCCGATCAAGTCGCTGACGGTGTAGACGATCTGCATCGCGGCGGCAACGGCAGCTGGCGCCGTATCCAAGCCTGCGTAAGCCTCGGTCGACAGATCCACAGTTAGGACATGACCGGTCAGACTTACAGAGTTGAGCCGCCCGCCTTCCCAAGCTGATTCGTAGTCCGGGTCCTTCGGCGCGAGCACCAGTAGCGCCTCGATGGCCGCGGTAGTCAGGTCGCCGCTGGCAGGCAGGTTGCGGTTTTCCCGGTACAGCTTGGCGTCTTTGCGGCCGAGGTAATACAACGGCACGTCAATTGCCTGGGCGGGCAGCGACCGGGAGGCAGTCGCGCTTGGGGTTGGTTGTTTTGGGGTCACGGCAACGCCTGCAGAATCGGTGACGCCTGGTTCTTCGATTGGTGCTGGCCGCAACAGCATGGAGCTGCCATAGCCAACGACGAAGGCCAACACGAGGACTGCGGCGATCAACCACACAGATCGCGATTTGGTTTCGGTGCTCGCTACCCGCTGCAGCCTATGCACCAACGTTGCCGACGGGGTGAAGGCAATGGCCTTCGCGGAGGCAGCTAGGGCTGAGGTCGTTTGTTGCGATAGCTCTTCGAGGACACCTGGCTCGGCGGCGAGTGTCGGGTCGCCCAGGGCACGGCGCAGCTGCTCCAGGGCCTGTTCTAGTCTGACCTGGGTGCCAGCTACGGTCTGTCGCATCACGATGGCCAGCTCAGGGCCGAAGGATCCCAGGTAGTGGCTGACGATCAGGATCTCGGCGGCCCGGCTCGGTATTTGGTGCAGGCACTCGAGAATCCGTTGTTGCCGGGCGTCTGCTACCTCGGGCAACATGAACCGCCCCCGATCTCCCCGCACGGAACGAGCCGCGTGAACGAGATTTTCCATGACGTATTCCAGCCGATCGGCCGGGTCAATCAGCCGGTTGCTGCGGCGGATGGCCGCCGTCAGGGCGGCCCGAAGATGGTACTCGGCGTGTTCGACCGGCATCCCCAACAGGATCATGGCCCGGTGCAACTTGGCCCCGTGTTCGGCGTAAAAGTCCGCCAGCCAGTCAGACTGGTCTGCCACGTCACCGATTTTCAGATTGGTGCTCATGTGCCGACCTGGAAGCCTCGGCGTTTTTTCTCGGGCAGCAAGTCGGCTGCTGGCTCTTGATACTCGACTCCGATCAGCCGATCACCGTCGAAACGCAGCGTTGTCACCGACGCCAGCGTGCATTCTCGGCGGCGCGGATCGTGGAACAGTCGGCGGCCCTCGGCATCACTTCGGGCCAGCCAGATCGGCAATTGATGCGCGACGATAAGGCCTTGCCCACCCGGCCCGATCTGCTCGCGAGCCGCCTGAATCGCGGCTCGCATCCGGGCGACTATGTCTTTGTAGGGCTCGCCCCAGCTGGGCCGAAACGGGTTCCACACATGGCGCAGCATCTTGATATCGCGCAGCGCCCGATTGTCAGCACCGAAAACTTTGCCCTCGAAGGCGTTGTACGCCTCGATCACTCTGGGCTCAATGACCACCTCGAGATCCGGGTGGCGGTTTGCCGTCGGCTCCAGGGTCTGCCGGGCCCGCAGCAGCGGGGAACAGGCCAAATACCGTAGCGGCACGTCTTCCCAGAATTCACCCATCCGCTCGGCCATCCGATGACCCAGCTCGCTGAGCCCGAAGCCGGGCAGCTGGCCGTAGAGCACCCCATCAGGGTTCTCGACTTGACCGTGGCGCATCAGGTGCACTTGGCGGATGTCAGTCGGTGTCTGCATGAGGCAAGCCTACGGGCAATTGTCAGCTAGCTCGGCGGCGACGACGCCGGCGGCGCTGCGATGGTTTGGCGATTGGCAGCCCTTGCTGCAGTCGATTCTGTCGCCGTTGCTGGGCATAGTGCGCCAATGAGCCAGCCAGGGCCGCCGGGGTTGGCGCGGGCGCGACCGCGTCGACGCGCAGCCCGTGCTGCTGGCAAGTCTCCGCGGTGGCGGGGCCGACTGCGGTAATCACGCTGACGTTGTGCGGCTTGCCCGCGATACCAACTAGGTTGCGTACCCCGGTAGACGAGCAGAACACGACTGCATCGAACATGCCCGTCTTGATTCGTTCGCGGATTTCCGCGGGCGGGGGTGCTGCCCGGACCGCTCGATAGGCGGTGACCTCTTCGGGTTCCCAGCCGAGCCGCTTTAGCCCCGCCAACAGTTCGCTGACGGCAACGTCGGCCGAGGGCACCAACACCCGGTTGATCGGATCTAGTAGTTCATCGCAGGCGGGGAACTCGGAGGCAAAACCGGCTGCCCGCACGTCGGGGGACGGGGTGAAGTCGGGCGTCAGGCCGTAGCGGGCGAGCGCCTCGAGCGTTCCGGTGCCCACCGAGGCCAACCTAACTCCGGCCAACGCCCGGGAGTCCAGCCCCAGTTCCCGCAGCCGTTCCATCACCGCATCCACGCTCACCGGGGAGGTGAAAACCAGCCAGCCGAAATGGCCGTCGATGATGCCGCGCATGGCGCGCTCCATCGGCTGCTCGGTGCGCGGCGGCTCGATCGACATGGTGGGCACAACGGTGACGTTCGCACCCAGGCGTTCCAGCTCGCCTTGGAGTTCGTTGACGCTGTCCTTGGTGCGGGGAACCAGCACGTCCCAGTCGAACAGTGGCTTGCTGGCGAACCATTCCAGGCCGCTGCGTACGGTCGGGTCGATTCCGGGGCCGCAGATCAGGTAGCACTCCCCCGTCACGTCGGCCGTCGCGACCTGCTCCCAGGTGGTCAGCGTGGTTCGCTGGCTGTGCGTGCCGAGGCCGGTCAGCAGTAGCAGTTCGGCACGGTTGCCAATTTCGCGGGCGCCGCGCTCAGCGACAGCGGCTAGGTGCTGGGCATCGGTCCACACCACCAGCGTCCCGGCCACCGGCCAAGGCTGGTCGTCGGTTATGCCCTGGCTGGCGTCTAGGTTAACGACGCTGGGGGTTGGGCTCACGCCGCTGTAGACAAGCGCGTGGCCAGCCCGGCTGACTGCGGGAATGATTTGTGCTTCAACTCGGTAGTGTTCCAGCACCGGCAACACCGCCGACTGGTGAAAGGCCTCCGCGGAGCAGGAGCTACCGGCCAGGCGCACGACCCGGCGGCCGCGACCTACTTCAGCCAACAGCTGCGCGGTCTGGTCTTCGGCTACTTCGATTACTTCGGCATGAACGTCGATGCCGATCGCGTGCAATTTTTCGGCGGTGACCCCTGGCTCGACCACTACTACGTCGGCCCGCTCAATCGCCTGTGCCCCGGCCAGTGCCATCAACGAGAGGTCGCCAGGACCAGCACCAACGAAGGTAACAGATCCCCCGAGGGCGGCCTCGGCCTGTTCCTGCTCGCTCACATCTCTCCTGGAAAACTCAACCCGCAACTAGCTGCGAAATCTTCAGCCACTCTAGAGGTGTCCTCGCAGAAACCATCTCGTGCTGGGCATATATGGACATTGAACAGGCCTAACGACGGCGGACACTTAGTCGCCGCCGAGAACGACGCTTACCGACTGCGGCCTAGAGCCCCGCGTAGCGCAGCGGCTCGGCCCGCTCAGTTCAGCTAACCGTGACAGTACAGCCACTACTTGCCAGCGCGGCGACGCTGCACCCGAGTACGCTTCAGCAACTTGCGGTGCTTCTTCTTCGCCATACGCTTGCGACGCTTCTTAATGACTGAACCCACTGTGTCCCTTTCCTTCTGCGAAGCAACAGTGTACAACTGTGCCCCGTCTAGGTACAACGAAGCTAGTAGGCGCCTGCCCGGGGCTACTAGCACGACTTGCCACGAAGCCGCCTGGGCCGCGGCAACCAACCGAGAATAAGTAGAACTGCAGCTGTGCCTCCTCGGCTTGGAAAACTGTCATTGCTTCGGCTCACAACGGGTGGATCCGCGCACCACGAGTTCGGTTGGGAATACCCGATGTCCGGGATCCGCGCCGTTGATCATCTGGTTCAGCATCTCGATGGCATGCTGGCCGATGTGCTCGATCGGCTGCGCCACGGTGGTCAGCGGCGGGCTTAGCTTTTCCCCGAATAGGTGCCCGTCGAATCCGATCACCTGGATGTCTTCGGGTATTCGCAAGCCCCGGTCGAGCGCAACTTGATAGGCGCCAGCCGCCATCCGGTCCGACGAACAAAAGATCGCGTCAATTTCGTCTTGCCGATCCAGCAACTCCTGCATCGCCCTGACCCCGGAGATGAGGGTGTAGTCGCCCGGCACGACCATGCCGGGGTCAAAGGCTTCCCCCATCGCTTCCTGGTAACCACGCAGGCGTTCGTCACTGCCCGGGGTGTCTTGCGCGCCAGAGATATGCGCGATTCGTTGCGCGCCACATTCCTGTAGGTGCCGGGTAGCCGCTGCGGCGCCTTCGTGATCGGTGATCGTAACCGTTCGCACCTTGGGACCCAACTCGATTCCTGGCAGGTGGCCGCAGACCACCATCGGCAGATCAGCCGCGAGAATCGTTGGCAGGATCGGATCGGCCAGGTGTGGGGTCAGGTAGATCGCGCCATCGACGCGCCGCCGGTCAAGGAACCTAACAGCGCGCCGTTGCTCCGGTTCGGTGCCGGCCAACAGCACCAGCAACGCCTCTTCCAGGTCGCCCAGGCCTGCGTTGACGCCTCGCAACAGCCCGCGAATCGTCGGGTCGTCGAAGAGTTCTTCTCCCGGCTGCGTGACCAAGGCGGCCACCGCGTCATTTCGGCCGGATGCCAGCGAGCGGGCGTGGCTGTTGAGCCGGAAACCGGTCTCGGCGATCACCTTCTCGACGGCTGCCCTAGCCTTGGCAGACACCCTCGGCGAATCGGTCAAAACTCGGCTTACCGTGCTACGGGAGACGCCAGCGAGATTGGCGATGTCCTGGATCGTATAGGTCACGGCACAACCTCCAACGTAAACCCAAAGCTGGCCGACCGCGGCCACAGCTGATAGTTCGGCAACACGTCGGGGCCGCAAGCGCGAGTTCCCAAACCGTGCTGGAAGGCATCAAGATACAGGTGCAGGCCACGGCTAGCTGGCAGTTCATGCAAATGGTTTGCCCGCGTCAACTCATATGCGTCATGACGCAGTAGCGAAAACCCAGGCAGGTGTGGGCCGAAGGCCGCAACCCGTAGCTGCCCGGCCGCTCCGGTCAGCTCCAATCGGCGCAGCTGTTCGCGATGCCCCGTTTCTTGCGGCACCGCATACGGGAATGCCAAGTCGGCAACTCGGGCCTGGTGCTGGCTGACAACACAAGCGGTACGCGAGTCGGGGTAAGTCTCTCCCGGGCCGCCGCCGAACCACGAGGCTTGCGAGAATCCCTCAGGCAGCAACAGCCGCATACCGATCCGCGGCCAGGTAACGTCGGTGCGCGACTGGATCGGCGCCACATGAACCTGGCAGCCGAGCCGCTGCCCGATCTGGCGCCAGCGGTAGGACACCTCAGCGCCGTGACGCCCGTGCGCGGGCAACAACCGCTCCACAACGACAAAATCATCGGCCTCGAATCGAATGCTCACGGTGCGGCGCATCAAGCGATCCAACCCGTGGGCGCGCCAGCGATCCGCAGTGCTCGGCCCAGGCAGCCCGTAACCAGTTGTGGCGAAATAGTCGCCGATTTCGTACGACCCGCCGACCGCCATCGAATCGTTGCCGGTCGGCGCCCGCCAAAGCTCAACCCCCGATTCCGTTATGGCCAGGCCGCCGATGCTAAGCAGCCTGCCCGACCGGGAAAACCGGGCCGAGCCGATTGCCACTTCCTCGCCCCGGATCGGGGCCGCGGTAGCGGCAGGCAGCGTCGGCACCGGCTGGTTATCCAGCCGTAGCTGGGTGGTGAAGACCTCGGCACCCGCGTCGCACCAGGGCTGCTCCTCGCGCTGGCGCACCACCAATGTGAGCCAGGAGTCAGCTGCGGTTACCGCCCGCTGCGGCAGCTCGGGCAGTTCGATGTCGGCGCTCTGCCCGGCGGCCACGATGGGGACAGCAAGTTCGCCCTCGGCACGGCGTTCCCCGGCGACTTCCCACGCCCAGGTCACGGTGTAGGCCGAGGTGTCGGCGTGGTGTTGCCGGTTGGCGAGAATTAGTTTCTGGGCGGTAGCAGTCAGGATCACTGGGCTGAAGAGCTGTTTCACTTCAGCCATCGCGGGCGAGGGCCGCCCATCGGAGTGAACCAGTCCATCCATGACGTAGCTGCCATCGTGAGTAGCTTCACCGAAGTCGCCACCGTAGGCGTAAAACTCCGTGCCCTGGGCGGTGGTGGCCAGAATCCCGTGATCGCGCCACTCCCAGATGAACCCGCCGTGCCAATCCGGCAGCCGTTCTAGTTCCGCCACATACTCGGCCAGCCCGCCTGGCCCGTTTCCCAGCGCATGCGCGTATTCGCATAGCAGTTTCGGCTTGGCTAGGAAGCGCGACGACTGCGTCGGGCGAGGGCTTAGGGCGTTAGAGACGCCGGCGGACATCGCCTGCATCTCCGGGATCGGGGCGTACATGCGCGAGACCACGTCGGTGTAGTCCGACTCGTAGTCGCTCTCGTAGTGCACCGGCCGGCTCGGGTCGATGATTCGCGCCACCTCGGCCATGGCCGCCAGGTTGGCACCCGTGCCGCACTCGTTGCCCAGGCTCCAGCAGATCACCGAGGGGTGGTTCTTGTCGCGGTGGACGGTGCGGCGCATCCGGTCTTCCAGCGAACTGCGCCACGCGGGGTCATCAGCCGGGTTGTTTAACCAGTCGTGTTGCTCGAAACCGTGTGTTTCTAGATCGCATTCGAGCATGACCCAAAAGCCCAATTCGTCGGCCAGCTCCAGCAGCCTCGGGTCTGGCGGGTAGTGGCTGGTGCGGATCGCGTTGATGTTGTGCTGCTTCATTAGCAGCAGCCCCGCGAGCGCAGCCTTCTTGTCAAAGACCCTGCCAATTTCAGGGTGGAACTCGTGATAGTTGACTCCGGCGAGCCGCAACTTGCGGCCGTTTACCAGCCACTGGTTGCCTTCGATGCGGATGGTCCTAAACCCGATGCGGGCGGCAATGCTTTCGGCTTCGTTGCTGATCCGAACGTCGTAGCAGCGGGGTTGATCCGGACTCCACGGCGTAACACTGCCGCACGGCAGCGGCGCGATCTCGGCTGCCGATTGCCAGGTCGCAGCGATCCCCAGCTCGGGCACCTCTAGTCGAACCGGGTAGGTGGCGTCGCGTAGCGTCAGGCTGAGCGTCCCGGTGCCGGTCGCATGATCATAGTCGGCGACAAGCTGGTAGTCCTCGATGCCGCCGACCGGGCGACCGATTAGCGTCACGTCTCGGAAAATGCCGGGCAGCCACCACTGGTCCTGATCTTCGACGTAGGTCTGCGCAGACCATTGCGCGACGCGCACGTGCACCACGTTGCGCCCTGGGCGCACCACGCCTGTGACATCGAGTTCGCTCACCAGCCGAGAGCCTCGCAGCACCCCGACGTGCTGGCCGTTGACGGCGACGATGCCCAGTGACTCAACGCCGCCAAAGCGCAGCCGGATCTCGCCAAGCTTCCCCCAATCGGCAGGCAGCTCGAACTCGCGGCGGTAGTCGCCGAAGCCGTTTTCGTCTGGCACGTTGGGTGGGTCCATCGGAATCGGCAACTGGGAATTGGTGTAGATCGGGCTGCCGTATCTGCCATCGTTGCCCAGCACCCAGTGGCTTGGCACCCGCAGCCGATCCCAGTCGTCGGCGACGAAGGCTTCGTCGCGACAATCCTGGGGCGCATCGGCAAGGCGAGCCGAGTACCGGAAGCGCCACCAACCATTAAGGTCGAGTTGCCACCGTTCCTCGGCTCGCCAAGACCGCGGCGCGACACCGTCACCTGGCGCAATTCGGGTTAGCGAATCCACCGTGATGTCACGCAGAGCCATGCAAGAACTCCTGTCTGTCACCCCTTGGTTGAGCCAAGAGTAAGGCCAGCAACAAATTGTTTCTGCATCACGAAAAATACCACCAGCACGGGAATCGCTGCAATAATCGAACCCGCTGAAAGCAGATTGTAATCAGTGAAGAAAGAACCCTTTAAATTATTTAGCGAACTAGTCACCGGGAATTTATCTCCGCTTTGCATCAACACTGTCGCCCAGAAGAACTCGTTATAAATCCAGGCGGTTTGCAAAGTCGCTAGTGCAGCCAGCGGTGGCCGCAACAGCGGCAAGGTCAAACCGTAGAACTGGCGCCATACCGAGGCGCCATCTAACGACGCGGATTCATAGATTTCCTTCGGGAAGGTCTTCATATAGTTGCTAAGCACAAACGTGGTGAACCCAGTTTGGAAAGCAACATTAATCAGAATTACCCCGAGATGTGAATCGAGTAGACTGCCCGACTCCGAGAGCCAAAGTGGGACTTCTACCGACCTGAACATCCGATATATCGGAATCAGCAATGATTGCGGCGGCAGCAGATTCGCCGAGACGAATATCGCCAGCATTACCAGGTTGAACCGGAAACTATAGCGAGCCAACACGAACGCGGCACAGGACGAGAGCGCGAGGGTTAGCAGCACCGCCGCTACCGTGATGATTGCCGAGTTAAGGAAACTGTTGGTAAAACCGCCACGCTCCCAGGCATTGATGTAGTTGTCTAAGGTGAAACCACCAAAGGACAAGTAGCCATGCTGCACCGTGTAGCTGTAATCCCTGAAGGAGTTAAACAGCGCCCACAGCAGCGGAAACAGCCACAGCAACGAGATGAATATCAGGAACGCCTGCAAGGCGATGCGCGCCCCGCTCAAGGAACGTTTACGTTCCACCGGAATAGCAGTTGTGGCAGACATCATTGCTCATCCTTCATGACGACGCGGAGTTGGATGACGATGAATACTGAGCTGAGCAGCAACATGATCGTCGCTAGCGCAGAGCCGAAGCCGATGCGGCTAGCCTCGCCGATCACGTTCGTCGTCACCAACGTGGAAATGAGCTCAAGGCCTTTGCGGCCCCGGTTGATGATCCAGGCCAGGTCGAATGCCCGCAAACCTTCAATCACCGTAATCGCAATGACGATAATGTTGATTGGCCGCATCGCTGGCAGGATAACCCGCAGGTAGGTCTGCCGTTGATTGGCGCCATCAATTTGCGCGGCTTCCCGCAATGCCGGATCGACACCTTTCAGGCCCGACAAATACAGCAGCATCACATATCCGGTATGCCGCCAACCGTTGGCGATCATCGCTGCCCACAGGTTGAGCGACGAGTCGCCGTACCAGTCGTACGACGTACCCATGATCGCGTTGAGCAAGCCTTGATCTCGGCTATACATCAATTGCCAGATGAAGCCGACAAGTGCTGCCGACAAAACCACCGGCAGATACAGCGAGGTTTGATAGAACTTCGTGCCTCGCACTTCTTTATCCAGCAGGATTGCCAAGAACATTCCTAGCGGGGTAAAGATAGCGAACAGCACGATCAGCCACAGCACGTTGTGCCACAACGCTGGCCAGAAGGGCGGGTATATCGTCGCTAGATCTACATAGTTCTGGAACCCGACGAACTGAATAGTATCCAGCGAGCCAATGCCATCCCAACTCATGAACGACAGGCCCACGGAGAATATTGCTGGCCCCCAAACTAGGCCGAGCACTACCAATGCCGGGATTCCGAGCATCACGGCCAGCACAATTTTGTCTGACCGCGAAGTCGAAACGTTTCCCCGCCCTGGCTTAACCTTTCGAGGACGAACGGTTGCGGTACTCATGGCCTAACCGTTTCCGAAGATAGACTTCTTCTGTTCCTCAACGCTCTTAAGAATCGAATCGATGTCGGCTGGATTCCTAATGAACGCTTGCAGCGCCGGGCCCACTACCGTGCTAGCGAAGTCAGGACGCGAATCACGATCGAAGAATTGCGAAATTGCCTCCGCCCCTTCAATGGTCTTTACCGCCTTCTTCTGCAGCGCGTTATAGCTCGACTGATCGGCCTGCGAGTTCGCCGCGATAACCGACGGGTCTGCGGCAACCGTGTAAGCAACAGCTTCGGGGGACGCGAGGTAGGTCAGCAACTCCTTGGCGAGCTCCTCATTCTTCGGCTTGGCAGCCATCATGAAGCCGTCGATCGGTGCTTCAACAACCTTGGCACCGATGGCCGAATCGACCTCTGGGAAGACGAAGAAATCAAGGTCGTCGCCCAGGTCCGCAGCCGCAAACTGCTGCTGCAAGAACATACCCATGAGATATGTGCCGGTCCGGTTCTGGATGAGGCCTTGTGCGGCTTCTTGCCAGGTGCGACCAAGGGAGTCGGCCTCGTGGTAGGGCAACAACTGCTCCCACAGCTTGAAGACATTCTTCATCTGTTCGCCATCCCAGGCCTCCTCGCCAGCGAGTAGCGAGATGTGATAGTCGTAGCCGTTGACCCGGACGTTGAGCATGTCGAAGGTGCCCATCGCCTCCCAGCCGTCCTTGTCTGCGAAGCCAATCGGGGTCAGGCCATCGGCCTGCATCTTCTCGTTGAGCATCATCCACTCGTCCAACGTGGTCGGCTCGGTGTAGCCGCGCTCGGCGAACAGGCTCGGCCGATAGAAAATGGCCCAGGGGTAGTAAGTGCTCGGCACGAAGATCTGCTTGCCATCGAGACCAGTAGAAGCAACCTTCATCGACTCCGGCATGCCTTCGATCTTCGCCCAGACATCACTCAGATCGCCGACCAGACCACGCTCGGCGAAATACCGAGCCCGGTAGCCAGCAAACCAGGTGAAGACATCGTCGGGGTTGCCTTGCAGGTAGTTGTTGATGCCTTCCTTGAAGGTTTCGTGTTGGATCGTATTGACCTCAACTTTTCCGCCCTTGAAAGCAGCCAGCATGTCTGCGAAGGCTTGCTTGGGGATATCGTCCGATTGGTACGAACCAACCTTGATGACGTCCGACGCTCCACCACCGGAGCCATTACCACAAGCTGCCAGGGCTCCAGTCCCGAGCGTGAGACCGCTGGCGGCTAGGAGTTGGCGGCGAGAAAGGCCTAGTTGTGACGACATTGTCCATCCTTCCAACGGGAACTTGATGGGAGCGCTCCCACAATTTACTTGGACTGTTCCCAGTTGAATCCAGTAACTAACGGATAGACGCGAGGCAGGTATTGATCTTCCGTTGTGGGAGCGTTCCCATGGTAAGTCGGGGTTCTCGCGGCTGTCAAGGGAAATTGCGAAACTCTCCCGCTTCGCTGATTTCACCGGAGCGAGGCCGGCACCAAACCTGGTGGGTAGCTGCGGCGGCCACGCTAACTAGACAGCCGCGACGCTCCCTGGAAACTCGGCTACCACACCCGGAGTTTGCGACTAGTATCGATAGATAGGCGTCCGCTGGCAGGTGGCCGCTGGGCGCTGGGTTGCTGGAGGCTTTCTAGGAGGAACCATGGCTGATAGTTCATTCGACGTAGTTAGCAAGTACGACCGGCACGAAGTCGACAACGCCGTAAACCAGGCCGCCAAAGAGGTGCGCACCCGCTTCGATTTCCGCAATACCGACGCCGCCATCGGCTGGGTCGGCGAAACCATCGAGATGCAAGCCATCTCCGAAGACCGAGTAAACGCCGTGCTAGACGTGCTCCGCAGCAAGCTCGCGCGCCGCGGCGTCGATTTGAAGGCGCTACAGCCAGGGGAACCACGTCAGTCGGGCAAGCTGTGGAAGATCATCGCCACCTTGCAGCAAGGCATCGAGCAGGCCGACGCCAAACGCATCAGCAAGCTGATCCGCGACGAAGGCCCCAAGGGCGTCAAGTGCCAGATCCAGGGCGACGAACTGCGCGTCAGCAGCAAGAAACGCGACGACCTGCAGGCGGTGCAGCGCCTCATCCGCGACCAGGACTACGACTTCGCGGTGCAGTTCACCAACTACCGGTGAGCCCCCACGAAGTCCAGGGCCGCTTGAACGGTGTCGTCATGCCACAGCACCCGCCGGTGACCTAGCCCGTTGGTGGTCATGAGTTCGGCCTTCGGCCATACCCGCACCAGCGTCTCGGAGCCGGAATAGGGGGCGTCCGGGTCGCCCGGGTCATGCACTAGCAGCAGCGGCGGCAGCTCACCCTCGTGACGCTCGGCGGCCCGAACCACGTTGAAGTCGCGCTCGAACGAGATGTCGAAGCGGCGTTCCATATTGTCGACCATGGTGTTCAGCGTGACCGGGCCAAGCCCCAGCCGGCGCTGCACGTAGTCGAGCACGTTCCGGGCGTCCACGCTGGGGGCGATCATCACCATGCTGGTGGCCGAGACCCCGTGCAGCACACTTAGCGCCGCCGCCATCGCACCGCCGCTGTGCGACAGCACGGCGACCGGCTCTTCCCCGTCCAGGGCCGCAACGATCGCTTTGATGCTGTCGGCGAAATCGGGGATGCTCGCCTGGCGCGGACCGAGCCTGCCTTCGGGCGAGTCGCCGTGGCCGGGCGCGTCCCAGGCCACCACCCGGTAGCCAGCCGCCACGAACGGCTCCACGTAGACGCTGAAGTGCTGCCACCAGGCTCCCCAGCCGTGCATCATCAGCACCACCGGGCCGCTGCCCCAAGAGTAGGCCGCGAGCTTGCGCTCGCCGATGTAGACATCCAGCGGCTCACCGGGTTCGACGCCGCGGTAGCGCTGCGCCAGCGGCGGGGCCTTGGGCACCCGCAGCCACAGGTATTGCGCGAGCTTGGCCGCCCGGCCGGGGGCTAGGCGCTCACCTACCGCGAAGCCGACGCGCAGCCCTGCGGCCACTGTCGTATCGAGCACCTGCCGCCAACCTCGTTTTCCAGCCACGATTAACTAGTGTGCCCGACTGAGCGCCCAGGTCAACCCGGCTAGGCTCCGGGTATGGGATTGCTTCGCATCGGCACGCACAACGTAAACGGCATCAGGGCCTCGCTAAAGCGCGGCTTCGCAGAGTTTTGGGCCGCCCAAGACGCGGCCGTGATCGGCCTGCAGGAAGTACGGTGCCGGATCGCGGACCTGCCGCCGGGCGCTTTCGGCGACTACGCCGTCTCGTTGGACGTTGGCGAGCTGGCTGGCCGCAATGGCGTGGCGCTGCTGACCAGGCGTCCGCCACAGCGGGTGGCTACCCTCAGCGGGACGGCGTTCCTGGCCGGGCCGGGCGAGCTGGAACAGCCCGCCGAGGTGGATCGGATCGGCGGCAAGGACCTCGCGCCGTTCGCCCACGAGGGCCGCTATCTGGAAGTTGATCTGGCCGATGCGCCGGTGCGGGTGGCGTCGCTGTACCTGCCTAAGGGCGCGGCCTGGCCATACGATCCAGCTGGCAAGGACAAGTACGACCGTAAGATGCGATTCATGCGTGGCCTGGCCCGGCGGCTCACGCTGAGCCGCCGCGAGGCCGCCAGCCAGGGCCGCGAATTCGTGGTGGTCGGCGACTTCAACATCGCCCACACGCAGGCCGACCTGAAAAACTGGCGTTCCAACCAAAAGTCGGAGGGCTTCCTGCCTGAGGAACGCGACTGGCTGAGCTCCTGGCCTCCCCCGCCCTGGCAGCGAGCGCGCAGCGGGCCTGGTCGGCTCGCGAAGACAGCTACGAGCTGCGGCTGAGTGATCACTGCCCCGTCATCGCCGACTACCTGATCTGACTCAGCCGGCCCGGTCAGCGTAGACTAGGGCCGCTAACTAACTGGACAAGGAACAACATTCGTGGCTCAACCACGCACGCTCGACTCTGTCGTGATCCGCTTCGCCGGGGACTCCGGCGACGGCATGCAGCTAACCGGCGACCGCTTCACGGCCGACTCCGCCCACATGGGCAACGATGTCGCCACCCTGCCGAACTTCCCGGCCGAGATTCGCGCCCCGCAGGGAACCCTGGCGGGGGTTTCCAGCTTCCAGTTGAACTTCGCCGACTTCGATGTCGTCACCCCCGGCGATCAGCCGGACGTGCTGGTGGCCATGAATCCGGCCGCACTGAAAACCAACCTGCCGGAGCTGCCGCGCGGCGGGCTGATCGTGGTCGACGAGGGCGAGTTCACCAAGCGCAACCTGACCAAGGTGGGCTATACCGAGAACCCGCTTAGCGATGGCTCACTCAGCAACTACAAGGTGCACGCCCTGGACCTGACCGGCCTGGCCCAGGCCGCCGTCGCACCGTTCGGGTTGAACCGCAAGGAAGCCTCGCGCACCAAGAACATGTACGCGCTGGGGCTGCTGAGCTGGCTGTACTCCCGCGAACTCGATTCCACCATCGACTTTTTGGCGGCCAAGTTCGCCAGCAAACCAGACATCCGCGACGCCAACATCGCGGCCTTCCGCGCCGGGCACGCCCTGGGCGAAACCACCGAGGTATTCGAGTATCGCTACCAGGTGGGCCCCGCCGCGTTGCCGCCCGGCACCTACCGCCAGATCACCGGCAACACCGCGACGGCCTACGGCCTGATCGTCGGCGCCCACCAAGCCGGACTGCAACTGTT
>PDWJ01000875.1_pt1 | contig 43836 bp, 38 predicted proteins | sample 1430881 | NCBI WGS metagenome assembly PDWJ01 (sample SAMN01162460, study PRJNA174530) | Oral metagenome, whole genome shotgun sequencing project. | biome: Marine environment; feature: Marine mammal; material: Swab sample of the gingival sulcus; isolation source: swab sample of gingival sulcus...
TGAATTGCTGGATCATAGGGAGGCTCCGTTTGTCTCCCCATTTTTCTAGGTGATTATGTGACCCACATCAATGGGTCACATACGTATATAATCCCCATTTAAAACGAAAAAGGCGCCCCGATCGGGACGCCCTCAAATCATGTGAATGAAGCCAGGCTCACTCGGCGACAGCGTTGTCCACGTCAACCGTGACACCCGGACCCATGGTCGAGCTCAGAGCGATTTTCTTCATGTAGGCGCCCTTGGCACCCGACGGCTTGGCCTTGGCCACCGCGCCAACAAAGGCACGGATGTTTTCAACCAGCTTGGCTTCGTCAAACGACGCTTTGCCAACACCAGCATGAACCACGCCACCTTTTTCGGCCTTGAACTGAACCTCACCACCCTTGGCGGCTTCGACGGCTTCTTTCACGTCCATGGTCACCGTGCCAACCTTGGGGTTCGGCATCAGGTTGCGAGGGCCAAGCACCTTACCCAGACGGCCCACGATGGGCATCATGTCGGGGGTTGCGATGCAGCGATCGAAATCAATGGTGCCACCCTGAATGGTTTCCATCAGGTCTTCGGCACCCACGATGTCCGCACCTGCGGCCTGGGCTTCTTCGGCCTTGGGGCCACGGGCAAACACGGCCACGCGCATGGATTTGCCGGTGCCGTTGGGCAGACCGACAACACCGCGGACCATCTGGTCGGCATGGCGGGTATCAACGCCCAGCGACATGGCAACCTCGATGGTTTCGTCGAATTTGGCGGTGGCGTTCGCCTTGAGCAGGGTCACGGCCTCTTCCACGGTCAGGTTTTCCTTGCCAGCAAAGGCTTCACGTGCGGCGCGGGTACGTTTTCCAAGTTTTGCCATCTTACTTCACCTCGATGCCCATGGAGCGGGCCGAACCCAGGATGATCTGCATCGCCGCTTCGATATCGTTGGCGTTCAGATCTTTCATCTTCGCTTCGGCGATCTCTTTCACCTGTGCGGCGGTCACCGATCCAACGGTCTCGCGACCCGGGGTGTTGGCACCGGACTTGAGCTTGGCCGCTTTTTTCAGGAAGTAGGACGCCGGCGGCGTCTTGATGTCCATGGTAAAGGACTTGTCCTGGTAATAGGTGATCACGGTCGGGCACGGTGCGCCGGGCTCCATTTCCTGCGTCTTGGCGTTGAACGCCTTGCAGAATTCCATGATGTTGATGCCGCGCTGACCCAGCGCCGGACCAACCGGCGGAGAGGGGTTCGCTTGACCTGCAGGAACCTGCAGCTTCATCGTGCCAGCAAGCTTCTTAGCCATCTGGTATTTCCTTTCAACATAGGTGAAACGCGTTTCACCCGGTTATGTGTTGCGTGGTCAGACCCCAATGTCGCGACACCCGAATCTCCCACGATAGAACTCGCCCAAAGGCGATAGGGGCATTTACGCCGGTTGAGGCGGTTTGACAAGTGGCATGGGCGCGGCGGCCCGGGTCACTGTGAACAACGCACACCCCACCCCGGCAGGGATCTTAGCCCTGCTTGGTGACCTGAGTATATTCCAACTCGACCGGGGTTTCGCGACCAAAGATCGACACCGATACTTTCAAACGCTGGTTGTCGTCGTCTACTTCTTCGATCATGCCATCGAAATCCTCGAACGGACCGTCGTTGACCTTGACCTTCTCGCCCACTTCGAAATGGATAAGCGTGCGCGGGCTTTCCTCGCCCTCGGCCACGCGGCCAAGGATCGCCTGAACCTCGGCGTCCCGCATGGGCATCGGACGCCCCTGCGGGCCAAGAAACCCGGTGACACGGTTGATCGAGTTGATCAGGTGGTAGCCCTGATCGCTCATTTCCATCCGCACCAGAACGTAACCGGGCATGAACCGACGCTCGGTTGTCACCTTCTTGCCGCGGCGCACCTCGATCACTTCCTCGGTTGGCACCAGAACCTCTTCGATCTGATCCTCCAGACCGTTTTCGATGGTTGACTGTCTGATCTGCTCGGCAATTTTTTTCTCGAAATTCGAGAGTACGCTAACCGAGTACCACCGTTTCGCCATGATGATCCAAGTCCTGTGCCTGACCACCCGAACGGGCGGTTATTTCCAAAATTTCAAGGGCCTGCGCCCCTTCGTCTTCGCAACAAAAATCGGCATGCAACTCGAATCGCCACACGCCAATTTGGGGAAGATGCATGGGACCTACCCATATTTCACTGTGGATTCAAGTGCGCGCGCGGAAAACTACATCAGACCAGGATCAGACCAGGCCCGCATATTCATCGCCGATTTTCGGTTTCCGCGATCACTGTGCCGACCTGGGGCCGACCTGGGGCCGACCTGGGTAAGTGGCGTAGCAAGGACGACGTTGGCGGAGAAACCCGCAGTACGCTATAAAGAGGTGGTTTTCACCAATATCGGCAGAAACAGGACTTAGCCACCCGCGAACGTCATTTCCCATGAATGTGATATACGCGTTCGATGGCTCGCCGCTAATTTCAAAGTCTAAGTCCACGCCCTTCAGGCCCCGAACCAAGTCAACGTACATCGGCCAAAGGGTGCTGGTTTTTGAAAACTGTTCAGCAACTTCAATGCAATGCTTCACTTCAGCCTCAGATGCTTCTGAATTCGTGTTCATTGCTGTTTCCTCACCGTTGCCTCAAATGCACTTGCGAGAAATTCGCTTTTGGACGTGCGGTCTTTTAATTCTGAGATACGATCGGCAGTTCAGTCCCCATATGTCACGCCGCAAGAAGCAGAGGAGGATTGCCGAGTTTGGACAGGCGCGGAAGGGTTCGGAACTAATCCAAAACAAGTCGTTCTCCGATGGTACTTTCTGCACATTGCGATAATTGTTACGGAAAAGTCGCCAAATCCTTATATCCCAACGCTTTGCGCCAATTTTACCAATCGGCCAATTTTGCCTCGTTCCAATTTAACCCGTGCGCACCATTCCAATTCATTCCGATCCCCCCAATGACGGGTGCGGGGTGGGTGGGCGGGAGCGCCCATCATCATTTTGCTCCTCAGGGCACCAATACGATCTTGCCCGTGGCCCCCCGACCCAGAACACGGGCCAGAACCTGCGCCGCGTCATCAAGGGGATAGCGTCCCTCAATCACCGGCTTCACCGCACCCGAACCATACCAGCCCAACAGCTCCTTCATATTCTCGGCATAAACTTCTGGTTCGAACATGGCAAAGTTCCCCCAGAACACCCCGACCACGCTGTATTCCTTGACCAGCGTCAGGTTGACGGGAAGCTGCGGAATTTCCCCGCTTGCGAACCCGATGATCAAAAGCCGCCCGTTGCGCGCCATGAACCGGCTGGCGGCCTTGAACGGCTCTCCGCCCACCACGTCATATACCACATCCGCGCCTTTGCCCTTGGTCAGCGTCTTGATATCGTCCTTGAGGTTGTCATATCCAATCACCTCATCCGCGCCCGCCTCACGGGCAATCGCGCGCTTTTCTTCCGATGACGCCACACCGATCACCCGCGCGCCCATCGCCTTGCCAATCTGAATCGCCGCAATTCCGGTCGCCCCGGCAGCACCGAATACCACCAGCGTTTCGCCCTCTTTCAACGCCGCGCGTTGTTTCAACGCGTGGTGCGAGGTGCCATAGGCCACCAGCATGGCACAGGCATCCGCCGGATCAATCTTATCCCCAAGCGGGAAGGCCATCATTTCTTCAGCCAAAACCTTTTCGGCATAGCCACCTCCCAAAACCCGCGCCGCAACCTTGTCGCCGACCTTGAAACGGGTCACTCCGGGTCCCACGGCTTCGACCACACCCGCCACTTCGTTGCCGGGCACAAATGGCGTGGGTGGTTTCATCTGGTAGAGCCCCTGCACCAACAACCCGTCGGGATAATTGACCCCCGCCGCCTCGGTTCGAATCACGATTTGCGCCCCCTTGGGCTCCGGGTCGGGCAGGTCACCCACGACAAGTTTGTCCAGCGGTGCGAAGTCATTGCAGATGATAGCTTTCATTTTTCTCTCCCTTGGGGTTTTGCCCAAGGCTGGCCCACCCGGCACCACGGAGCAACCCGTACTCACGAAAACCGACGGGACGTCACACCATGACGCAACGCAATCCCGTTTGGGAATCCACGCGCCCCACGCTAGGCTTTTTCAAAATGGGAGGAAAACCACATGCAAGGCATGATGATGCAGCGACCGCTACTGATCAGCGACCTATTGAAATTTGCCGCCGAGGCGCATCCGCGGTCCGGGATCACATCCGTGCGGACCGAAGGCGACATCCACACGCAGACCTATGGCGAAACTGCGGGACGGGTTGCACAGTTGGCGCATGGCCTGCGCAAACAGGGGGTCGAACCTGGCGACCGTATCGCCACGCTCGCCTGGAACGGCTATCGCCATTTCGAGCTTTATTACGCGATTTCCAGCATCGGGGCCGTGTGCCACACGATCAACCCGCGCCTTTCTGCGGAACAGTTGATCTATATCGTCAACCACGCCGAAGACCGGATAATGTTCGTCGACCTGACATTTGTGCCGATCCTGGAAGCGGTCAGGGAACACCTGCCGCAAAACCTGATCTATATTATCATGACCGACCGCGCGCACATGCCGGAAAACACGCTGAACGCCCTGTGTTACGAAGAGCTTCTGGAAGGTGAACCCCGGGTCATCACCTGGCCCGAATTCGATGAAAACACGGCCGCCGGGCTGTGCTATACTTCGGGCACCACGGGCAACCCCAAGGGCGCGCTTTACTCCCACCGGTCCACGGTTCTGCATGCGCTCTACATCGCGCTCACCATGGGGTCGTCCTTCCCGGACGAATCCAACATCCTTCCGGTTGTGCCGCTGTTCCACGTAAACGCCTGGGGCCTGCCCTACGCCGCACCGATCATGGGGCATTCGCTGATCATGCCCGGTGCCGCGCTGGACGGACCGAACCTGTTCAAACTGATGGATGATCACAAGGTGTTCTCCGCATGGGGTGTGCCCACCGTCTGGCTTGGCTTGCTGGCCGAAATCAAGGCCCAGGGCCGCAAGCCCGACAATTTCTCCAACGTGGTCGTCGGCGGGTCTGCCGCGCCACGGTCCATGATCGAAGCCTTTGAAAAACTGGGAGCCGAAGTGGGCCATGCCTGGGGCATGACCGAAATGTCCCCCATCGGCACCCATGGCCGGATGCCGGAATGGGTCAGGGAAAAACCCTTTGACGAACAGATCGACTATAAGGCGCTACAGGGACGGCGCGTGTTCGGGGTGGACCTGAAAATTGTCGACGAAGACGGAAACCGCCTGCCACATGATGGCGAATCGGCGGGTGAACTCTATGTGCGCGGCAACGCCGTGGTATCGGGCTACTTCAACAACGAAGAGGCCAGCGCGGACGCCATGGACGCCGAAGGCTGGTTCGGCACCGGCGACGTGGCGGTGATCCGACCCGACGGGTTCCTGTCGATCCAGGACCGTGCCAAGGATCTTGTGAAATCGGGCGGCGAATGGATTTCGTCGATCGACCTCGAAAATGCGGCCATGTCCCACCCCGACATCGCCAATTGCGCCGTGATCGCGATTCCCCACCCGAAATGGGATGAGCGTCCGGTGCTGGTGGCGGTGGCCGCGGGATCGGACCGACCTTCGCTGACCGACATGCACGCTCATATGAGTGAACATTTCGCCAAATGGCAGATGCCCGATGATCTGGTCTGGGTGGATGAACTCCCGCTCACGGCCACGGGCAAAGTGTCAAAGCTGACGCTGCGCAAAAAATTCACGGAATATACGCTGCCTGAATTCCGGTAACGGCATCCCGGCACCCGCGCGACCGGCTGTAAGGCCGGACAAGCAGTCCCCCGGGCCATACGTTGAGCCAGACGTTGGACCGGAATCGTTGTGTTGCCGTCGCGGATGTCCGATATCGCCCCCATTCGCCACGTCACTCTGTTTGTGACGCTACGGCAGCTCCCCACACGTCTTGCACGGCTCTCTGTTTCAGTGTGCCTTTAAAAGCAAGACACAAGGCTTGGGAGGAGCCTCATGACACATGATCTGGAAACATTCCGCGACGAAATCGCAGAATGGATCACGACCAATCTACCCGCCGAGCTGCGCGGCCTGTCCGCGACCGAGGATACGATTGTATGGGGGGGCAAAAAATGGACTTTCAAGAATGACGCGCAACGGGTCTGGCTGGACCGCTGTGCCGCGCGCGGGCTGACCGTGCCAACGTGGCCCACCGATTGCGGTGGTGCCGGACTGACCCGCCCCCAGGAAAAAATCTTCCGCGAAGAAATGGCCAGGGCCGACGCCCCGATGCCGCTGCAATCCTTTGGCATCTGGATGCTTGGTCCCGCGCTGTTGCAATTCGGTTCGACCGAACAGAAACAACACTACCTGCCGCAAATCGCACGCGGGGAAATCCGCTGGTGTCAGGGCTATTCCGAACCCGGTGCCGGCAGCGACCTGGCCAATGTTCAAACCCGGGCCGAAGACATGGGCGATCACTGGGTGATCAATGGTCAGAAGATCTGGACCTCCTATGCGGATAAGGCCGACTGGATCTTTGCGCTGATCCGCACCGACAAGGACGCGCCGAAACACAAAGGCATTTCCTTCATCCTGATCGACATGGAAACGGCCGGGGTTTCCACCAAACCGATTCAGCTGATTTCCGGCGCGTCGCCCTTCTGTGAAACCTTCTTTGACAATGTGAAAGTGCCCAAAACCAACCTCGTGGGCGAACTGAACCGCGGCTGGGACATCGCCAAATACCTGCTTACCCACGAGCGCGAAATGATTGGCGGTGGCGGCGGCGGGTTGACCGGTGGCAACGCCCTGTCGGACCTGCTCAAAGACATCGACGCCGACACGCTGGCCGAGCCAATGATCCGCTCGACCGTCATGGAACTCGAAGTCGACGCGCTTGCCTTTGAACTGACCATGGAACGTTACAAGGACATGGCCGAAAACGGCACCGGCGTGGGCAATGCCTCTGCCATGCTCAAATACTATGGCACCGAACTGAACAAACGGCGCGAGGAATTGCTGATGTCCGCTGGCGGGGGGGACGCCCTGTCATGGGATGCCAACAAAGCCCAACACTGGCTGCGCTCCAAGGCGAACTCAATCGAAGGCGGCACCTCCGAAGTGATGCTGGACATCCTCGCCAAACGTGTCCTCGAACTGCCCAACCGCTAAGGACCCCCCTGATATGGCCAATCTTCCTGATACCGAAGACGAAACCATGCTGCGCGACACCGCGCGCGGGTTTCTGGATGCAAACGCCCCCGTAACCAACCTGCGCGCCAACCGCGATGCGGGGCGAGGCTATGACGACGGTCTGTGGCGCGAAATGGCGCAAATGGGCTGGGCCGGGGTGCTGGTGGGCGAAGATCATGGCGGGTCCGGCATGGGTCACCGCGCGGCGGGAATTCTGTCCGAGGAAATGGGCAAAACCCTTGTCGCCTCGCCCTTCATCTCGTCCGCTGTGATCGCCGCCACCGCGCTGCGCGATACGGCATCCGCGCGATTGCCCGCAATTGCAGCAGGTGAAGCAACCTATGCTCTGGCCGTGGACGAAGGGCGCAAACACAACCCCACCGCCACGGCAATGACCGCAAGCGCGCAAGGCAACGCCTTCCGCCTCTCGGGACGTAAAACGCTGGTCGCCGAAGGCACATCGGCCAGCCGTTTGCTTGTTCTGGCCCGCACCAGCGGCGCGGCAGGGGACGACATGGGCCTGACCCTGTTTGACATCAACGCGGATCGCGCCGGGGTGGTCCGCACCGGGTCCAATTCCATCGACGCCCGCGATTTTGCCAACCTGGACTTTGACACTGTCGACGCCACCGGCGAGGACGTGGTCGGCGAGGTGGATAATGGCCTTGCCGCCCTTGCGCCCGCGCTGAATGCGGGTCGGGCCGCGCTGGCCGCTGAGCTTTCCGGCCTGTCTGCCGGAATTTTCGGTGCCACCACCGGGTATCTCAAGGAACGCAAACAGTTCGGCATCACCATCGGCGCGTTCCAGGCACTGCAACATCGCGCCGCGCATCTGTGGAGCGAGATCGAAGTCACCACCAGCGCCATCGCCAATGCAGGCCGTGTGCTGGACCGGAACGCCTGCTCGTCCGACCTCGCGGTCAGCCTCGCCAAGGCCCGCGCCACCGCCACCGCCAGACTTGCGGTGATGGAAGGGGTGCAAATGCATGGCGGCATCGGGATGACCGATGAATACGACGCCGGGTTTTACATGAAACGCGCCCGCGTCGGGGCCGAGTGGCTGGGCGACTATGGCTATCACGCCGCCCGCGTCTGCGCCCTGCGCGGCCTTTGAACAGCCTTTGAAAGGAACACCCATGACCCAGATGACCCCCGCCAACCTGTTCGACCTCACTGGCAAGGTGGCTCTTGTCACCGGTGGCGCCACCGGCATTGGCCGCATGGCCGCCGAAGGGCTTGCCGCCGCCGGTGCGCGCGTGTTGATTGCATCGCGCAAGGCCGAGGCCTGTAAAGCTGTTGCGGCCGAGATCAACGCCCTTGGCCTGCCCGGAACCGTCGAAGGGTTCGGCGGCGATGTGGCCACCGAAGACGGCATCGCCGCACTGGTGGCCGAGGTACAAAACCGCACTGACGCGCTCCATATCCTGATGAACAACGCGGGCCGCACCTGGGGTGCGCCGCTTGGCCAACACCCCTACGAGGCCTGGGACAAGCTGATGGCCCTGAATGTTCAGGGCATGTTCCACCTGACCCAATCGCTCCTGCCCCTGTTGATGGCGGCACGGGCCGAAGGCGACCCGGCCCGCGTGATCAATGTCGGCTCCGTGATGGGAGACGTGCCGAAAGGCACGGCGACCTATTCCTATGCGGTGTCCAAGGGCGCGGTGCATCACATGACCCGCGTTCTGTCCAACGACCTCGCACCGCAGGGGATCACCGTGAACGCCATCGCACCGGGGCCTTTCGTGTCGAAAATGACCGCCTTTGCCATTGGCACGGAACAGGGTCAGGAACTGGCCGCCAAGGGCGTGCCGCTGGGCCGTGTAGGGCTGCCCGAAGACATTGCCGGAACCCTGCAATTTCTCTGTGGCAAGGGGGGGGCCTATATCTCGGGCGCCATCATTCCGTTGTCGGGGGGCATGCAGTCCCAGGCGATGAGCTCGATCTTTGGCGAAGATATCTGACATGACCGGATCCGTCACCGTCAACGACCTCAAAAACATGATCGGGCAAAAGTTCGGCACCTCTTCGTGGTTCGAAATCACGCAGGAAAAAATTGACGCCTTTGCCGATATCACCGAGGATTGGCAATTCATCCATGTGGACCCCGAGGCTGCAAGGAAAACCCCCTTTGGCGGCACCATTGCGCATGGGTTCCTGACCCTCTCAATGCTCTCGGCCATGGTCTATGAAATGCCCGTGGTCGATGGGGTGGTGATGGGCGTGAACTATGGGTTTGACAAAATCCGCTTCCTCTCACCCGTCCCTGCCGGGGCGCGCATCCGCGGAGTTTTCACCGTACAATCGGTGGATGACAGCAAACCGGGCGAAATCACCATCGTGAACGGCGTGACGGTGGAAATCGAGGGAAACAACAAACCGGCGCTGATCGCCGAATGGATCGGCCGCCGCTATTTCGGAGAAACAACATGACAGTAGATTTCAAGGGCCGCGTCGCCATTGTCACCGGCGCGGGCGTCGGCCTGGGCCGCAGCCACGCGCTTGGCCTGGCGGAACGCGGAGCCAGGGTGGTCGTCAACGATCTGGGTGCCGCGCGTGACGGCACCGGGTCATCAGACGCCGCCATGGATGTGGTGAAAGAGATTCGCGCCGCCGGGGGTCATGCCATTGCCAACGGTGCCAACGTGGCCGACGCAGATCAGGTTCAGAACATGGTGGACGAAGCCATCGCCGAATTCGGCCATGTGGACATCCTGATCAACAACGCCGGCATCCTGCGCGATAAAACCTTCGCGAAAATGTCGCTTGAGGATTTCAAAACCGTCGTCGATGTCCACCTGATGGGGTCGGTCAACTGTACCCACGCGCTCTGGCGGCACATGTTGGAACGGGAATACGGGCGGATCGTCCTCACCTCCTCCTCCTCGGGGCTTTATGGCAACTTTGGTCAGGCCAACTATGGCGCGGCCAAATCGGCCATGCTGGGGCTGATGAACGTGCTCCACCACGAAGGCAGCCGCAAGAACGTGCGCACCAATGTGCTCGCCCCCACCGCGGTGACCCGGATGACGGAAGAGCTGTTCCCGCCGGAGACCCACGCCCTGCTTGGCCCCGAAACCATCACGCCGGGCGTGCTGGCGCTTGTGGCCGAAGATGCGCCGTCCAAAATGATGCTGGGCGCGGGCGGCGGGTCTTTTGCCGAAATCAAGGTCTATGAAACCCCCGGGATCACGCTGGATGGGGACGATCTGACCGCTGATAACGTCGCCGCTCAGATGGCCCGGATCCGCGACCCGCAAGGACAGACCGAAATGTCCGGGGCCTTTGCCCAGACTCAGAAATACATGCAGGCCATCGCCGCAATCCGCGGTATCGATCTGAATAAAAAGGATGAACCCCATGCGTGACGCAGTCATCGTTTCCACCGCGCGCACCCCGATTGGCAAGGCCTATCGCGGCGCATTCAACGCCACCTCGGCACAGACCCTGATCGGTCACGCCGTCTCCAACGCGGTGTCCCGTGCGGGGCTTGACGGCTCTGAAATTTCGGACTGCGTGATCGGCGCGGCCCTGCAACAAGGCTCAACCGGCGGCAATATCGGGCGTCAGGCGGTGATCCGCGCGGGCCTGCCCGTCACCATCGCCGGCATGTCGCTGGACCGCCAATGTGCGTCCGGCATGATGGCCATCGCCACGGCCGCCAAACAGGTTGTGCATGACGGCATGGACATCGTCATCGGCGGCGGGGTCGAATCCATTTCGCTTGTGCAAAACGAAAAGATGCGCACCGACCACATGGCCGACAAATGGGTGATGCAGAACAAACCCGCGCTCTACATGTCCATGCTGGAAACCGCCGAAGTGGTGGCCGACCGCTATAATGTCACCCGCGAGGATCAGGACGCCTACGCCCTGCAATCCCAGCAACGCACCGCCGCCGCGCAAGAGGCCGGGCGCTTTGACGACGAAATCGTGCCCCTGACCACCAACATGGGCGTGATGGACAAGGAAACCAAAGAGATTTCGTTTCACGAGGTGACGCTGGACAAGGACGAGGGTAACCGCCCCTCAACCACGCTGGAAAACCTGCAAGGGCTCAACCCGGTATTCAAGGGTGGCCAACAGGTCAAAGAAGGCAGGTTCATCACCGCGGGCAACGCCTCGCAGCTCTCCGATGGCGCGTCGGCAAGCGTGATCATGGAGGCGAAAGAAGCCGAAAAACGCGGCCTCCAGCCGCTGGGCCGCTATGTCGGCGTCATGGCCGCAGGGCTGGAGCCCGACGAAATGGGCATCGGCCCGATTTATGCCGTTCCGAAACTGCTCGGGGCGCATGGCCTCAAGATGGACGATATCGGCCTCTGGGAACTGAACGAAGCCTTCGCCTGTCAGGTGCTGCATTCGGCCCGCGTGCTGGGCATCCCGGATGAAATCCTCAACGTCAACGGCGGGGCGATTTCGGTGGGTCACCCCTATGGCATGTCCGGTGCCCGCATGGTCGGCCACGCGCTGATCGAAGGCAAACGGCGCGGTGCGAAATACGTGGTCTGCACCATGTGCGTCGGTGGCGGTATGGGGGCTGCAGGCCTGTTCGAAGTCCTGTAACAGAGGGACACAAAACTCTCCCTGACCCGCGCATGGGCGGCGCGGGTGGGTGGGTGGGTGGGTGGGGCGACGCTCATGCGCGGCCCCCCATCAAACCAAAACCAGAACCAAGACCAAAACAAGGAAATCACATGACCCTACCCCATCACTTCAACAATCTGTCCCTGCCCGCCGTGGGGGCGCCCTTGTTCATCATTTCCAATCCCGATCTGGTCATTGCCCAATGCAAGGCTGGCATCGTCGGCTCTTTCCCCGCACTCAACGCGCGTGAAAAGGACGGCGACCCGATCCTGCTCGACGCTTGGCTCAAACGCATCACCGAAGAACTGGACCGCCACAATCAGCAGAATCCCGACAATCCGGCCGCGCCCTATGCGGTGAACCAGATCGTGCATCGCTCAAACCAACGGCTCGAACGCGATCTTGAAATCTGTAATAAATGGAACGTTCCGATCTGGATCACCTCGCTGGGGGCCCGGACCGAGGTGAACGACGCCGCCCATGATTGCGGCGGCATCACGCTGCATGACATCATCAACAACCGCTTCGCCAAAAAGGCCATTGAAAAGGGTGCGGACGGGCTGATCGCCGTGGCCGCCGGTGCGGGCGGCCATGCCGGCGCGCTTTCGCCCCTCGCGTTGATTTCCGAAATCCGCGAATGGTTCGACGGGCCGCTCCTGCTCTCTGGTGCCATCGCCAATGGCGCGTCCATCCTTGCGGCACAAGCCATGGGCGCCGACCTTGCCTATATCGGCTCACCCTTCATCGCCACGGACGAAGCCAACGCGCAGCCCGAATACAAACAGATGATCGTCGACAGCAGCGCGGATGACATCGTCTATTCCAATCTCTTCACCGGGGTGCATGGCAACTACCTCAAACCCTCGATTGCCAGGGCGGGCATGGACCCCGACGCGCTGGAAACCTCGGATCCGTCGAAAATGAACTTCGGCGGCGACCGCGAAAAACCAAAGTCGTGGAAAGAAATCTGGGGCTCTGGCCAGGGCATCGGCGCGGTCAAATCCATTGGCCCCGCCGCCGATCTGATTGCCCGTTACAAAACCGAATATGCCGCCGCGCGTAACAGGCTGTGTAATGGCTGAACTCATCCTCATTCGGCATGGCCAGGCGTCGTTCGGAACCGGTGACTATGACCGCCTGTCGCCGCTTGGCCATCAGCAATCCGTGGCTCTGGGTCAGGTGCTGGCCGAATGGGATGCCCGCCCGGGTGCCTTCTTCATCGGCTCCCTGCGTCGTCAGAGAGAGACACTGGAGGGCATCCTCACCGGCATGGGCAAGGCCGCAGAGCCAGAGATCGACCCAAACCTCAACGAATTCGATTTCGAAGCCCTTTTGCATGCCCGCTTTCCCGATGGCTCCGGCCCGGACGGGATCAACAAGGACCATAAAACCCATTTCCGCTGCTTACGCGAAACCGTGTTGATGTGGCAGCGCGATGAAATCGACAACCCGCCTGAGACATGGGACAACTATTGCGCCCGCGTCGAAGCGGCCCGCGCCAATATCATGCGCCCCGGCCTGGACACCGTGCTTGCGGTGTCATCAGGCGGAACGATCTCGCAACTGATCGGGGCCGTGCTGGGCACCCCCGCGCCGGTACAGATCAAGCTGCAACTCCAGATGAAGAATTGCGCCGTCAATCGCTTCATCTATTCTGAACGCTCGGTGTACCTGCATTCCTTCAACGAAGTACCGCATATCAACGCCAGCAATTCCGACACGCTGCTGACTTATAGCTGAGGACAAACATGACCGAAAACACCGCTGCCCAGCTTGACCTGGTCGCCATCGAAAAATACCTCACCGCGCATTTGCCGGGGTTTCGTGGGCCAATCAGCCTGCACAAATTCTCGGTGGGCCAATCCAACCCCACGTTTCGTCTGACCACACCGTCGGGCGACTACGTGCTGCGGCGCAAACCGCCGGGGGTGCTGCTCAAATCCGCCCATGCGGTGGACCGTGAGTACCGCGTGCAAAAGGCGCTGGCCGATACCGACGTGCCGGTCGCAAGAATGCACCTGCTGTGCGAAGACAATGACGTGATCGGCTCGGCCTTTTACGTGATGGAAAACGTCGAAGGCCGCCGGTTCGACGACCCAGCCCTGCCCGAACTGGACATCGCCGACCGCCGTCCCGTGCTGAACGAAATGGGCCGGGTGCTGGCTGCAATCCACGATGTGGATATCAACGCCGTGGGGCTTGGCGACTATGGGCCGGAAGGCAACTATTTCGAACGCCAGGTGGGCCGATGGTCCAAACAATACGAAGCCTCCAAGACGGACGAAATCCCACAGATGGACGAACTCTCTCAATGGCTGGCCGCCAATATCCCCGCCGACGATGGCCAACGCACGCTGGTCCATGGCGATTACCGCATCGACAACATGCTGTGGGCTGCGGACGAACCGCGCGTGGTCGCGGTGTTGGATTGGGAGCTTTCGACCACCGGCCATCCGTTTGCCGATGTGGGGGCGGTGATCATGCAATGGGCCATGCCCCCGGGCAAAGAAGGCCGCGGGCTGGCCGGTATCGACCGCACGGCTCAGGGGCTGGTGACGGACGAAGAGTTCATTGCCCATTATTGCGACCTGCGCGGGTTGCCGGGGATCGACAAGTTCGGCTTCTACCTCGCCTTCAACTTCTTCCGCATGGGTGGGATTTTGCAGGGCGTGTTGAAACGCGCCATCGACGGCAATGCCTCCAACCCCGAAAGGGCGAAAAAGCTGGGCGGGTTTGTCCCGGTCTTTGCCAATGCCGGATTGCAGGCGGCCAAGACGGTCTGATGGACGATCATCTGCGCGAACCGCCCTATCCGTTTCAGGCCCATCTTGGCTTTACCATCGACGACTGGTCAGATGGGTTCTGTCGCCTGACCCAGCCGATGCTTGACCACCTTGGCAATCGCTATGGCATCCCCCATGGCGGCGCACTTGCCACGCTGCTGGATACCGCCTGTGGCTATGCTGTGTGCTACACTGGCGATCGCGAGAGGCCGCAGCTTGTCATGACGCTGTCGCTCAATATCCAATACCTGTCCGTGGCGCGGGGAAAACAACTGATCGCAACGGGGCGCAAAACCGGCGGCGGGCGTTCCATCGCCTTTGCCGAAGGTGAAATTCATGACGAAAACGGAACCGTGATCGCCACGGCCACCGCAGTATTCAAATACCGCACAGGGAAGGGAAAACCATGACTGAACACATGCAGCGCATCGCGCTGGCCGCGCGCCCGGTGGGTGCCCCCAGGGACAGCGATTTCAGCCTTGAAACCGGCGACATCCCCACCCCCGGCGCGGGCGAGGTGTTGGTGCGGGTGCATTACATGTCGCTCGACCCTTATATGCGCGGTCGGATGTCGGATGCAAAATCCTATGCCGATCCGGTGCCAATCGGCGGCACGATGGAAGCCGGGGGCGTCGGCGAAGTGCTTGCCTCCAACGATCCGGCGTTTGCTCCGGGTGACTTTGCCTTTGGCATGTTCGGATGGGCCACCCACGCGGTGCAGCCCGCCAAAATGATGCGCAAACTGAACCCCGACCACGGTCCGATTACGGCGGCGCTTGGCGTGCTGGGGATGCCGGGGTTCACCGGCTGGTACGGACTAAATGAAATCGGCAAACCCAAAGCGGGCGAGACCCTCGTGGTGGCCGCGGCCACCGGACCCGTAGGATCAATGGTCGGGCAACTGGCCAAAGCCGCGGGCCTGCGCGCCGTGGGCATCGCCGGAGGGGCGGATAAATGTGCGTTGGCCGTGGACACGTTCGGGTTTGACGCCTGTATCGATCACCGCGCGTACAAAGATGCGGCGACGTTGCGCAAAGCGCTGGCCGCCGAATGCCCGGACGGGGTGGACATTTATTTTGAAAATGTCGGCGGCAAGGTGTTCGATGCAGTATTGCCGTTGATGAACCGCTTTGGCCGTATCCCGGTCTGCGGCATGATCTCGGCCTATAACGCCACCGAACTGCCCAAAGGCCCGGACACTTTCCCAACATTCTGGCGTACCCTGCTTGTCAAACACCTGACAGCTACGGGTTTCATCATCATGAACCACTGGGACCAATACCCGAACTTCCTGAACGACGTTGGCCCCAAAGTAGCCAGCGGCGACATCGCGGTTCTGGAAGACATCGCCGTGGGCCTTGAAAACGCCCCGAGGGCGTTCATGGGCCTGCTGGAAGGACGCAACAAGGGCAAGCAAATCGTCAAACTGATCTGATTTGCACGACATCCACCTCAGGCCGGTCACGATTATTAAAGCACTCGACCTTTAACCTGAGACAGGGAAAGGGGCGAACGCAGCGCGACATTTATGTGTTTCGCGCGTCCTGCCAAAATCCCGTGAGTCACGGTTTTTGGCAGGACGCTTTAAAAATCATTGCCACATTCCTGCCACAATGGCCGATTTTGGGGGGCAAGCGTCCCCCGTCCCCCATATGTGGGAAATGAAAAATTACAACCCCTTGAAATCTAATCTTTATTTGCAAGGCCCTGCGTGTTATCCTGCTTCCAATAACAAAGCCGACCGGAAAACCGGCGGCATGAGGCAGAAAATAGGTGAAACCCATGCGCGTGCGTGGCAGTAAACGGGTTCCGTTGGCCCTGTATCTTGTTGCAGCCATATGGATGTTGGTCGTGGTTCCGATCTCGGTCGCCGCTGCGCCTTATGCTGCGATGGTGATGGATGCGCGCACCGGTGAGGTGCTGCATTCGCGCAATGCCGATACCCGGCTTCACCCCGCCTCTCTGACCAAGATGATGACGCTTTACATCGCCTTCGAGGCTGTCGAGCGTGGCGAAATCAGCCTCGATACCAAGGTGCGCATTTCCAGGAATGCCGCCGCCGAACCCCCCTCTAAACTGGGCCTGCGTGCCGGGCAGCGGATCAAACTGCGCTATCTCATCCGCGCCGCAGCCGTCAAATCCGCCAATGACGCCGCCACCGCCATCGGCGAAGCGATCAGCGGCTCGGAAGCAAAATTCGCCCGCCGCATGAACCGTACCGCCAGGGCATTGGGCATGACCCGTACCACATTCAAGAACGCCAACGGGTTGACCGAAAGCGGACATATGTCCACCGCACGGGACATGACCATTCTTGGGCGGCATGTGCTTTATGACTATCCCGAGTATTACAACATCTTCTCCCGCCGCTCGACCCATGCCGGGGTAAAGTCGGTGAACAACACCAACTCCCGCCTGCTGAACGCCTATAAAGGTGCCGATGGGATCAAGACCGGATATACCCGCGCCGCCGGGTTCAACCTTGTCGCCAGCGCCGAGCGGGGTAATGAACGGGTGATTGCCACCGTATTCGGGGGCCGTTCCACCGCATCGCGCAATGCCAAGGTGGCCGAGCTTCTCGATCTGGGTTTCCGCCGCTCCCCCTCCAAGGCCACGGTGCGTAAACCCAAGGCTCCGACCTATATCGCCGAATCCAGGAAACCCGCGTCGGGGGCCAAGGGCAAAACCATTCGCCTTGTCACTGCGGTCAAGAAAAGCCTGCGCCCCAAAACACGTCCGGGTGCCGCCGACGAGCCCGTGTTGGTGGCCGGGCTTCGGGACGGGATCAAAGACGCCTTGACCGAGGCCCAATCCACTCCCGAACCCACAGCTGAAACACCGGAAGCCAATCCGACCAGAAAACCCAATGCCCGCCCCGCCAACCTCGTACTTGCGGCTGCGACGCCAGCTCCGAAACCCAAGCCAGAGCCGGTCATTGTCGAGCGCGTTTCCACCTCTGGCGGGCGGCATTGGGGGATTAATGTAGGCCGATACACAAGCCGCTATCAGGCCGAAAAGATGCTGTTGAAAACCGCGTTGAACGAGATGGACACATTGGACGGATCGCTGCGCAAAGTGATCAAGACCAAGCGCGGGTTTGACGCCAACTTCATGGGGCTGGATCGTGATACCGCTGATCGCGCCTGTCGGCGCCTGCAAGCGCGACAGGTAACCTGTTTCATGATCGGGCCGGGTTGATCCCCCAACACGTGGGCTCCCAAGCCGAGTTAAAGCGTGTCGAGATTAAAGCGTTTCCACATTGCGTTGAAACAGCGTGATGCGGAAACGCTTTAACTTAATTTCCCTTAACAGATGCTGCACTGCGGCGGTGCCGGGTTTGTGCCGTCCCGATGCGCAAAAATCACCCCCCCGAAACCACCCTGCGGAGAGGTGATTAACCCCCCGGCGCGGTCGGGTTACCATTGCATTACGGTTTGGGTTTGTCGTCCCACTCATCGGACAGGATGCGTTGGGCATCCCCCTCGGGATCGTCATATTGATTGGTGCGTACCGTAAAGACAAAGAACAACAAACCACATCCACCAAGGATCAGCGATATTGGAATCAGGTAGGCGAGAATGTTCATCTTGGTTAACCCTAGCGCAGCCGGAGAGCGTTCAGCGACACTGTAATAGAACTGGTTGACATCGCCAATGCGGCAATCAGGGGCGTTGCCAATCCGGCCACAGCCAAGGGCACCGCGATGACGTTATACAGCGTGGCAATGCGGAAGTTTTCCTTGATCCGTCTGATGGCGGATCCGGCGGTGTCAACGGCATCTGAAATAGGCGAAAGATCCCCGCCCAACAGCACGATATCCGCGGCGACACGCGCCGCATCCAGCGCGCTTGCCGGCGAAATCGACACATGGGCCGCAGCCAGCGCAGCAGTATCATTCAGCCCGTCACCCACCATCAAAACCCGCGCGCCTTCGTCGGTCATGGCCTTAACACGGGCCGCCTTGTCAGCGGGCAGTGCTTCGGCCACCCACTGGGGAATACCAAGCCGGTTGGCCATCTCCTCCACCGCTGCCGTGGTGTCACCCGATATCAGGTAAACCTTGCGTCCAGAGGCAATGAAATCCTTTACCGCCTGCTCCGCACCATCCCGCAAACTATCGATGAATTCAAAGGGTTGCGCCGGAGACTCGCCGATTTTCAACCACGCGGATGTGCGGGCGGTGGGGGTTGCTCCGACCCATGCGGCGCGGCCAAGAAACACGTCTTGCCCCTGCCACATTCCCTTGGCACCGTAACCCGGCACCTCGGTAATTTCGGTGACGTCTTCAGCCGCAAACCCGGCGGCCACAGCCGCCGCAGACAGTGATTTGGACAAGGGGTGCGATGACCCGGCAGCCAGCGCCATGGCCACTCCGATTTCGCGCGAAGTCCGTTCATCAAGGTTAACTAATTCCGGCGTACCCGAGGTCAGTGTGCCGGTCTTGTCAAATACCACGGTATCGACCTGGGCCAACCGCTCCAGAGCTGTGGAATGTTTGATCAACATGCCGCGACGGAACAACCGGCCCGACGCGGCGGTCGTGACCGCAGGCACCGCAAGGCCCAGCGCGCAGGGGCAAGTAATAATTAACACTGCTGCAGCAATATTGAGCGCAGTCCGAACATCGTAAGTGTAAAGATACCAGCCGACAAAACTTAACGCCGACAGGATGTGAACACCCGGCGCGTAAAGCTTGGCCGCACTGTCCGCAAGCGACGTATATCGTGACCGCCCACTTTCGGCGATGGCAACAAGATCGGCCATGCGGTGAAGCGAGGTTTCCTTGCCCACCGCCGTCGCGCGGATGGTCAGGGGGCCGGTCAGGTTGACCTCACCCGCCGACACGCCCGCGCCGGGTGCGGCAAAAACAGGCAACGTTTCCCCGGTCAGAAGCGACCGGTCGATTTCGCTTTGCCCCTCGATGATTTCGCCGTCCACCGGCATACGCCCGCCGGGCCGCACAAGAATCATATCGCCAACACACAGCTCGGCCACGGGCACCTGTTGCTCTTCGCCATCCACCAACCGGATGGCGCGCGGCACCTCAAGAGCGGCCAACTCCTCGGCCGCAGAGCGGGCAATCGCGCGGGTCCGGTGGTCCAGATACCGCCCTGCCAAAAGGAAGAACGTCAACGCGAGGGCCGCATCGAAATAGGCGTGTTCACCCGAAAGAGAGGTTTCCCAAAGCGATGTGACAACGGCCAGAACAATGGCCAGAACGATCGGAACATCCATGTTCAAACGACCGTTTCTCAAGGCGCTCCAGGCGTTGCGGAAAAACGGTTGGCCAGAAAAGGCAATCGTGGGCAGGGTGATCGCCGCGCTGATCCAGTGGAACATGTCACGGGTGGCGGCCTCGGCCCCGGACCAGACGGAGACGGACAAAAGCATCACGTTCATGGATGCAAATCCCGCCACGGCAAGGCGCATCAACAGATCGCGCCCGGCCTTGTCGGTTTCCGTAGCCGACAGCGTTCCCGCATCCAGCTCGTGCGCCTCGTACCCGATCCCGTCCAGCACCTTGACCAAGTCATTGGGCATCACCTCGGGTGCCGCTTCGACCGTGGCGCGTTTGAGGGTCAGGTTCACCCGTGCGCTTTCTACGCCGGGATGGGCGTTCAACGCCCGTTCGACTGCGGAAATGCAGGCAGAACAATGGATTGTCGGCAATGACAGCGCGATACGCACGTCCTTTTGTTCTGCGACATTGGCCAGATCTTCGGCGGCGGGAGCCGCAGAACAGGCAGGACAGGCCGAAGCCATGGGGCGCATCGTGGCAGTCATCGAGTTACCTCTTCACATGCAAAACGACACGTTGGACGAACTCGGTTCCATCAAGAGCATAAGCCTTCATGCGGATGTTCCAATTGCCATCGGCAAGCTCCAGCGGAGCACTGTAAACCAGCCCGTCAAATTTGAACTCCGGCTCCACATCATCCTTGATCTGGGTCGCCCGACCAAGGACGGCATGAAGCTCCTTGACCTCGACCGGGGTGCCGTTGCTGTCAGTGATGGATAGCACCACCCTGCCATCCGCATGATCGGCCCGCACGTTCCAGCCCAACGCCTCCTGCAACGCTTTGCGCTTGTTGAACTCCTGGCTTGCGACATAGGAATTCTTGACCTCAAGCCCCGGGAAGGTTTTGACCGCGTTAACAGCAAGGGCAAGGTTCGCAGCGATGATCACACCGAATGCCCCAACAAATATCAACAGCACATGCCGCCCGGTGAGTTCGCGTTTGGCCATCAGTTTGCCCTTCCGTTGAACACGCTATCCTTGTGCGCGCGATCCCCATTGCTAACATCTTCGACCCAGAAACGGAACTCGACTCGTTCGCTGTTGGCAGGAGCCGACCCTTTGGGTGCCGTCACGTAGACGCGAACCAGCTTGGTCGTATCCGCAGGGACATCCACGGTTTCATAGGGCGATCCCTGAACCCCAATACGCAGCGCAGGATCCCCGTTCAGCGTCAGCCGGAAGGGTCTTTGCTCACCATGCTTGTTTCGAAGCCGCACGTCATAGGTATTGCGGATAGAACCATCGGACAGGGTCACAAAGGTCGGGTTCCGCACCGGTGCCACGGTCATGTCGATATCGGACCGGACAAACAGCGCCACCAAAAGCCCCACGCCAACCAGCGACCACAGCGTCGTGTAGAGGATTGTACGCGGACGGAATATGTGCTGCCAGATCGGTTTGGGGTCATGCCCTGCACGTTCACGGGCTTCATCGGTATAGGCCATGTAGTCGATCAACCCTCGGGGCTTGCCGATCTTGGCCATCATATCGTCACAGGCGTCGATGCACAGCGCACAGGTGATGCATTCAAGCTGTGGCCCCTGCCGAATATCGATGCCCATCGGGCATACGTTCACACAGGCCCTACAGTCGATACAATCGCCCTGCCCTTCTGCGACCGCACCTTTCTTGAGCTTGCCACGTGGCTCGCCCCGCCATTCGCGATAGCCAACAGTCAGCGTGTCTTCGTCCATCATCGCGGCCTGGATACGCGGCCATGGGCAGGCATAGATACAGACCTGCTCGCGCGCTATGCCTCCGAAGAAGAAGGTTGTGCCCGCCATAACCAGAACAGTGGTGTAGGCGATCGGGTGCGCATTTGCGGTGACCAGATCCACCAAAAGGGTTGGCGCATCCGCAAAGTAAAACACCCACGCCCCACCAGTGGCGAGCGCGATCAGGATCCAACTGACATATTTTGTCAGCCGCAAACGAACCTTGTGAAGGTCCCATTTCTTTTGCCTATGCAGGCGCAGCCGGGCATTACGGTCGCCTTCGATCCAACGCTCCACCAGAATGAAGAGATCGGTCCAAACGGTTTGCGGACAAGCATAGCCACACCAGACCCGGCCAAGCGCCGATGTGAACAGAAACAATCCAAGCCCGGCCATCACCAACAAACCGGCAAGGAAATAAAATTCATGCGGCCAGATTTCGATCCAGAAGAAATAGAAACGGCGGTTCGCAAGGTCAACCAACACCGCCTGATCCGGCAGGCTTGGCCCACGGTCCCAGCGAATCCAGGGAGTCAGGTAGTATATTCCCAAGGCAAAAATCATGATCCCCCATTTCATGTTACGGAACTTGCCGTAAACTTTCTTGGGAAAAACTGGCTCGCGGTCAGCATAAAGCTGTTCTGGCTGGATATCAGACACGGAATCACTCCGATAAAGGAAATTGGCTCGATTGGTTTTCTCAGGAAGGCGTCACGCAAACTTTGACCTGCATCAATTTCTGAGTCAAAAATGCACCTATTAAACCAGCGCACAAATAAGGCATTTGGACCGCTCAGTCGGCCTGTTTTCAAACTGATAAAGCGTTTCCGCATTACGTTGACGCAGCGTGATGTGGAAACGCTGCGCAACACAGTAGGGATGTGGACGTTTCCAGCTATTGCTGTGCTCCAACAATAACTGGAAACGCTTTAGAATGACAAAACGCCACCCTGAAGGGCAGCGGATTGGAGCAGAGTTGACACTGTGCGCGAGTTCAAAGAGAACTGGCACCGGCCTTCCAGGAAACGCGCGAACAGGACGGAAGGGCCGGTGCCATATCCGGGGGCCTAGGCCCCCGGAATTCTTGTTTTATTGGCCACCGCCGCGGGTGTGGACATAGGTCGCAACCGCGCGAATCTGGGATTCGCTCAAACGTGAGGTCCAGCTTGGCATCACGCCACCGCGCCCATTGACAACGGTCTCCATGACTTCGTCATAGCTCCCGCCATAAAGCCAGATGGCATCGGCCAAGTTCGGAGCACCCTGATCGGGATCACCAACACCGCCTTCGGCGTGACAGGACGAACAGTTGTCGTCAAAGACCACCGCACCCGCTTCGACCATCGAGACGTCTTTTGCCTCGCCCGAAAGCGACAGGACGTAGTTTACAACCTGTTCGATTTCTTCGGGTTCCAGAAGCTCGTCACGACCATAGGCAGCCATATCGTTGAACCGGGTATCTTCGTCATCTTCGCTGCGAATACCGTGCGAAATGGTGGTGTGGATCGCTTCGATGTCGCCACCCCACAGCCAATCGTCGTCGATCAGGTTGGGATACCCACCCGTCGCGCCGGCAGCCCCGGACCCGTGACACTGGGCACACCAGGTTTTGAACACCGCGCCCCCGGCCGAGTTGGCATAGGTCAGCAATTCTTCGTCCTGGGCGATTTCAGTCAGTTCAACAGAGGCCAGCTTGGTATTGATTGCTTCATTCTGGGCATTCACACGGTCAATCTCTTCGGCCACCTGGGCACGGGTCGAAAAGCCCGCATAACCCGCAGTTGCCGATTTAATCCCCGGCCAGGCCGGATAGGCGATCGTGTACCAGATAGCCCAAACGATACAGGCATAGAATATCCACAGCCACCACTTGGGCAAGGGGTTGTTGAATTCTTCAATCCCATCCCAACTGTGACCCGTCGTGGACGGATCTTGTTTCTTCAAAGGTTTCTTAGCCATCTTTTACGCCTCCTTGGCGTTCCGCGCGGACGCGGGCTTGTCTTCATGCCGGAACGGGATGTCCGCAACGTCGCGATAGGTCCTAGTGCTGCCCGGGCGGAAAACCACCCAGACAACCATCACCACAAAAAAGGTGAACAGGAACAAGAGCATCCAGCTATCGGCGAACTCACGCAGGAAGGAATAGGTTTCCATATCCCCCTCCCTTACCGGCTTGCGTCCGGCGTGAAGGTCGAGAAGTCGACCAACGTGCCAAGCATTTGCAGATAGGCGACCAGCGCATCCATCTCGGAAATGCCGGGCCTGCCATCGAAGTTACGAACCTGAACCTTTTCGCCATAGCGTTCCATCAGGCCGTCATAGTCGCTGTCAGGATCCGCTTGGGCGGCAAAGTCCGCTTTGGCGTTCTCCAGCATTTCGTCGGTGTAGGGTACACCCACGATACGATGCGTGGCCAAGAGGTCCTTGATATACTTACCCTCAATCAGCTTGTTTTCCAGGAAGCCATATTTCGGCATCACCGATTCCGGCACAACCGACTGCGGGTTACGCAGGTGGTCCACATGCCACTCGTCCGAATAGCGACCGCCAACACGGGCCAGATCGGGACCTGTCCGCTTGGATCCCCACTGGAACGGGTGGTCATATTGCGATTCAGCCGCCAGCGAGTAGTGACCATAACGCTCAACCTCATCCCGCATCGGGCGGATCATCTGACTGTGGCAGACATAGCACCCTTCGCGGATGTAAATGTCACGCCCGGCCAGTTCGAGCGGGGTGTAGGGGCGCATGCCTTCTACATCCTCAATCGTGTTTTCCAGCCAGAACAGCGGAGCGATCTGAACCATGCCACCGATGGTGACGACAAGGAAGGCAAAGATCGCAAGCAGAGTTACGTTCTTCTCCAGAACGGCGTGTTTGTCGAGAATAGCCATCTGTCCGACCCTCCTTATTCAGCCGGGACTGCGGAGTTCGTGGCTTCAACAGCCGGCGAACGCCTCACAGTCATGTAGAGGTTGTAGCACATGATGATTGCGCCCAAGAGGAACAGCACACCACCAAGGCCGCGCACGACATACATCGGAAACTTGGCTGCCACGGTGTCGGCAAACGAGTTCACGAGGAAACCGTTGGCGTCAACTTCACGCCACATCAGGCCTTCCATGATACCCGTCACCCACATGGATGCCGCGTAAAGAATGATGCCGATGGTGGCGAGCCAGAAGTGCCAAGAAACCAGGCTCAGGCTATAGAGACGCTCGCGGTTCCACAGCTTGGGCACCAGGAAGTACAGAGCACCAAAGGTGATCATGCCGTTCCAGCCAAGCGCACCCGAGTGTACGTGACCAATGGTCCAGTCAGTGTAGTGCGACAGCGAGTTCACGGCGCGGATGGACATCATCGGTCCTTCGAAGGTCGACATGCCGTAAAAACCAACCGAAATCACCATCATGCGGATGATCGGGTCGGTCCGCAGCTTGTCCCATGCACCCGAAAGCGTCATCAGACCATTGATCATACCCCCCCAGCTGGGCATCCACAGCACGATCGAGAACACCATGCCCAAAGTCGAAGCCCAATCCGGCAGAGCAGTGTAATGCAAATGGTGCGGACCAGCCCAGATATAGATGAAGATCAGCGCCCAGAAATGGATGATCGACAGTTTATACGAGAACACGGGACGCTCGGCCTGTTTCGGAACGAAATAATACATCATGCCAAGGAAACCCGCAGTCAGGAAAAAGCCAACTGCGTTATGGCCATACCACCATTGGGTCATCGCATCCTGCACACCGCTGAACACCTGAACCGACTTGGAACCGAAGACCGATACCGGAATGGACAGGTTGTTCACAAGGTGAAGCATGGCAACGGTCAAGATAAAGGACAGGTAGAACCAGTTGGCCACATAGATGTGTGGCTCTTTCCGTTTCACGAGCGTACCCACGAACACGGCCAGATAAGCAACCCAGACAATGGTCAGCCAGATATCGACATACCATTCGGGCTCTGCGTATTCTTTCGACTGGGTTGCCCCCAACAGGTAACCGGTCGCGGCCAGAACGATCACCAACTGGAACCCCCAGAAGACGAACCACGCCAAGTTACCGCCCCAAAGGCGCGCGGCGCTGGTGCGCTGAACCACATAGAACGACGTCGCAATCAGGGCGTTGCCGCCAAACGCGAAAATCACCGCGCTGGTGTGCAGCGGGCGCAGACGTCCGAAGTTGGCATAGCCCTGGGCCCAATCAAAGTTGAGCGCCGGAAAGGCCAGCTGAAACGCGATGGTCACGCCGACCAGAAAGCCGACAACACCCCAAAGCGCAGTTGCAATGACGCCGGCACGGACAACATCGTCCATGTATTCGCCCGACAAATCGATTATCGGAGCCGGGCTGTCAGTACGGCGCAGCGTCCAAAGAAAGGCCACACCGGCGGCTAACGCTACGGTCAGCGCATTCACCAGATAGGCCACGTCACGTGCATAGTTGGCTGCAATCAACGCAAAAAGCGTGATCAGACCAAGCACGATCAGCTTGATATAGTTACCCATTTTTCGTCCCTTCGTCTTGCCCAACGCGATTCGTTAGCCCGCGTGCGGGGGATTTGACTGTGGGCTTAATGGTCTCCCACGGCGCTGGTCGCCTTGATCTGCATCAAAATCCGCATTCCGTTTTCTTGATGCGTGTCAAAGCACATTGGGAAGTTGGCCGTTATGCTGGGTCCAAAGTCACCCAATTTTCGGAGCGTAACATGGCCTATAAATCGATCTTGTCGGTATTGACCGATTCTTCTCTTTCCGAAAACGTTATCGCCCACGCATCGGCAATCACGGAGTTCATTGACGCACATCTCGATTTGCTTTGCCTTGGCGTGGATCGTAGCCAGACTGGATATTACTATGCCGGGGCCAACGCGATGGTTTTGCAAGAGACCATCAACCGTGCGCAGGAAGAGGCGCAATCTCTTGAAGAAAAGGCCAAAACACTGTTGGCGGGCAGCAACATCCGCTGGGCCACCGATGCCGGCGTATCACAGCTTGCGGATTTAGGACGTCATGTCGCCGCCCGCGCCCGTTTTTCCGATCTTTGCGTTCTTCCCAAGCCTTACGGGAAATCCCATGGTGCCGAAATCGAACCGATTGTCGAAGCTGCATTGTTCGAAGGGCAATGCCCTGTCCTTGTCGTTCCTGACGAAGGGAAACCGCGCCCGAAACCCAAACGAATCATGATCGGGTGGAATGAAAGCTCCGAAGCACTTGCCGCAGTCAAGGCGGCAATGCCGGTTCTGCAATACGCCGACACAGTGCATGTGGTTGTAATTGATCCCCCCACCCACGGCCCGAGCCGATCGGACCCCGGCGGGCTGCTGTCGCAATACCTGTCACGCCACGGGGTGCGCTCCGAGATTGACGTTCTGTCCAAAACCTTGCCGCGTGTGTCGGATGTTCTGATTCGCCATGCGACCGACATGGATGCCGACCTGATCGTCATGGGTGCCTACGGCCACTCCCGATTCCGCGAAGCTATCCTTGGCGGTGCCACGCGTTACATGCTTGAACAGGCGCAACTGCCCGTGTTCATGGCACACTGACGCGTTTCGAAATAGTCATGTAAAAAGCTTGGGGCGCTGGCAATAAGCCGTGCCCCAACAACGTGGATCACGCCAGCATACCACCATCACTGTCCTCCCCCGCCTCTTCCATAAGGCGTGCAAGACTCGGGATAGAGACGTGGCGTTTGCCCTCCAGTTTAATCACCCCATCGCGTTTGAGCGCAGAAATCTGTCGGCTAACAGTTTCAAGAGTGAGACCAAGATAATCCGCCATCGCCTCACGCGTAAGAGGAAGGTCAAAGGCCATAGCCTCTGTGGTTGAATTCTGATGAAGCGATGCATTCCGGTGGGCGATAATCGACAAAAGGCTCGCGATCTTTTCGCGGGCTGTCTTGCGTCCAAGGACCAGCATCCATTCCCGCGCGGCATCCAGCTCGTCCAACGTCATCTGCAACAGTCGCTGTGCAATATGAGGCGTGTGCTCCATCATCTGCTCAAACGGCTTCTTGCGGAAACAGCACATGACCAGATCTGTGGTCGCCACAGCGTCGTAAGCCGCACCATCGCGACCCGGACGCCCAACGAAATCGCCTGGCAACAACAAGCCAACCATCTGGGTACGTCCGTCCTCCATGGTCTGCGTCAGGCTGGCAATGCCTGAAATAACCGAACCGACAAAATCCATCCGGTCGCCAGACCATATGATCGTTTGCCCGGCCTCGTAGTTGCGGTAATATTTGAAGCTGTCCAGCTCATTCAGTTCGTCCATATCGCACCGCGCGCATACCGCACGGTGCCGAATCGGGCATTCACCGCATTCGTGCGGAACTTGGAAAGTCTTTTCTTCGAGCATGGAATCGGTTTCGCGCGTTTGATCTGTGTCAAAGAACTAATGACATGTAGCTCCTAACGCTACGCGGATGGCAACCAAAACGCAACTTGCTGAATTGGGTCTATTTGACGCGAAAGTGCCTCGATACACCAGTTACCCAACGGCACCTCACTTCAATACGACCACAGGCGCTTCGGATTTCACGCGGTGGATACAGGAAATCGAACCTGATTCTCAGGTGTCTTTGTACATCCACGTGCCCTTTTGCCGTAGGCTCTGTTGGTTTTGCGCCTGCCGAACCCAAGGCACCCAGACCGACAAGCCGTTACACGCCTATCTTGAGACGCTCAAAACCGAAATCGCCATGCTGGGCAGGATTTTGCCAAAAGGCGTCACCTTGTCGCGGCTGCATTGGGGCGGCGGGACACCTACCCTGTTGACCGCTCCCATGATGCGCGAGTTGTCCGATGCGATCTTCGACGTTGTCCAAATGGCCCCGGAGGGAGAGTTTTCGGTCGAAATCGACCCGAACGAAATCGACAACGACCGTCTGGATGCACTTGCCCAATCGGGTATGAACCGGGCATCAATCGGGGTCCAGGACTTCCACGAAGAAATCCAGCAAACGATTGGCCGAATCCAAGGGTATGATATCACCCGCGACGCCGTGACCGAAATTCGCGCACGTGGCGTCAAATCGTTGAATACCGACATCCTGTTCGGTCTGCCGCACCAAACCAACGCCCGCATTACCGAAAGTGTTCAGAAACTGCTGGCACTGGCACCTGATCGGGTTGCTCTTTACGGCTATGCGCACGTGCCGTGGATGGCCAAGCGCCAGCAAATGATCCCCTCTGCCGCGCTTCCAACACCGCAGGAGCGGCTGCGGCTGTTTGAGACCGCACGCAAGCTTTTCCTGTGGGACAATTACGCGGAAATCGGAATAGACCACTTTGCAACACAAGAAGACGGGCTGGCCGTCGCTCAGAGAAACGGAACGCTTCGCCGCAATTTCCAAGGCTATACCGATGATACGGCCACGGCTCTGATCGGTCTGGGCGCATCGTCCATTTCAAAGTTTCCACAGGGCTTTGCCCAAAACGCGCCTGCGACTTCCGCCCATACGGCGGCCATTCGCGAGGGTCGCTTTTCCACCGCGAGAGGCCACACATTCACCGAAGAAGACAAGCTGCGGTCGCGCCTGATTGAAGCGGTGATGTGCGATTTCCGGATTGATAGCGCAGAAATCCTGGGCTGTTTCGACATTACTCCGAACCGCTTGAAATCGCTTTATGCAGAAGCACAATCCGCGTTTCCGGGCCTGTTGAAAGTATCTGACATGGGCCTGTCAATCCCGACCAAGGCGCGCCCCCTGACGCGCATGATCGCGCGTGTGTTCGACGCCTACGACCTGTCCAAGGCTGGGCACAGTTCGGCCATATAAGCCGTTTCAGATCCTGTGGTCCAATGCTGCGGCCAACAGGGTGCGCGCATAGTCGGTTTGCGGGTTTTCAAACAACGCCTCGGCCTCTCCGGCCTCGACCACGTCACCCTGTTTCATCACGATCATCTTGTGGCTCATCGCGCGCACCACGTTCAAGTCGTGAGAGATAAACATATAGGCCAGACCATATTTCACCTGAAGATCCCTCAGCAGATCCACAATCTGGACCTGGACTGTCATGTCCAGGGCCGATGTCGGCTCGTCAAGCACCACCAGACGGGGCCGAAGGATCATGGCGCGGGCAATCGCGATCCGCTGACGCTGCCCCCCGGAAAACTCATGCGGATACCGGTCCATCGTCGCGGGGTCCAGCCCGACCTCTTCCATGACCTCGGCCACCAGTTCGCGTTCTTTGCGCTCATCCGGGTTGCCATGCACGCCCAACCCTTCGGCGATGATCTGTTCACAACTCATCCGCGGGGAAAGCGATCCGTAAGGGTCCTGAAACACAATCTGCATCTCGCGCCGTAAATCACGCAGCTTGCGAGTCGACCATTTGCGCACATCCTGATTGTCATAGGTGATCCCACCCTGAGAGGCGATCAGCCGCATGATGGCGAGCGCCAGCGTCGTCTTGCCCGACCCGCTTTCCCCGACGATCCCAAGCGTTTCGCCCGACCGCACGCTGATCGTCGCCTCATTCACAGCTTTCACGTGATCGACGGTCCGTTTTAGAAGCCCTTTCTTGATCGGAAACCAGACGCGCAAAGCGTCGGTACGAACCAACTCTTTCGCCTGCTCAGGCACAGGTGCGGGATGACCTACGGCGCGGGCCCCCAACAGCTTCTTTGTGTAAGAATGCTGTGGGTTGTCAAAGACCTCGGCCGTTGGGCCGGTTTCAACGATCTCGCCATCCTTCATGACACAAACCTTGTCGGCAATGCGTTGAACAACCCCAAGATCATGGGTGATGAACAGCAACCCCATGTTTTCGCTCGCCTTAAGTTCGGCCAGCAACTCAAGAATCTGCGCCTGAATGGTGACATCCAGCGCCGTTGTTGGCTCATCCGCAATCAACACGTCGGGTTTGTTGGCCAATGCCATGGCGATCATCACCCGTTGGCGCTGTCCCCCCGACATTTCATGCGGATAGGCATTCAGACGACTTTCCGCGTTACGAATACCTACTTTGCCAAGCAGATCGAGAACGCGCGCCCGCGCCGCGTCGCCCACCAACCCCTGATGTAGCTCAAGACTTTCTGTGAGCTGTTTTTCAATCGTATGCAGCGGGTTCAGAGAGGTCATCGGTTCCTGAAAAATGAAACTGATGTCGTTGCCGCGTACCTTCCGCAGCATCCGCTCATCTGCGCCGATCATCTGTTGACCGTCATAGGTGACGCTACCCTCAACCTCTGCCGATCCGCCAAGCAGCGAGACAGTGGATAGGGCCGACACCGATTTACCGCTACCGGATTCGCCTACCAGCGCTACGGTTTCACCCCGGTCGACGGTGAACGACACGCCTTTCACCGCTTGGTTCACCTTGCCGTCCTGCCGGAATCCGACGCGCAGGTCCTTTACCTCAAGCAGACTCATGAAAAGGTCTTTCTTGGATCAAACGCATCGCGGACACCTTCGAAGATGAAAACAAGCAGCGACAGCATGACGGCAAAAGCAGTGAAGGCCGTGAAGGCAAGCCAAGGAGCCTGTAGGTTCTGCTTTGCCTGAAGTGTCAGTTCGCCAAGGGACGGGGCCGAAGATGGCAACCCGAAGCCCAGAAAATCAAGCGAGGCAAGCAAGGCGATCGTACCTGTCACGATAAAGGGCAGCATGGTAAGCGTTGCCACCATCGCGTTAGGCAACATGTGGCGGAACATGATTGTCGCGTTCCCCACTCCCAACGCCTTGGCCGCGCGCACGTATTCAAGGTTGCGCGCTCGCAGGAACTCGGCCCGTACAACGCCCACAAGAGCGGTCCATCCGAACAGGACGGTGATGAATACCAACAGCCAGAAACTTCGCCCCAGAACCGCGAACATGATGATGATAACGTAAAGCTGGGGCGTCGCCCCCCAGATTTCGATCACCCGTTGAAAGATCAGGTCAACCCAGCCGCCGAAATACCCCTGAACCGCACCTGCGATAACGCCGATGACGCTTGCCAACACTGTGACGATCAGAGTGAACAGGATAGAGAGGCGGAAACCATAGATGACCCGCGCCAACACGTCCCGCTTGGTGTCATCGGTACCAAGCAGATTACCTTCGCCCGGCGGCAGAGGTGCGGCACCCGGGCGATCAACAGAGGTATCATAAGAATACGGAATAATTGGCCAGATCGCCCAGCCCTTTTCGATCTCTTCCCCGCCAATCTTCCCGTCCTGCGCATCCGCAATGAAGGCTTCCGGTTCATCGAAACACTCCTCCAAACCGCCTGTTGCGATCAGGCATTGCACTTCCGGGTCGCGATAAATCGCTTCGGTTTTGAAGTCCCCGCCAAACGCCGTTTCAGGATAGAATTTGAAGATCGGAACAAAGTATTCGCCCCGATATTGCACGAGAATTGGTTTGTCGTTGGCGATGAACTCGGCAAATAGACTGGCCCCGAACAGGATACAGAATATGATAAGAGACCAGAACGCGCGCCCGTTGCGACGAAAGTTGCGCCAGCGGCGTTGATTGAGTGGGGAAAGAGCCATCAGCCTTCCCTCCGTTCGAAATCAATCCGTGGATCGACCAACACATACATCAGATCGCTCAAAATCCCGACGACAAGGCCGATAAGGCCAAAGATGAACAAGGTGCCAAACATCACCGGATAGTCCCGCGCCACAGCAGCCTCGAACCCCAACCGGCCAAGCCCATCGAGCGAGAAGATAGTTTCAATGATCAGGCTTGCACCAAAGAACACCCCGATGAACACGGCCGGAAAACCCGCGACTACGATCAGCATCGCATTGCGGAATACGTGGCCATAAAGCACCTGGTTCTCGCTCAGCCCTTTGGCCCGCGCGGTCATGACATAGTGTTTCTTAATTTCGTCAAGAAACGAGTTTTTGGTCAACAAGGTCAGTGTGGCGAAAGACGCAATCGTCGAGGCAATCACAGGAAGCGCAATGTGCCAGAAGTAATCCAGAATCTTGCCAATCATGCTCAGATCTTCGAACCCGTCACTGGTCAGGCCCCGCAACGGAAATATCCGCCAATAGGACCCACCGGCGAACAGGACCAGCAACAGGATCGCAAACAGGAAACCGGGAATGGCATAGGCCACGATGATCGCTCCACTTGTCCATGTATCAAACGCCGACCCGTCCCGAACCGCCTTGCGGATACCCAGTGGGATCGAAACGGCATAGGCAATCAGCGTGGACCAAAGCCCCAGAGTGATCGAAACCGGAAGCTTTTCAAGAACCAGATCAATCACGCTTATCGACCGGAAATAGCTTTCGCCAAAATCCAACCGCATGTAGTTGCCCATCATATTCAAGAACCGTTCCAGTGGGGGTTTGTCGAACCCGAATTCCTTCTCCAGTTCAGCAATAAACTCAGGTGGCAGCCCACGCGCGCCAGCGTACCCTTCATCGCCACCGGCGCTTGGCGTATCCACGCCCGCATCCTGTCCACCCCCAGCGAACCCCTCGAACACATCGCCCTGCCCCTGCATTTGGGCAATGATCTGTTCCACCGGACCGCCGGGCACGAATTGCACCAGGGTAAAGTTAATCACCATGATCCCAATGAGCGTGGGAATGATCAACAACAACCGTCGAAGGATATAGGCTCCCATCCGTCGCTTACCTCAACGCGCCATCAGATTTCAGCCGGGCCGCCTTTTCGGGATTTGACCACCAGAAGTCCAACACACCAAGCGCAAAGGCAGGCATGTTGTCAGGATGCTCGTACATATCCCAATAGGCCAACCAATAGCTATCGTTATACCAGACCGGAATCATGATCCGTTCATATCGCAGCGCCCGATCAAGCGCCATCAGGGCGACATGCTCTTCTTCCTTGCTCTGGGCCTGCAACGACACTTCGATAATTGCGTCAACCAGAGGACTGGCCAGCCCGGCCGGATTAAACAAGGAGAACGCCGCTTCCCTGCTGCCATACATTTGCATCAACCCAGTTCCGACTGAAAGGAAGGGGCGGTATTGATCAAAGATCAGATCATAATCCTTTTCACGATTGCGCAGGGTGTATTGTGCCGGGTCGATCTTGTCGGTTTTGATGTCAACGCCCATGGCCGTCAGGTTCTTGGCAAAACCGTCGATCACCGCCGCCAGCGTGGCCGACCCGCTAGAGGCATAAGGAAATTCCAGCGTCATAAGCTCACCGGCAGCGTTGCGGCGTTTTCCGTCGTCACCGACGACCCACCCCGCCTCGTCCAACAGTTTCATGGCACGACGCAGGTTCTTACGGTCATTCAGCCGCTTTGCCTTGCTCTCATGTGCACGCACCGCAGGTTCTGACAACATATCGTCCGGCACCAGATCGCCCAAGGATTTCAAGAGTGCAAGTTCAGCACCTTCAGGTGCGCCCATCGCCATATGCGGCGCGTTTTCGACAAAGGAATGGCGTTGCTTGAACAATCCGAACTGCAGCGATTCATTGGTCCATTCAAAGTTGAACGCCAGCGACAATGCCTCGCGCACACGCTTGTCCTTAAGCGTATCACGCCCAAGGTTGAACACGATCCCTGTGGGCGTTGGGAGAGTTCGGTCAGGAATCTGGTCCAGCTTGACCCAACCCTTGTCTACAGCCGGAAACTCGTAGCCTGTCGCCCATTTCTTGGAATTTCCCTCGGCACGAAACGTGTACTCCCCCGCCTTGAACGCCTCGAACGCCGCAGCATCATCGGCGAAATACTCGATCCGGATCACATCAAAGTTATGCCGACCCTTGTTGATGGGCAAATGCCAGCCCCAATACTCGGGATTGCGTTTGTAGATGATGCGCCGATTGATTTCATAACTGTCCAGGACATATGGCCCCGACCCTGGTGCCGCATCCAGCCGGGGTTCATCCAGCCGCGCGCCGGTCTTTTCATACCATGCTTTGGGCCAGATCGGGACGCCTCCCACCTGATCAATCAGGCTGCGGCGTGAAATGCCTTCTGCAAAAGTGAACTTGACCGTGTGGTCATCCAGCGCCTCACTGCTCAGCACCAGTTTCTTCACCGCTTGAGCATAGCTGGGCAACCCCTGCTCCAAAAGCAGGTTGTGTGAAAAGACCACATCATGGGCCGTGATTGGGGTGCCGTCGGAAAACTTCGCCTCGGGGCGCATGTGGAAGATGACCCATGTCTTGCCCTCATCATATTCCAGGCTGTGCGCAACCAGTCCATACGCCTCACCAATCACATCTGCCGGAGCGCCTTCGCCTGTCGCTGGCATCTCGCCCAACAGGCTTTCATACACCATCCATGAATAGCGACCCGCCCGCCCCTTACGACTGTAGGGGTTCATCGAATCAAACGTCCCCGGCGCGGACAGAGCAATTTCGCCGCCTTTAGGGGCATCCGGGTTCACGTAATCGAAATGAGTATAGTCCACGGGGTATTTCAGGTTCCCGAAGAAGGAATAACCATGTGATTTGATCACCGTGCCTTCGGCCATGGCGGATCCGGCAAAGGCAAAGGCTGCCACTAACGCGGCGCGGGTGATACCGGCGATGCGAGTCATATGCTCTTCCTCCTATTGTGGCTCTTGCTTCATGAGAGACCATCTATGATTAACACAAGCTAAATCCCAGCGCCCCTGACATTCAAGTTGAGAATGCGTGAATAGACCGTGAATTCAATGCAAGCTGACAGATTTCAGCGTATGACCCACACACGAAAAAGGCCGCCAGTTCAATCGAACGGGCGGCCCCATGTCAGAAATTTTTGAATATCAATTATCCAGGCTGTCGAGATAGGCGATCAGGTTGGCGCGGTCTTTTTCCTTTTTCAGACCGGCAAAGCTCATCGTAGTACCGGGGGCCGCCTTCTTGGGAGAGGTCAGGAACACGTTCAGCGTTTCCGCATCCCACGCCGCGCCGGCCTGTTCCAATTTGCCCGAATACCCGCCGAAATCGGTGCCACCAATGGGTCGTCCAACAACACCATAAAGCGAGGGGCCGGTTGCGTGTGCTCCGTCATCCAGCTTGTGGCAAGCCTTGCACTTGCCAAAAACCTTGGCCCCTTTGCCAACATCGGCAGCGGCAAGCAGTTCGGCAAAGGTCGGACCTTCTTCCGCCGCCTCTTTCGCGTGGTCGTCACCTTCTACTTCGATCACATAGGCTGCATGATGTTCGTCGCCGTGCCCGCCCGCACCAACGTGGTACAGCGCCTCGGCACCCCACTTGGCAAACATAAGCACCAGCAGCGATCCGCAAAATGCGCCGATAATCTTGGTGGAGGTCATGGTGTCAAACATTGGCTCGTTTCCGTGTTCATAGCTATCGGCGCGTATCTATCCGCTTCCCCTTGCACAAAGCAAGGTGTAGTTTCCGCGACCAATCGCCCTTTTGGGGTGCAAATTGCTCGTTTTGGACGGAAGTTAGTCATGAAAACACGTATCGCATACCAAGGGGAACCTGGGGCTTATGGCCATGAGGCCTGTGTGAAATATGACCCAAATGCGATTCCTGTACCCTGTGAATCTTTTGAATCCGCCATTGAATCGGTGCAAAGTGGCGAAAACGATCTGGCAATGCTGCCGATCGAAAATTCGACCTATGGCCGCGTGGCAGACAATCATCGACTGATTCCCGACTGCGGCCTGCACATCATCGACGAAGCGTTCGTGCGGGTGCGTATCGCGCTCATGGCCCGTGCGGGCGTTACTCTGGATGATATCCGTACAGTTCGCGCGCACCCCGTTCTGCTTCCACAATCGGCAGCGTTTTTGAAACAACATGGTATACAGGGTATCGCCGCTGCGGACAGCGCGGGTGCTGCGGCTGACCTGTCTGCCGAGGACAAGCCGGGCGAAGGCGTCCTCGCCTCTGTCATGGCAGCCGAAACGCATGGGCTTAACGTTCTTGCCCGTGATATCGAGGATCACGGCCACAACACCACCCGTTTTGTGATCATGAGCCGCGAACCAGACGTCACCCGTCGGGGGGAACTGGGCATGATGACCACGTTTGTCTTTGAGGTTCGAAACATTCCCGCCGCGCTCTACAAGGCGATGGGCGGTTTTGCGACCAACGGTGTCAACATGACCAAACTGGAAAGCTACATGGTTGACGGGTCCTTCACAGCGACCCGTTTCTACTCGGATATCGACGGTCACCCAGATGATGACAACGTGCGCCTCGCGTTTGACGAGTTGAAGTATTTCACTTCATACCTGAACATTCTGGGGGTCTATCCCGCAGCTCAAGCACGCTAAAATTCGCCCATTTTCCGGGCATTGCCTTCGTAGACGGAATTAAAAAACGCAAACCGCCGCCTGATTACTCCGCCACCAACTATCGGGCATCGCTCCCCGAAGTTCACGATAAAGTAGTCAGGACCTTTCGATCCGGAGGAAACGTATCCGGGCGCGGAAGGAGTATTACCAAACCCAAAGGCGCTTTTGAAACTTCTACGCCTCTCCAACGCCAGAAATGCGTATTGCGACTTGGTTTTCCCTGCAGCATCTTCTCGGGTTATTTCCATCGCAGCACATAACAGATCGGGCGGGGACAAATTAAAAGTCAACTTCGGCCACAAAAGAGAGCTTACGAGACACCCTTTACACCCCACTTGATGAATATCAAAGCCCACTCATAGGATACGCGATAGAATCACCGTATTGAGAAATTGTATCAAATGGAGAATACATTATGACTCAGATCGGCACACCGACAGTCGGTGACGATAGCATTACCATCACCGCACCTGGTTTTCATTCAGTGGATGGACTTGCGGGCGACGATCTTCTGATCGTGGACTACAGCGGACTGGCAACAGATGTTGTCCAGTACAACGCCAGCGGCGGCTGGTTCAGTATTACAGATGATTTTTTCAGCGAGGTCAGCCATTACGGCTTTGAGCGTTTCAACATTACGACCGGTTCTGGCGACGATCAACTTTACGGGCGTGATTCCAATGATCGTCTGAATGGTGGCAGTGGTGACGATATTCTGCACAGCGGGCTGGGATCAGATACAATTATCGGTGGATGGGGACAGGACAGGTGGGTTGCAGATTACCACTCGGTCAACGGGCCCGTGAATCTCACCCTCAAAAACGATGGCACGTGGACAGTGGTCTCAGCCACCAATACGCGCCTGATCAATGTTGAGCAAATCACGCTAACCACCGGAAACGGCGACGACAATATCGACACTTCGGCCTTTTCAGGTAACGACATAATCAACACCGGGCAGGGCGATGATACCGTCAACGCCGGTGAAGGCAGGGATTCGATCCATGGCGGCGGTGGCGAAGACCTTCTGATTATGGATTGGTCAGGTGTCACCAACTCCAACCACGATATTGGGCGGGTTAATATTGGCTCTAGCTGGATGCGATACACCCGAACGCATAGCATTGATTCGCACAATGATCAGCTCGATTATTATGGGTTTGAACGTTTCGATCTGACCGGTGGCGCGGGACGGGACAGCCTTTATGGGGCGGATCTCGACGATACGCTTGTCGGAAACGGCGGGAACGACGTGTTGTTCGGTGGTCAGGGGGACGATGTGATTGATGGCGGCGCGGGGGTCGACCGTTGGGTTACAGACACCACTAATGTGTTGACCGCAGTCACGGTTGACCTTGTCGCTCAAACCACCAGTTATGGGGCAACTATCAGTGGGATCGAAGCCCTGACCTACACCGGCGGGATTGATCGCGACACTGTGATCGCCCGAGGCGGAACCTTTAACGACTCCATCAATACCGGGGACAATGACGACACTGTTGTTTCCGGGCGCGGCAGGGACAGCATAAATGGGGGCGGCGACACCGACACACTGATCATGGATTGGTCGGCAGCGGAAATTGGGCGCGACATAAGCCTCTCCTCAATCGGCTCAGGCTGGCACCGCTTTAATGCTGGGCCGGGTTACCGACTGGATTATTACAGTTTCGAACAATTCGGCCTCACAGGCGGAGAAGGCAACGATTCCCTGCGCGGTGGCGAGCTTGATGATACGCTTGTCGGGAATGGCGGCAACGATACGCTGAATGGCGGAGCAGGTTTGGATACCATTCGAGGCGGTACGGGTAACGACACCTGGATCGTCGACACCACGGCACGCTCCGCCGTCACATCGGTTAACCTGAACGCCAACTACACAAACACCGGGGCGTCTTTCACCAGCATCGAACAGATTCAATACACCGGCGGTACTTCGGTTGACTATGTGACCGCGCGGGCCGGGGTCTATGACGACGTAATTAATACCGGCGATGGCAACGACCGCGTAACCACAGGTCGTGGGCGTGATGTGGCCAATGGCGGCAACGGCACGGACACCTTGGTGATGGATTGGTCTGGCATGGTGCCGTCTGCTCCCGGCGCAAACGACATCGTCTTCTCGAACCAGGGCTCTAATTGGAACCGTTTTGCAACGCTTGATGGCGATCAACTCGACTTTTACGGTTTCGAACGGTTCAATCTCACCGGAGCCGGAGGCAACGACAACCTTCAAGGCGGCAATGATTTTGACACGCTGATCGGGAACGGAGGTAACGACACACTCCACAGCGGCATGGGCGGCGGCGTGGCTGATGGTGGATCGGGGACCGATTTGTGGCAGGCCAATCTATCCAACCGTGGCGCACGGCTGTTCTTTAATGCGGCTGAAAGCCAATCAACCTCCCAACTGACCAATGTTGGGCTGGATGTGCGCAACATCGAGCAGGTCAATCTGACCACCGCGTGGGGGGCAGATCGGATCGACATGTCTGGTTACGCTCTAAACGATACCATCTACACCAATGACGGTGATGACTGGATTGCATCTGGTCTGGGCTTTGATAACGTCAATGGCGGGAATGGAACGGATCTCCTGTACCTTGATTATTCCGGGCTTTCCAGCGCGATCACCACGGTCTACGCAGGCTATTCCTGGAATCGCTATGGTGATTTGGACGGCACTTCTTCGGTGGATTATTACAGCATTGAGAGGTTCAGCATCCGTGGGGGCAGCGCAGATGACTATCTGGAAGGGGGCGCGCTTAGTGACACGCTGATCGGCAACGATGGGGACGATGTCCTTGATGGCGGTGCAGGAAACGACCGTATTTTCGGCAACGCGGGCAATGATACCTTCATCGCAAACTACGCAAGCGAATTGGGGAATCTGACGATCACCACAAATGCTTGGGGGTCCGGCAGCGTCACCGGCGTTGGCACCAAATTCTATGGTATCGAGAATATCATGGTCACGACCGGTTCCGGAGCCGACACGATCAACCTGAGCGCACGCACTGGCGATGATACCGTTTCAAGTGGCTCGGGCGACGATTATGTTGCCATGGGGACGGGCCTCTTCGAAAGTGCGGATGGCGGTTCCGGATTTGACACACTGCAGGCATCTGCAGCGCTTGCCCAGGGTGGCGTGCAGATGAGCTATGCAGGCTATAGTTGGTACGTCCTGTCGGACAATAGCAATAGCTACGAGCTGAGATATACCGGCTTCGAGCGGTTCGACCTGACAGGCAGTGCCTACAATGACCGCCTGACCGGGACCAATAATGACGATACACTGTCAGGTGGAGCTGGGATCGACATTCTGGAAGGTGGTGTCGGTGACGATCTGCTGACCGGAGGCGCGGATATGGACATGTTCCTGTTCTCCACCCCCGGCAATAGTGGTGAAGACACAATCACCGACTTCGGTACGAGCGATTTCCTTCGGATTTCCGGTGAAACCCTGGATAGCTCCATTACGGTTGGCGGGGGAGCCGCCTTGGGTGAAGGTGAAATCCAGATCTGGAACACTGGCGGTAACACCCGAGTCTTCATCGGGACCGATTCCACGGCAGGGTATGATCTTTCCATCTGGCTCGAGGGCACTTACGGCACTAGCGATTTCAACGTGGTGGGTAGCGACATCTTTTTTGTCTGATTGACCATCCAAACACCGCTTAGCGGCAGGAACTCTAACACCCGGACCCCAAGGGCCCGGGTGTTTTTTCAACGCCTCGAAAGACTTCGTCAAAGATATTCTTCCAAACCGAAGAATGCTGGAAAACCATTCATCTTCGCTGCACCCCTTGCCAAGATCCACCGACCACGACTTGGGGTCATCGACGATCCAATCATCGCGGACTCGGTCCTCGATCAACTTTCCCACAACCGGCACCACATCAAGCTGAAAGGTCGCTCGAGACGAATGAAGGATCCCCGGGATCGGCGAGCCAACCGCCGCTGCAATCCTGATCGAATGCCCCGAGATCGGAACGCTCCGGCGCAAGCATATCGCCAGCCTTGCAGGCCTCGCCCCGATGACCCGGCAATCGGGCCAATGGCGCGGCCAGGCCTTCATCCAGGGCGGGCGAAAATTCCTGCGCGATGCGCTCGAGCGGCAATGTGACGGATGAAATGTGAATGGAGTACATCGCCAACCAGACCCCGCCGGAGCCCGACGACAACTTTGATGTGACGTGAAGTCCGCCGAATGGCGGACCGATCCGGCTTCGAGCCGTAACCCGAAGCCACCGGCTTGTAGCCGGTGGAGTATTCACGGGATTCCCAAAACGTCTCCTGTTTGATTCAAGATCAAAAACGGGAGGTAATCTTGAGCAGACGGACTTTGACAGACAGGCAGGACGCGCGAAACACATAAATGTCGCGCTGCCTTCGCCCTTTTCCCCGTTTCAGGCTAAAGGTCAAACGCTTTAGGGATCAAAACCCACTCCCGTCAGCTATATAAGGTTTCTGATTGGCCCGGCGGTTACCCAAGCGAAAGAACTTGTTGACCCGTTCACATTGCGTGATGCAGCGCAGCACTCACAGGTCAGCACGACGGATCAGTACGTTCGCGACTGATCAGGGTCGGCCAATCGCGTAACTCAAATGCGCCGCACTGGAACAAACGAGTAACACACTGAGCAACGCCTGAGTAACGGACCATCTGGTTTTGTCGAACACTCACAACAAAACGCTCTGGACAACCTACCGGAATCACGCGATAAAGCCGATCTTTAACCACCACCGGCGGCGAGTTGGCGGAGTGGTGACGCAGCGGATTGCAAATCCGTGTACACCGGTTCGATTCCGGTACTCGCCTCCAATCTTTTCAATGACTTGGCGTCACCTGCCCCCCTTGGGGTATCAAACGGGGTATCACTGTAGCGGCTGACTAGCTTTGGCAGAAAACCGGACTAGCTTTGGCAGAAAAATTTTTCACCGACTTGGATTTCTGACACCTGTCACGCCGCCAGCCACGACGCTCATTTCAGCCCCGCGTGGCAAAATTTGAAGTTCGAAATCAGAAGCTCTGCCCGCGCACCACGGCTGCCGACGTCTTTCGCAACGGTATATGTCGTGGAAACCGGCGTCATCTCGAAGGCCGCAAACCGTTCGCGGATCGGCTCAACGTCATTGATCGACATGAGGAACCGCCCCTTGATCCGGCCCAGTTGATCGGCCAGAGCGTCAAACGATTCAGGGTCGAACATCTCTTTGCCGTAATCCTTCTCACACCCCCAATAGGGCGGATCGAGATAGAACAGGGTGCCCACCCCGTCATAACGCCGAATGAACTCGGCAAAATCCAGACACTCTATTACCACGCCAGCGAGCCGGGTGTGCAAATCCTCCAACATCGGTTCCAACGTGGTGAGATTAAACCGCCCCGGCCGATCCTTGGAGACCCCGAAATTCTGTCCTGAAATCTTGCCGCCGAAAGCGGTGCGCTGCAGGTACAAAAAGCGCGCTGCGCGCTGCAGATCGGTCAGTGTGGTCGGATCAACTTGCGTCAGCCGCTCAAATTCCGCGCGGGTCGTGATCTGGAAGCGCAACACCTCCAGAAACTGCGGATAGTGCTGCTGCAGGATTCTGAACAAGTTGCTGACATCCCGGCCATAGTCGTTGATCACCTCAGCCCGTGGACGCATCGAGCGGCGCAGAAATATGCCGCCCATCCCGACGAACGGTTCAGCATAGGTGGTGTGGAACGTTGCATCCAAAACAGCTGTGATCCGCTTCGCCAAATTGCGTTTTCCACCCAAATAGGGCGCAACAGGTTGGACCGGATCAGCGGCAGTAAGTTTGTTTTTCTTCATGGTTTGTTAACTCGAATCGCCGTTCCTGTATTTCCCTGATCAGGGTCGGGAGCGGCCATAAGCTTAAGCTGGTCGGCGGGGTTGAGTGTCAGAGTTTGGCCCCGTGTCGGGGGGTGGTGGTACACCCCTGGCCTCCCACTGGAGGCGGTTTGGAACTGGCCTGGTCAGCCAGCCCCGTTCTCGTCAGGCGGTCATTGGGATCTGTGTCCCGTAAGCTGTACGAATATAGTTGAACAGCACCGCCAGAAGGCTGGCATTGGCCGGTGTGGACCAGTCATGGCCTTCGACGCCGAGGGCGAAATCCATTGCGCCCGCCAGGCCATTGCCCGCAACGCTATGGCCCAGGAGAAAATCAGTCACACCTGAGCTGGGCATGGTTACGATGGTTTGTCGATCAAACGGCCCGCCATTGAGAGAGATGCCGGTTTCCGACGCACCGTCGCTCACCGCGACAATCAAAACCCAGCCACCACCATAAACCTGTTTGGCGTATTGCGCGCCACCCGGCAGGGTGCCAGTCCTGTTGACCACGCGGTTCTCGCCAGCGTCGTTTTGGGCAACAATGCTGGCTGTATCTGGTGTGACCGCCGAGTGGTCGCCAAGAATAGACTGGAACAAGTCGCCAACAACCACATCTGCCCGACACACCGTCGCGACGGTGTGAGGACCAGCCCAGTTAAACCCGGCCGCGCTCTGCATAAAGCGGTTCTGGGCGACGTCAAACAGGGCGGTCTTACGGCCCAGATCGGCGTCGTAGTCCAGAACAGGCGCGCGCCCGACGGTGTTCTGGGTGAAGGGGTCTGCATCATTGGCGTGGTTCCTGACGCTGACGATTTCGGCAGCGGCCTCGGTCACGTATGCCGGGTGCATGCTGACCAGCTTGCTGACACCCGGCAGGGCGGCCAGCGTTGACAGGTCCGCGAATTGTTGGGCAAGGTTTGCTGCCGGGCCGGTCAGCGCTCGATTGGATTTCAGATAAGCCATAATAATGTGTCCTCTCAGGCTGGAATGTGACGGTTGAATGCGCAAAGCCATTGGTCGAGCTGGTCGGCCGAAAAACAGCCCGTCTCGCGGCCAACCATCTTAATGTTGCCGACGCACCCGCTGGTGGTCGGGGTGTAGGGGTCGAGCACGCCGTCTGGCTGGGCGACGCCACGGGCGGCATAGCCAACGCGGGGTCCGTTGCATTAACTGCCTGACCACCGCAAGTTCCTTGGGTTAGTAATGATGGGGGGCCTATGGCGCAGCGCAAGAATCCGTTCAAGCGGCATCGT
>PDWJ01001539.1_pt1 | contig 43833 bp, 48 predicted proteins | sample 1430881 | NCBI WGS metagenome assembly PDWJ01 (sample SAMN01162460, study PRJNA174530) | Oral metagenome, whole genome shotgun sequencing project. | biome: Marine environment; feature: Marine mammal; material: Swab sample of the gingival sulcus; isolation source: swab sample of gingival sulcus...
CAACAGAATGACCGCTCGATCAACAGTGAAATTAACCGGATATTGAGGAACGTACAGGAGAAAGAGAAAGCCGCATGAGCCAAACAATGAAAAGCCCCTGAATGTATCAGCATCCAGAGGCTTTGTGCTGAAAGGTGTACTACCACCTGACAGCGGATTACTGAACCCAACTACGACAAAAATAGGAGTATCAGCATGACTGATTCTAGCACCGTCCTGACGGACAACGAAACCACCCTGGCCCTACCTGCTGAAAATTTAGGGCAACCCTCCAACCAATATGTAGCTGATATGCTGGGTGAGGCATCTTGCCTGTCCATAGCCCTGCACCACTGCATTGAAGACATCCATTCTCTGGGTGCCGCCCGCTACCTGCTGCGTAAACTCGACACCAAAATAGATGGCTTGTATGAGTTGTTCCATGAACTGGCAGAACAGGACAACACCGGGGAGGTGCAATCATGAGCAATGTTCACTTTAATACGGTGCTGACCCACGAACAGCTATCAGACCAGATATTTGAGCTTCAGGTATTACTTGAAGCAGCGACACAGAACGCAGGCGATCAGGACAAGCGTCCGAACCTTGAATATTTCCTGAGTCAGATTGACATCAAGCTATGTGCCTTGGCTGAGGTTTATAACGACGTTTCAATATCGTTTGAGAATGTGACACACAATGCTTTAGTGGGGGGACAGTCATGGTGATACGGTTCCGTTGGTTCCCACGGGCTTTCGCCTTGGTCTGCATGGCCTACATGACCTATCAGCTTTACCACTACCTGCAACTTGACCCGTTGGCCTACTTGCCCAGCATCGGACAATGGTTTGTCGGGCTATTCCTCTCTGTCATGACCGTCATTACCAAAGGCGGATTCATGGCCTTCAACCTATTATTCATGGCCGGATTATCCGGCCTTGTCCTGATTTATTGAGGGGTGAGCAATGGACATTTCAACCGCTTACAAACAGCACCAGCAGATACAGGCATTACGGGAAGAAATCACAGTCGTGGTGCGTGAAATCAAACGGGTGGACGTGGCCTATAAACTGGCCTTTGTCGCTACCTTTATTCTGTATTTCTGCTTTGTCTGGATGATGTATATATCCGACTTGTGGGGCTTTACTTCATGGTTGGTGCGTAACCTGTCCGAAGTGGCTGCACTGCTGGTATATGCCATTCTGGCCTTTACCCTGCCCCTGACTATGGCCTTGATCAATTGGTTATAAGCACTTTGCCACCTATTCCAGCCCGTTGTATCGGGTATGCCTGATCGTAGGCATACTGGCTATGGCGGGCGTGGTGTATGAATCCATTGTGTCCAGTTCCCAGCAACAACACATCAGCCACAGCACCGCAGAAAACAGCAAGACCTTTCAGGCTATCAGTCAATCGGGGGCAGCAAAAATAGCAACGGGTTCTATGGTCTCCCTGATTGCCAAAGCTCAACAACAGGTGGCACGGTGCGAACAGAAACTGAAAGCCGGTCAGGAAAAACACTGCGAGGGTGACAAGGCAAAACTAAAGGGCTATCTGGAGGCAGAACAGCGGGCAATGGATTCAGCAGAGCGAGCCAGCATTGCCGCCATTGAAGCGAAAACCACCGCTATTCAAGAACTGAAAGAAGATGCTTTTAAGCCGGTGTTTAAATCCATTCGTGATTCCTTTGGTGTATCAATCAGTACCGGTGTCATGCTGGTGACATTAATTGATCAGTGTGATCTTTGAAATCAGCCACCTGCTACTAATCCTGTTTTTAGGGCAGAAAGTAAAACGCCTGGATGTACGCCAGCAATCCCCTAATCCGATGGGCTTTGGCCAACCGGCACGGGCGCAGTTCAAATACCAACAGCCCCAGCGTCAGCCGGTTGGCTTTATCCAGACGGATCATTTACCTAAGGCAACGCCCCCGGCACCGGCTACCCCGAAGCCAACCACCACGGAGGTGTCTAACCCGAAGCTGGGCACGGCGGAAACACAACTGGAAATGTCAGCACTGACGACACCTGAAACCAGTACCTACAACCGCGAACTGGCCGGGCACGGTATCCACTCCCCTGCTGACAAGGCACTGAACAAGACGGATATTCAGCGCATTATTGATAAGGGCTTGAGTGCAGGAAAATCAGTAGACGTACATTCAGTACCAAAGCCCGTACATTCACAGCCTGACAATGTACGCGTACATAAGGCCGCTAATGTACGCGTACATTCAGAAGATACCCCAAAACCGACACAGCCCGACCATGTACGCGCACATATTGGCAGCACATCAAAAGCCGGTAATGTACAGGGTAATGAAGAAGCGGCATTACTGGCAGCTCTGAAGGATGCACAGGGCAAGATTGACACGGATACCTTACGGGATGCTTTCGGGCTGTATCAACAATGGGCTGATGCTGTGAAGGACAAACAAGCCGTTCTCAGTGCCAGAGGCGGGCGCAAGTTTATCAACCTGTACTTATGCCAGGCTCGCAAAAAAACCATTACCCCCGGCGGCATGGATGCCTTGCTGACTGTCTGGCGTAAACGTGCCCACCGGGAAGGGCTACTAAAACCCAATCCGAAGTACACCGGCAAACCGCCCCATCCTGAATATTTATTGATTTGAGGTCTTACTAATGGAAATGCAAATAATTTATTTCTGGCCGTCTGGGGCGTGGATTAACGACAAAGAAACGGCTGATCTGGCAATTGAATATCTGGGATTTAGCAACTACCAGACTACTGAAATTCCAAGCAATGCGGATGTAGATTGGCTCATCACTCAGCTATTAAATGGTGATGAAGCCACTCAAGTTATTGAAAGTAAAGAATAAAAAATATTTCTCGGTGTTGATAAAAAAGATGTTGTAACAAGGCAAATACAAAAATTAATGGTTCAGAATAGGGCTTGTGTAGCCTTGCTGGTTTTACTTGGAGCGGTACACGTCCATAAAAACCATTAGGAAAGGCCAAAAACCGATTTTGTGTATAACAGGCTCATTAACAACTTTGAACTGAGGTTAAAAACATGCCCATAGATCGAATCATAAGAATGCCTGAACTCTGTATGCGTATGGGGAAAAGCAAATCAAACATCTACCGGATGAGAAATAGCGGCGAATTGACATTCGTAAAAATCGGAGTCAAGGCAGTTGGCGTAAAGGAGAGTGAATTGAATAGATGGTTTGAAAGCCTTGAGACAGTTGAACCAGAACAGTCAGACAATGATGGGACTACCGGAGAAGCCGCATGAAATCAGAAGTAAAAACCCTTGTCGGTGTGTCCGTCGACAAGGGCTTGAAAGCGTTCAGAGAGAGTGATTTGAACAAAGCAAATCATACCACAAACGATGCCACATTGAATGCTGATATTGACGCATTTGGCTTGGCTTCACGCTACGTTGATATGGTGTCTTGCGGGTATCGCTTATCTGCCTTTAAGCAAGCCTGTCGGATGATGGCTATGGCATTGACTGCCAAGGGGGTGTGGTTATGATCGACCATGCCGCCATCATTTACCAAGCTTGTGTGGATGCCACAGGCCATGCACCTTCTATTCATGAAATCCTGTCTCATAACGACAAGTGGAACAGACGCTTACGCTGGAGTTCAGAAGGAAAAAAGCATGGCACTGACTGTGCCTTAAAGGTGATTGATAAGGGCAGCTATTACGCCTACATCATCAAAGCCCACAGAACCGGGGAAGTCATAACCGGCAGTACATGGCAGAAATCAGTAAAGCCAAAGTCAGAAGCCGAGAAACGCAGGGAACGGCAGCAACTGGAACAACGGAAGCGTGAGTTTGCCGCAAAGCTGGCAAGGCGCAAACGTATGTTATCCGGTATGGCAAAGCGCCTCTGGGTATCCGCTATAAAACCTGCTGACTGGGAAAAGCCACACCGCTATCTGATCAGTAAGGGCAACCTGTCAGCTCCCAATATCCGGCGTTATACCAGCCGTAAGCGTGATGTGTTGCTGTTGCCTATGGCCTGCCCGTTTGATGGTTTACAAAGCCTGTATCTGATTTATCCGAATGGGTTTAAGCGTCCTCTGAAAGGCACACAGTTCAATGGTCTGTGCATGGCGATAGGCCACAATCTGGACAAGGCATCTACGCTCTGGTTGTGTGAAGGCTATGCCACGGGTGTCAGTCTTTACCAGCAAGTGAACCAGCCTGTAGTAGTCGCCTTTTCCGCCAGCAACCTCAAACCTGTAGCAGACAAGCTCATCCGCAAATATCAGAATGCTGACATTAACCTTTGTGCTGATGATGACCGGAAAACAGCGGTAAAGATCGGCAGGAATCCGGGGATTGAACATGCACTGAAAGTACAACAGGCACACCCGCAAATAGCACTTTACAAGCCGTTGTTTCCGGCAGATGCCCCGGACAGCCTCAGTGATGTGAATGACGTAGCAAATTACCAAGCGGGGTTAGTGTGATGAGTAGAGCAGATAAGTTGATTGAAGAATTTTCACCGGCGCAGCACCCCGCTCAGCAGACAACGGAGAATGAGCAATCATCTGAAGAACAAACGTCTGATAATCAAACATCAGGTGAGTCGGAGCAGCAGTCGGAAGAAAAGCCTAATCTGGATGAATTACTGAAGCAGGTTGAAGAACTGGCAATGTTGAACCCACTTCAATATGAACAGCTTCGTGAAGAAAAAGCCAAAGAACTGAAAGTACGGACATCGGTACTGGATAAGGAAGTGGCCAATAAGCGTAAACAGCAGTCAGATGAATATGAAGGGCATGATGAACTGCTGGAAGGAATAGAACCTTGAGACATTGTTGTTGATGGTAATGAACTGGCAGAACACATTAGAAAAATCCTCAACTGCCATCTGGTATTGCCGGGTGGTGGTGATGTAGCTGTCACTCTGTGGGTGCTTGCCAGCTACAGCATTGATGCCTTCCGTATCTTTCCAAAATTACTGCTGTCGTCACCTGAAAAACGCTGCGGTAAAACCACCACGCTAGAAGTTATTGATTCACTGGGCAACCGTAGTCTGATTGCTGCCAGTGTATCCGCATCATCATTGTTTCGTGCCATTGACACATGGCAGCCCACCTTATTGATTGATGAGGCCGATACCTTCATTCACGGCAAGGATGAGCTGCGCGGTGTCATCAATTCAGGTCATACCAAATCAGCCGCCTATGTCTTGCGTTCTGATGAGGTACAGGGCGAATGGCAACCCCGCAAATTCAGTACCTGGACACCGATGATCATGGCAATGATAAAGAAACCGCCATCCACTATTGTGGATCGATCTGTTGTCCTGGAATTGCAGCGTAAAGCACCCGGACAACACACCCAAAAGTTACCCATCGACATTAAAGAGCATCACACCAGCCTACGCAGAAAAATTAAACGCTGGGCAGATGATCACTTTGGAAAGCTGAAGGTTGCCAGACCGACTGTTCCCACCTTGCAAAATGAAAGGGCAATGGATAACTGGACTCCTTTGCTGGCGGTTGCTGACCTGATTGGCTGGGGAGAAGTGGCACGTTCTGCAATGGTAAAACTGTCCGGTGTAGAAGATAATGAACGGGCTATCGAAACTGAATTACTGAGTGACATCCGCGAAGTATTGGATGGCAAGAACAAAATATTTTCAAAAGATTTAGTGGCTGCCTTAGTGCAGTATGAAGATCGTCCTTGGTGCGAGTGGAGGGCTGGCAAACCTATGACACAGAACTCGCTATCCAAATTGCTGAAACCTTACAAGGTGCTTTCCAAGACGGTAAGGATCGGCAACTTAACCTTTAAAGGATATGAAACCAAAGATTTTGAAGACGTGTTTAACCGCTATCTTCCCAATAGCCCTTCTCAAAGCGTCACAGCGTCACAACCTGCGTCACACAACGGTTCCAGGGATTTTCAAAACGTCACAAATACGCAGAGTGTGACGTTTGCAAAAAGCCCGAAACCTAGGCCAGATAAGGGTTGTGACGTTGTGACGGTTCAAAACGCCACATACGGGAGAGTGATAGAATTATGAATGCACTTACCTTATTGAATGAGTTTGAATCAGCCGGTATTGACTGCTTTTTGCAGGATGGGAAATTGAAGCTGGGCATCAAGCAAGAGGTTATCCGGTTTCAGATTTTCTGATTGAAAAAGCACGTCGGCACAAATCAGAAATCAGTACCTACCTGAAAACCAATATTCAGGAGCAGGCTACCAGCAAATTGAAACAGGCCAGCAGAAACTTACCTGTTGCCATAGAAGAACTCACCACCTTCTACGCCAGTGACTTTGCAGACATCGCAGAAATGCCACAGCAGGATATTAACCGGATGGTACATCAATATGTGACCGGCATCTTGCAACGCCAGCCAGAAAGCAATGTCATCAAGTTGGATGATTACCGCCAACCGGCATCCGCCGAGAAACAACAGCAGGCACTGGATGTTCTGACGGATCTGACTACCCGGCACCGCGCCAACCTGAAAGCCGGTGATTATCCCGAATCAAAAGCCCGTGTCAGTTTTGGTGATTGGGTGAGTTCCTGCATGAAAAGAGGCATCCATTCCAGTGTGACCAAGGATGTGCTGGATAGTGGGAAGGCAATCAGCTTGCACGGGTTTATCTACGTTCCGAACCAAACGGAGTAATTGAAAAACCTGTTGTAATACCATCCTGAACAACTTGGATGCTGTACCCTTTGGCACATGATGCACAGTAAGCAAATTACAAAAATCCGTATGCCGGTTGACCCGGCACTGGAACACTTCGGTAACAACGTATCCCTACTGTCCCGGCAAACACAGATAGGCCGCCGCGCAGTATACGCAGCCATTGAACGCGGTCATTTCAATGATGCCCACACAAGGCGAATACTCGCAGCAACCGGCGATCAATTAGCACAACACATCATCGAATTATGAACTATCCGAATCCAAGCCATAACCTGACCGGCATAGTACCTGCCAATCTGGTACTGGCAATCAAACCCATTGACCAACTGTTAAAGCGCATTGACGGCGATGCAACCGGTGCTGAACGTCTGGACTTTGCAGGTATAGAAGAGCTGGCAAAAGAATTTTAGCTGCACTTGCCACGTGTTTTTTTCGGGCAACAAATTACCAGAAGACACCGGCAGGATTTTTCAGCAATCAGCAGTTATCAGTTTCACATCGCATTAAACCAAGTTGAATACTTGCGACGAAACGGGCAAGCGTAATTTCCTGCTCATTTTCGCTATACCCCCTTATTCTCACATTCACAAATTTCATTACCCGCTTTTTAATCATCCCCCGCCTCAATTAACCCCGGTACCCAAAGGCACTTCACCCAGTGGGCAGGGTAATTGCTACTGAATAGCAACGGTTCAGCGAGAGAGAACGAAATCCCTATATATAAGCTGAGAAACCCCCGTACTCATTTTCAGGAGGTACCCAAGGCCGGTACAGCACTGATGCAATGGATGGTAAGAAACTATAGAAGTGTAGGCGAGGATAGGGCAGCAGATCATTCAATGACGGATGGTAGGGGAGTATCTGTCTGTCACCGCTGCGGCTACGTGTGGATTACTGGCAAGGTATCAGCTATCGGGTATGCTCTTTTGTTAGCGGCGGTCATCGTTTCCCCCAGCATAGGGGGGCGGTCTGGTGACACATACTATACAGGATGCCCCCTTGCTTACTATTGCCCCATACCAGCGGGGTTAATGATAGCGGCTGAGATTAAACCTATGCTGGCGGAACAGGCTAAGCAAAGGCAGTTAGCCACACTTAAACAAAACCAGAAAAACGACAATACCGTTGTCCAAAATTTGGGGGAACGGGAAGAACAACCAGAAAGAATCGAACAATGAAGCTGAGGAAAAGATCGTCAATAAAGGTGGGTTGAAGTACTGGAAAGTCCCCCCGAAAGTCCACCCATAACTAGCAGAATTAAAAAAGGGTTTCAGGCAAAATGCTTGAAACCCTTTAAAATATTGGCTCCCCAAGAAGGACTTGAACCTCCGACCAATTGATTAACAGTCAACTGCTCTACCGACTGAGCTATTGGGGAACAACTAAGAGGCGCGGTTTCATTCTGATCGTCGAAAATTCTTTTTTCTTTCAGTTCGACTGTCGGGTCACTGTGCTGGTCAGCATATAGCCGCTGCCGCGAATGGTTTTAAACAGAGGAGTGCCTGCATCCGTGACCGGCAGTTTTTTGCGCAGTTGTCCGACCCGGACATCAATCACGCGGTCATATGGTCCGGCTTCACGGCCACGGGTCTGTTGCATGAGGTAATCACGGCTGAGTACGGTCTGCGGGTGGCAGACAAAGACGGCTAACAGGTCAAGCTCCGCCGGTGACAGTTCAATGGCCTGCTGATCCGGAGCATAGAGTTTGCGTACTTTACTGTCCAGACAATACCCGGCAAAACAATAGCGACCGGTTTCTGGAGCTTGTGTGGGTTTGTTTTGCGCCAGACGGCGTAAGACAGCATTGGTTCGCGCCAATAATTCAGTGACCTCAAACGGTTTGGGCACATAGTCATCCGCACCACCTTCCAGCCCGGCGATACGGTCATCCAGCTCGCTGCGTGAGGTCAGCATAATAATGCCGACAGAGTAGTTTCGTTTGATGTCCTGTAGTAATTCAAAGCCATTTTTACCTGGCAGATGTACATCCAGAAATACCAGCTCAACCGGATACTGTTGCAATATCGTGTGCATTTCCTCACCGGAGCCTGCACAATGAACCGTTGCTCCACGCTTTGCAAAATAGCGCTTTACCAGCGACTGAATCGCCGTTTCATCGTCCACAATCAGAATCTGGCAGCTGAGTTCTGACATGTCAGTTTTCTAATAACTCCTGCAATTTGGTGGCAAGCTGGTCACGTTGAAAAGGTTTGTGTAACAGGTGTTTTTCGCTCAGCACATCATTGACCTTCTCACTGTAACCGGTCATGCATAATACCTTGATCTCAGGGTAATCGGCATTGATTCTGGAGTAAAGCTCCAGACCATTGACGGTGCCCGGCATAATAATGTCGGTCAGCACCAGATCGTAACGGGCATGTGTTGCCAGCCGGTGCAAAGCTGCATCACCATTATCAGCCAGATCAACATGATAGCCCATTTTATGCAGGCTGCGATGAACAAAATGCCTGACTCCTGCATCATCCTCGACCAGCAGAATCCGCTGGTTTTGCCCCCGGTGCGCCGCCGGATTAGTGACCAGAGCTTCCGAGTCACTGAGCAGGGTGGCCTGTGCCGGAAAAATCAGCCGAATCTCGGTGCCTTTGCCCAGGCTGGACTGAATCTCAATCCCGCCTTCAGATTGCTTGACGAAGCCATATACCATGCTCAGGCCCAGTCCGGTGCCGACTCCAGCAGGTTTTGTTGTGTAAAACGGCTCAAAAGCGCGGCTCACCGTTTCTGCACTCATGCCCTCACCTTCATCCCGTACGCTGAGCATGATGTAATCGCCCGCAGGCAGGCCGGTAAACGCCGGGTGTTGTTCCGGCTTGTGGTAGTGACGGGTTTCTACGATTAACCTGCCACCGTGCGGCATGGCATCACGGGCATTCAGGGTCAGATTCAGCAGACAGGTTTCCAGTTGGTTGCGGTCAATGTGGATTGGTGCAAGATGATTGCCGAGCCGTTTCTCGATATGAATGGTTTCGCCCAGTGTCCGGCTGAGCAGGGCGCTGAAATCTGTTACTAGCGTATTCAGGCAGCAGGCTTCCGGTTTCAGTGGCTGACGGCGGGAAAAGGTCAGCATGCGCTGAATCAACTGACTGCCGCGCCGTGCAGCCTGCTGGCAGCACCTGACGACTTCATCCAGTTCATCGAAATCCACATTATCAGCGTTAAAATCCTCCAGAAAATTCAGGTTGCCAAGAATAATGGTTAGCAGATTATTGAAGTCATGCGCAATGCCACCGGTCAGCCGTCCCAGTGCCTGCATTTTTTGTGATTCAATCAGTTCACGCTGGGTCTGTTTGTATTCGGTCAGATCCTGGCCAAGGAAGAAATAACCCAGCATTTGCCCGTCATCATCAAAATGCGGAATGAAAGAAATGGAGACATCCAGGGGAGCATGACTTTTGCGTCCCAGCTGGTATTCTGACTGCACTTCCTGACCCTGTAATACTGCGGTTACATCCTTGCGGAATTGCTGCAAATTACGGGCTTCGACCAGATCAAAAATTGAAGTGCCGATCAGTTGTTCACGGTTTAGCCCGAACCATTCCTGATGCATATTATTAATGAACTGGTAACAGTTGTCCTTATCGACATAGGCAATCAGTGCCGGTACTGCATCGGCAATCTGCCGTATCCACAACTCGCTCTGGTGCAGGGCTTCGGTGCGTTTTTTGACCCGCTGCTCCAGCCGTGCTTCGGCATGGCGCTGTTCGGTGATGTCAGTATAAGTAGTCACAAAACCGCCATTCGCCATCGGGTTGCCGCGGATTTCAATAATAGTGCCATCTGGGCGTACCCGTTCAAAAACATGTGGTTTAAAACGCGCTGCCAGTGCCAGCCGTTTCGCAACCTGCTGTTCTATATCACCTTCACCGTATTCGCCGCGCTCAGCATTAAAACGGAACAGGGTTTCGATATGCTGGTTCGCCACCGCCAGTTCTTTGGGAAAACCCAGTAGTTCGTACCAGCGTCGGTTCCAGGCTACCAGCCGCAAGTGTTGATCGAAGACGGTGATGCCCTGATCCAGGTGATTGAGGGCGTCCAGCGTCCAGGTGCTGCGCTGTTCAAGGGCGGTGTTTTGTGAATCCTGCTCACTCATAAGGATAAGTATTACCTGAATAGCCAGTTTTGCAGAGTATTTTTCTGTTTTTGCCACGGCTTTTTACAGTCGCTTTACAAAACGACCTGGTGCAATGTGATTAAGTAGCATTTACAAAGCATTTACAAAATTCTGCAGGTAACACTTGGACAGCCCCGGACTATCGCTTTAGGATAGATAGCGGAAGGTGTGGTAAATGTAAAAAAGAGGAGAGGGTCTCACAAGAGATCCTGAGGTGGAGGCTGAATGGATAATAAGAGCGATACGTTCCCCCGGTTGCTGATCGCGAATGCTGAGCGTTTTGCGGATAAACCGGCGATCCGTGAGAAGGATTTCGGCGTGTGGCAGACCTGGAGCTGGTCTGAGATGCGTGATGAAATTTTTGCGCTGGCCAATGGTCTGGCGGCACTGGGATTTAAGCGTGGTGATAAGCTGGCAATTGTTGGCACCAATCGTCCGCGATTGTACTGGGGTATGTGTGCGGTACAATGTCTGGGCGGGATTCCGGTGCCGGTCTATCAGGACTCGGTGGCTGATGAGATGCAGTACGTGCTGGATCACGCCGAAGTCAGCTTTGTGCTGGCTGAGGATCAGGAGCAGGTTGACAAGGTTCTGGAAATCCAGCCGCACTGTCCGAATATGAAACACATCATTTATGATGATCCGCGCGGCCTGCGTGATTATGACAAAACCCACCTGCATGATTTTGCTGAAGTACAGGCATCAGGCCGTGAATATGCACAGCAGCATCCTGATTTTCTGCAACAGGCAATTGATCAGTGTCGTCACGATGATATCGGTATTTATCTCTACACTTCCGGCACCACCGGCAAACCGAAAGGTGTGGTGATGACCAATGACAATATCATTGTTACTGCTCGCAACAGTGTCGAGTTTGATAACCTGCGCAGTGATGATGAGGTGCTGTCCTACCTGCCGATGGCCTGGGTGGGGGATCACATTTTCTCTTACGCCCAGGCTTACATCACCGGTTTTTGCGTCAATTGCCCGGAAAGTGAAGCCACAGTAGCCACTGATCTGCGCGAAATTGGCCCGACTTATTATTTTGCCCCGCCACGGGTGTTTGAAAATATCCTCACCAGTGTCACCATCCGTATGCAGGATGCGGGCAAGCTGAAGCAGAAGATGTTCAATTACTTCATGGACGTGGCAAAGAAAACCGGGGTCAGATTGCTGGAGGGCAAAGAGGTCTCCGGCAAGGACAAGTTTATGTACTGGCTGGGTAATCTGCTGGTCTATGCGCCGCTGAAAAATACCATGGGTTTTAGTCGCATCCGGCTGGCTTATACTGCGGGGGAGGCAATTGGCCCGGAAATATTCGATTTTTTCCGCTCGCTGGGTATCAATATCAAGCAGCTGTATGGTCAGACAGAAGCCGCCGTTTTCATCACGATGCAACCGGATGGTGAAATCTATGCCGATACGGTGGGGGTTCCGGCACCGGGAGTCGAAGTGAAAATCAATGACGACGGTGAGGTGATGTATCGTGGCCCGGGTGTCTTTCACAGTTACTACAAGAATCCTGAGTCCACGGCGGATACCAAGGATGCAGATGGCTGGGTTTATACAGGTGATGCCGGATTTTTTGTTGAAAACGGTCACCTGAAAATCATTGACCGTGCCAAGGATGTCGGCAAGTTCAGCGACGGCAAAATGTTTGCGCCGAAGTATATTGAAAACAAGCTCAAATTCTTCCCGCATATCCGTGAGGCAGTCACCTTCGGTGATGGTCGGGATTATTGTGTCGCCTTTATCAATATTGATCTGGAAGCGGTGGGCAACTGGGCGGAGCGTAATAATGTACCTTATGCCAGTTATCAGGAGCTGGCCGGGCATGAGCAGGTCTATGCAATGATGCTGGAAAGTATTGAGCAGGTGAATGCTGATCTGGCGAATGATCCGATGCTGGCACATTCACAGATTCACCGTTTCCTGATTCTACATAAAGAGCTGGATCCGGATGATGGCGAACTGACCCGTACCCGTAAGGTGCGGCGGCGGATTGTTGAGGATAAATATGCCGTGTTGATTGATGCATTGTACTCCGGGGCCGAGAGCTGTTATATCAAGACCGAGGTGGCGTTTGAGGACGGGCGTAAAGGCTCGATTGAAGCGACGCTGAATATCATGGATGCGAAAACCTTTGCTCCGGTTGCTGCGAAGGAGGCCGCTTGATGAATACTGTCAGTACTGTAGATGAAGTGCAGGATAGTCGTGCCAGCCGTATTGGTGATACTTTGCTGGAAGTCAAAAACATTACCCTGTCCTTTGGTGGTGTGAAAGCCCTGACCAATATCAGTTTTAATATTAATGAAGGTGAAATCCGCGCCATTATCGGCCCGAACGGTGCGGGAAAAAGCTCAATGCTGAATGTCATCAGTGGTTTTTATCATCCGCAGCAAGGTGAGGTCTGGTTCAGGGGCAAGAAGCGTAAGCCGATGAAACCGTATCAGGTGGCCAGACAGGGCATTGCCCGTACTTTCCAGAACATTGCCCTGTTTAAGGGGATGTCGACGCTGGACAATCTGATGACCGGGCGGATGACCCACATGCGCACCAATATGCTGTTACAGGCAATCTGGAAAGGTCCGGCGGAACGTGAGGAGCTGGAACACCGCGAGCGGGTAGAACAGATTATTGATTTTCTCGGTATTCAGTCGATTCGCAAAACTCCGGTAGGTCGCCTGCCTTATGGCATGCAAAAGCGTGTCGAGCTGGGCCGGGCACTGGCGGCAGATGCCAAGTTGCTGTTGCTGGATGAGCCGATGGCCGGGATGAACCAGGAAGAAAAAGAGGATATGTGCCGCTTTATTCTGGATGTGAATGATGAGTTCGGCACCACGATTGCGTTGATTGAGCATGATATTGGCGTGGTGATGGATTTGTCTGACCGGGTGGTGGTGCTGGACTATGGTTGTAAACTGGCTGACGGGGTACCGGATGAGGTACGTAATGATCAGGCGGTAATTGATGCTTATCTGGGGGTGAGTCATGATTAATGGTTCTGTGTTTTATCCCCTATCCCCGGCCCTTGCTCCTGTAAAGGAGAAAGGAAGACAAACCGGACTGAAGGAGAAAAAATCATGAGTCCTGATTTCCTGAATGTCATTGAAGTCATTCTGAATGGTCTGATGGCGGGGGTAATGTACTCGCTGGTGGCCCTAGGTTTTGTGCTGATCTTTAAAGCCTCGGGTATTTTCAATTATGCACAGGGTGTGATGGCACTGTTTGCTGCACTGACGCTGGTTGGCTTCCAGACGGGGCAGGTGCCGTTTGCCCATCTGATTAATGCCACCTTTGGCACCAGTGTCCATCACTGGGGCAGCGGGATGAATACCTTTCTCGCTATTTTATGCACGATGGGCGTAATGATTCTGTTTGCCTGGCTGCTGGAACGGATTGTACTGAAACACATGGTCAATCAGGCACCGATTATTCTGTTTATGACCACTATCGGACTGGCCTATTTTATGGAAGGTTTCGGCGATCTGATGTGGGGGGCGGATATCAAGAATATGGATGTCGGGCTACCCTCCGGCGGCTCGTTCTGGTGGGAGGATGTCACTAAAAGCTGGGCAGCGGAAGGCTCCGGTTATTATGGCATGTACATTGACGTGCTGGATGTCTGGGCAGCGGGTGTTGCGGTGCTGCTGGTGATTACGCTGACGCTGTTTTCGCAATACACCAAGACCGGGCGGGCGCTGCGAGCGGTGGCCGATGACCATCAGGCAGCGATGACCGTTGGTATTTCCCTGCGCTCCATCTGGGTTATTGTCTGGTCAATTGCCGGATTTGTTGCGCTGGTAGCAGGGATTATGTGGGGCTCCAAGTCCGGTGTGCAGTTTTCATTGTCACTGATTGCCCTGAAAGCACTGCCGGTGCTGATTCTGGGGGGGTTTACCTCCATTCCCGGCGCAATCGTTGGCGGGCTGATTATCGGTATTGGCGAGAAGCTGTTTGAATATTCCATCGGTGGCATGATCGGTGGCGCGACCGAAAACTGGTTTGCTTATGTCCTGGCGTTGGCGTTTCTGATGTTCCGTCCGCAAGGTCTGTTCGGCGAAAAAATAATCGAGAGGGTGTGAGATGTTTTACAGAGAAGCTGGTGACTTTAAAACAACTTATGCCGCAGATCAGCAGACGTTTCCACTGAAACTGGATCGCTGGTTTGTGCGCGGGAGCTTGCTGATTGCCTTCCTGATTGTACCGTTCATTATTAACGATTACTGGGAAAAGTCCGTGCTGCTGCCGCTGCTGGTCTGGTCGATGGCGGCGCTGGGGCTGAATATTCTGACCGGTTATTGTGGTCAGGTCAGTCTCGGAACCGGTGGCTTTATGGCGGTGGGGGCGTATGCCAGTTACAAGCTGATGGTGGCCTTTCCCGAGATGAATATGTTTCTGGTGGTGCTGACCTCCGGGCTGATTACCGCAATGGTCGGGATTGCCTTCGGTTTGCCCAGTCTGCGTATTAAGGGATTTTATCTGGCGGTGGCGACACTGGCCTCGCAGTTCTTTCTGGTCTGGCTGTTTAATAAATTACCGTGGTTTTACAACTATTCGGCTTCCGGACAGATTTCTGCGCCGGAGCGTACTATCTTTGGTATTGCTGTCACCGGTGCCGAGGCACCGCCGTGGGCAACGTACCTGTTCTGCCTGACACTGGTCGTAGTGTTTGCCTATGTGGCACGAAACCTGACCCGTGGACGTCTGGGACGTTCGTGGATGGCCATCCGGGATATGGATATTGCTGCCGAGATTATTGGTGTACCGCCTTTACAGGCCAAGTTATCCGCCTTTGCCATCAGTTCGTTCTACATCGGCATGGCCGGAGCAATGTTATTCGCGGTTTATCTCGGTTCTGCTGAACCCACCGAAGCTTTCGGTATTGATAAATCATTTCTGGTGCTGTTTATGGTGATTGTTGGTGGTCTGGGCAGTATCCTCGGTTCGTTTCTGGGAGCAGCCTTTCTGGTTTTAGTGCCAGTATTAATGAAAAATATTATGGTCGGTGGGTTTGGCTGGCCTGCCGATCTGGCGGCACACCTTGAGCTGCTGTTTATTGGTGCGCTGATTATGTTCTTTTTAGTGGTTGAACCGCATGGACTGGCGCAGTTATGGACTGTGACCAAAGAGAAACTGCGCCTGTGGCCTTTCCCACACTGAATATTTATAAGCTACGAGAGGTAGGGATAGCGCCCTGTACGGTTTCTCTAAATAAGAGCGTAGCGATTAGAACCAACTGAATTGATAAAAGTTGTTAATGGAGGAGATATTAATGAATAGAAACTTGAAAATACTGACAGCAGCCGTGGTTGCCGCCGGAACACTGGTGACTTCGGTGCCTGTGCTGGCAGACTTGTCCTTTCCGATGTTGAGCTACCGCACCGGGCCTTATGGTGCGAATGGTACGCAGTTTGCGGATGGCTATGCAGACTACTTCACCTTGCTGAATGAGCGTGATGGTGGTATCGGTGGTGTGAAGGCGGTAACACCGGAGTGTGAGACGGCTTACAATACCCAGAAGGGTGTGGAGTGTTATGAGTCAACCAAAAGTGATGGCGCACTGGTTTACCAGCCACTGTCCACCGGGATTACCTATCAGTTGATTCCGAAAGTAACTGCAGATGACATTCCGCTGCACACCATGGGTTATGGTCGTACCTCTGCAGCGAACGGCAAGGTATTCAGCCATGTCTTTAATTACCCTGCGAACTATTGGGATGCAGCTTCGGTGGTTATCAAGCACATTGCCGATATGGAAAAAGGTGATCTGAAGGATAAGGACATTACGCTGCTGTACCATAATTCTGCTTATGGTAAAGAGCCCATTCGTACTCTGGAGGAGCTATCGAAAAAACATGGTTTTAACCTGAAGCTGTTACCTGTTGATCATCCGGGGCAGGAACAGAAGTCACAATGGTTGCAGATCCGTCGTGAGCGTCCTGACTACGTGATTATGTACGGCTGGGGGGTTATGAATCAGGTGGCGATCAAGGAAGCGGCGAACATTCGTTTTCCGATGGATAAGCTGATCGGTTCCTGGTGGTCCGGTTCTGAAAATGATGTAATGCCAGCCGGTGAAGCTGCGAATGGCTATAAGGCAGCAGCATTTCATGGTGTGGGTTCTGATTATCCGATTTATAAAGACATCAAAAAGTATGTTAAAGATGCAGGTAAGGCAGCGGGTGATGGCAGCAATATCGGTACAACCCTGTACAACCGTGGTCTGTATGCAGCGATGTTAGCGGCGGAAGCGGCGACGACGGCGCAGAAAATGCATGACACCAAGGACATCACTGCCGCACAAATGCGTGATGGCATGGAAAACCTGAAAATCACAGAAGAACGTATGACTGAACTGGGTCTGCCGGGTTTTGGGCCATCATTTGATGTCAGCTGTGAAAACCACGGTGGCCCTGGTTTGGGGGCGATTCAACAGTGGGATGCCAAAGCCAAACAGTGGAAGCTGGTTACCGAGTTTATTGAGTCAGACCAGGAAGTCATTGATCCACTGATTGCTGATGATTCTGCGGCTTATGCCAAGGAAAATGACATTAAAAAGCAGGATTGCAAGTCTTAAACCGGCTTGCTGAAAGCAAAAAACTTTCCGACTCTGCCCCCCTTGCCTACAGGGGGGAGAGTTTAGCTCCACTGTACACAACGGTTGCAGGGTAAGCGTCCTGCTTCCCCTATTGATGAGGGGGAGAGTCGGGAAGGATTGCTTTTAAATACCAACACCAGTTTCCAGAGGCCAGAAATACTCATGTCTACAAACAATATGCTCAGCATCAAAAACATTGAGGTCATTTATGATCATGTGATTCTGGTGCTTAAAGGAATATCGCTGGAAGTACCGCAGGGTGGCATTGTCGCGTTGCTGGGTGCCAATGGTGCCGGCAAGACCACCACCATCAAGTCGATTTCCAATATTCTCAAAACCGAGCGCGGTGAGGTCACCAAGGGTTCGATTGAGTTTGAGGGCGAACGGGTAGAGGATTTAAGCCCGAATGAGCTGGTGAAGCGTGGTGTCGTACAGGTAATGGAGGGTCGGCATTGTTTTGAACACCTGACGGTGGAGGAAAACCTGCTCACCGGTGCTTATACCCGTACAGATGGGCGTAAGGCCATCGCTGACGATCTGGAGATGGTGTATAACTATTTCCCGCGGTTGCGTGAGCGACGTAAAAGTCAGGCCGGTTATACTTCCGGCGGTGAACAGCAGATGGTTGCAGTGGGGCGGGCATTAATGTCGCGGCCGAAGCTGATCCTGCTGGATGAACCATCGATGGGACTGGCTCCGCAGCTGGTGGAGGAAATTTTCGAAATTGTTAAAACCCTGAATCAGAAAGAGGGTGTGACCTTTTTACTGGCGGAGCAGAATGTGTCGGTGGCGTTACGTTATGCCACTTATGGCTATATTTTGGAAAGTGGCCGGGTGGTCATGGATGGTGAAGCAACTGCACTGGCAGATAATGAGGATGTGAAAGAGTTTTATCTGGGACTGAGTGGCGACAATAAGCGCAGTTTCCGGGATGTAAAGCATTACCGGCGGCGTAAGCGTTGGCTGGCTTGATGGTACTTGACTTGCCTCTTCTCACTCCTGAATCTGTAAGGAAACATCATGAGCAAATATTACGATAATCTGGAAACCCGTACTCCAGCGGAGCGTGAAGCGGCGTTACTCAAGGCGGTCGCGGCACAGGTGGCTCATGCACAGGCCCATGCACCCACCTATGCGCAACGGCTGGCCGGTATTGACCCACAGCAAATTGACTCAGCTGCGGCGATTGCGGCTCTGCCGGTTACCCGTAAGTCGGAATTGCTCAGTCTGCAGCGGGAAAAGCCTCCCTTTGGTGGATTAGCAGTGGCAACAGGTCATGCACTAACGCATATTTTTGCTTCCCCCGGCCCTATTTATGAGCCGGGTTCCATTCGCCGTGCCGACTTCTGGCGGCTGGCCAGAGCGATGCACTGTGCAGGGTTTCGTGCCGGTGATGTAGTCCACAATACCTTTTCCTATCATTTCACCCCGGCGGGGATGATGATGGAGTCTGCGGCCCATGCACTGGGTTGTGCGGTGATTCCCGCCGGAGTCGGCCAGACCGAACTTCAGTTACAGACCCTGGCGGATCTGAAACCGACGGGGTATACGGGGACACCTTCCTTCCTGAAAATCCTGCTGGATAGGGCCGATGAATCCGGTATCGATATCAACTCATTGAAACATGGTCTGGTCAGTGGTGAAGCTTATCCACCGGCATTTCGGGCTGCGTTTGCTGAGCGTGGAATGAATGTATTGCAATGTTATGCCACCGCCGATCTGGGCCTGATTGCCTATGAAACGGAAGCGGCGGAAGGGCTGGTGGTCGATGAGGGTGTTTATCTGGAAATTGTCCGACCAGGTACGGGTGATCCGGTGACTGAGGGTGAAGTAGGCGAAGTGGTGGTTACCAGCCTGAACCCGGACTATCCGTTGATCCGCTTTGCGACCGGTGATTTGTCCGCTGTATTACCCGGCCAGTCACCGTGTGGTCGTACCAACATGCGCATTAAAGGCTGGATGGGACGCGCAGATCAGACGGCCAAGGTACGCGGCATGTTTGTTCATCCGGCACAGGTAGATCAGGTGGTAAAACGGCATGTTGAGCTTGTTAAGGCTCGTTTGGTGGTAGACTGGCAGCATGAGGCGGATCAGCTGACCCTGCAATGTGAAGTGGCTAATGAACAGGCTAATAGCACTTTACAGCAGGCAATTGCCGGAAGTATTCGTGATTTTTGCAAGCTGCGCGGCGAGGTGGAGTTTGTTACACCGGGTAGTTTGCCGAATGATGGTGTGGTGATCAGCGATATTCGCCAATATGAATAACCTTAAAATCACAACTACTATTCCGACATGAACGCCGATTTTTTACGTCACATCCGTGTACTGGATTTGTCGCAGTATATTCCCGGCCCGTTTGCCACCCGCCAACTGGCTGATCTGGGTGCAGAGGTAATTAAGATTGAGCCGCCACAGGGTGATCCAATGCGTTTTTTCGGCGCATCTGCGGCGGATCATGAAGCGGTTTCTCCGGTTTACACACATCTGAACCGGGGCAAGCGCATTGTAACACTGGATCTAAAAGCGGCTGAAGGAATTGCAGTTTTTGAGCGTCTGCTGGCTGAGGCGGATGTACTGCTGGAGTCATTCCGGCCCGGTGTACTGGATCGGCTTGGCTTTGGTCGTGAGCGGCTGGCTGAGCTGAACCCTGCTTTGGTGCATTGTGCGCTGTCCGGCTTTGGTCAGAGCGGTGTTTACCGTGATCGTGGTGGACATGACCTGACTTATTGTGCCGTGGCCGGCGCCTTGAGTTCCACCGATGTCCAGTGCCAACCCCGGCTTCCTTTTCCCCCGCTGGCTGATCACGCCGGTGCCATGCAGGCTGTGAATATGATTCTGGCTGCGCTATTGGGTAAAGCATTGGGTGTCTCCTCTCAGGGTGTTTTTCTGGATATCAGTCTGTGTGAATCGGCATTGTCCTGGCAATATTTGCAACTCTCCGGCATGGTAGATCTGGAACAGATGCTCACAGGTGGCTCAGCCAGTTACAACGTTTATCAGACAGCGGATCAGCGGTTCGTTGTGTTTGCCGGACTGGAACACAAGTTCTGGCAGGCCTTTTGTACTGCGGTTGCTCGTCCGGACTGGCTGCCGCGTCAGCATGAGTCTTTGCCACAGCTAGAGCTGATTTCCGAATTGCAAGCATTGTTTGCTGCTCAGCCACTGGCTTATTGGCGGGAAACATTGGCCGAAGTGGACTGCTGTTTTGAGCCGGTACCATTGCTGGATGAAGTTGCACAGCATGAGCAGTTGCAACAACGGCAGAGTGTGCGGGGCGGGCTTCCCGGTTATGCCGGGTTTGTGGATGATGAAGTTGTCAATGTACCCAGTGGGCCGGAGCTGGTTGAGGCGGCTGATGTGCATTGGACATCACAGCGCATCCGCCCATAATTCACGCGTCAGTTCTCCGGCTGAGATTTCTTTACAACCCTGTCTGTTAGTGCCTGACCAGAGCGGGGAAAAATCTGCTTTATTCAGGGCTTCGGCCTTTGCCCGCAGGGGAGCCATTGCTACGGAGGCGTAGGGGAAGGCGGGGGCCTTATCGCTGATAAAATCCAGATCCTGCATGATTTTATTGCTGATGCCTCTGGCAAGGCGACCGGAAAATATATTAGTCAGGGCGGTAGTTTCATCCGCTGACTTTATGGCTTGTCTGTGCAGTTGACTGGTTTTTGCTTCATCACACAACAGGTAAGACGTGCCAATTTGTACACCGGATGCGCCCTGTTGCAGGATAGTTGTAACATCGTGGCGGGTTGCGATACCGCCTGCTGCCACAATCGGTACTGAAAGTTCTTGAACCAGCACCGTTACCAGTGCGGCAGTCGTGATCTGGGTTGCCGGATCAGTGGTCAGAAACATGGCTCTGTGACCACCGGCTTCACTGCCCTGGGCGATTACAATGTCTGCACCATGATCTTGCAGCCAGATACCTTCCTCCCGGGTGGTGGCAGAAGATAGAATCACCGAACCCCACGATTTCACTCTTGCCGCAAGGTCGGGTGCAGGCAGGCCAAAATGAAAACTGATTATCGGTGGTTTATAGGCTTCTAAAATATCGGCCACCCTGTTATCGAAAGGTAATCTTAAACCGGTAATCTTGTCGGGTGGGCTGACCGCCAGTGAGTCGTAGTAATGTTGCAGCTCCCGTTGCCAGTTTTTTAGTGCCTGTTCATCCACGGCAGGCATCGAATGGCAGAAAAAATTCAGGTTATAAGGCCGGTCACAATTAGCGATAAAGTGATCGATTTCTGTGCGGACTTGCTCAGGACTCAGCATGCCACACGGAATGGAACCCAGCCCTCCGGCTTTTGACACCGCAGCGGCCAGCTGCCAGTTTTGCACGCCTGCCATCGGAGCCTGAATAATGGGGATTTCAATGCCGAGCATAGTGCATAACTTCATGTTTCTCCTCCCAATCTATCGCCCAGGGTCGCTTAGACCCAGCCCCACTGCCAACGATGGATAACATAATGTTACCCCCAGTTCGCGTAGTAACTTCTCATTGCCTATTCGTCGTGATTCGCGCAGATAGGACATTATTCCGGCACTCATTATCTTCTCAGCCTCATGGAATGTTACTTGCGGCGGATGCTGTAACCCGGCGTAGTCCGCTACCTGATTGAAATAGTCTGTCATCGTTGAGGGATGGCCATCCGTGACATTGTAAAGACTGTGTTCCGGTGCAGCTTCCATCGCCTGCTTACACACCGCTGCCAGATCATCGGCATGAATCCGGTTTGTCCACGGTGCCTCTTCGGCGCGTAACACCGGTTCACCACGCTGTAAATATGCCAGCGGCAGCCGATCCACAGCATAGATCCCCGGTACACGCAAGATCACCCAGTCCCTACCGTACTGCTGACCCCATGCTTGCAAGGCCGTTTCTGCATCGACACGGCGCATGGCCCTGTCCGTCAATGGTTTCAACGGCTCTGTTTCATCAATCCAGCGTCCGCCACAATCACCATAAACCCCGGTGGTACTGATCAGCACAATGCGACGCGGAGTATCCTGGGCAGTGAGCAGAAACCGGCGCAAACGGCTATCCTGCTCACCCTGTGGGGGCGGTGGCATAAACCAGAAAATATCCTGATCCTGCAAGGTAGGACGCGGCACTGGACAACCCGTGTCAAAATCAGCCATGTGCATTGTGATACCCTGCTGCTGACCTTGTTGCCATGAGGCTTCACTGCGTACCCAGCCAGTGACCTCATGACCTTCCTGCTGATACAGTGCCGCTGTGCGACGGCCAATATCACCACAACCGATGATCTGGATGTTTGGAGTATTCATACAGAATCACACAAAGGTTGTAAAATTCGCCACATCCTCACGCACTGTACGATAGTTATTCACTGGCGCGTCGGTATCCTCATACCCCAGCGCCATGCCGCATAAGATCACCTGATCAGCGGCCAGTCCCAGGTATTCCCGCACCAGATCCGGGTACTCACCCAGTGCTGCCTGCGGACAGGTGGTCAGGCCGTGATCCATCGCTGCCAGCATCACCGATTGCAGGAACATGCCGTAATCCATGTACGAGCCGGTTTCCAGCTGTTGATCAATTGTGAAGAACAACATCACCGGGGCATCAAAGGAGCGGTAGTTGGCGATCCACTGCTCCATGCGCCGCTGCTTGTCTTCACGCTGGATATCCAGTGCGCTGTACAGTGCAATACCGCATTCCTTGCGCCGAGTGACATAAGGCTCCTGCCACTGCTCCGGATAATAGCGGTAATCCATTGCACCTTTCTCTCCACCGAGAAAACGCTCCACAATCTGCTGTTGCAGCGCGGTTTTTTTCTCGCCGCTCAGTACAAATACCTTCCACGGCTGGGTATTGACTCCCGACGGTGCCCAGCGTGCAGTATCCAGAATGGCTTCAATCTGCTCCCGGCTCACCGGCTGATCCATAAAGGCCCGCACCGATTTGCGGCCCTTTATGGCTTCACTGACATTCATGATTTTGGCACCGGAAACCGGCTGATTGGTTTGTTGCTCATCAGAACTGCTCCTCCGGCATCGCCATAATGGTACTGTTTCCGGCCAGCACAGCGGCCAGACAAGCCTGGGTGCGCGGTAACAGATGTTCACAGTAGAACTGGCTGGTCATCAGTTTAGCCCGCAGAAAATCAGCATCACCCTCTCCGGCATTCAGCAACTGCTGTGCCTGAATCGCGCTTTCCACCATCATCCAGCCTCCGGTCAGGTAACCGAACAGCATCATAAAGTTGTAACTGACACTACCCGGCAGGTTTTTATCCGTGGCAGCCTGTTCCAGAACAAATGCCTTGGCATCTCGTGCCGCGCCCAGTGCCTCAATCAGATAGCATTGCGGACTTACCGACAGACCTTCAGTCTGCGCCATTTTATCCAGTGTCAGTTGTATGTCATTTAGCAGGGCCTCCAGCACTTCACCCTGGTTGGCCAGCATCTTGCGGCCAATAAAGTCCAGCGCCTGTATACCGTTGGTACCTTCATAAATCGGCAGAATCCGTGCATCACGATAATGTTGAGCCGCACCGGTTTCTTCAATAAAGCCCATGCCGCCATGTACCTGAACCCCCAGTGAGGTGAGTTCCTGTGCCATTTCGGTCAGCCAGCCCTTAATAATCGGTGTGTATAAATCCACCCGCCGGGCATGGGCTGCTTTCTGTTCCGGATCGGTCGCATAATTCGCCCGGTCAATTTCCGCCGCAGAGGTCAATGCCAGTGCCCGCATCGCTTCATTGGCCGATTTCATGACCATCAACATGCGGCGCACATCGGGGTGCTGGATAATCGGAATCCGTGAGCCGTCACGACGTGTGCCCTGCAAGCGTTCCTTGGCAAATGCAGCAGCCTGTTGATAAGCCCGCTCGGAAATGGACAGCCCCTGTAAACCCACTGCCTGTCGTGCGTGGTTCATCATGGTGAACATGCAGGCCAGACCATTATGCGCCTCACCGACCAGATATCCCTCGGCATTTTCAAACTCCATGACACAGGTCGGGCTGGCGTGAATGCCCATCTTGTGTTCGACAGAAATGCAGTGTGCATGATTACGCTCACCCGGCTCACCGTCGGCGTTGAGTTTAAACTTCGGTACGATAAAGAGCGAGATCCCCTTGACACCCGCAGGAGCATCCGGCAAGCGGGCCAGTACCAGATGGATAATATTCTCCGCCATCTGGTGATCACCCCAGGTAATGAAAATTTTCTGTCCGGAAATCAGGTAATGATCACCTTCCGGCTCGGCCTTGGTTTTTATCGCCACCAGATCAGTACCGGCATCCGGCTCCGTCAGGTTCATGGTGCCGGTCCATTCTCCGGCAATGAGTTTGGGCAAATAAGCGTTTTGTAATTCGGCACTGCCGTGATGTTTCAGGCTCTCGATAGCGCCCTGACTCAACATCGGACACAATGCAAACGACATATTCGCTGAGTGCCAGATTTCGGTGACGGCGGTACTCAGGGCGTTCGGTAAACCCTGACCCCCAAATTCTTCATCGGCGGTGAGTGACACCCAGCCGCCTTCCGCAAATTGCTGATAGGCTTCCTTGAATCCCGGCGCTTCCTGTACGCCGTTTGTATCCAGGGTGACACCGTCCTGATCACCACTCCAGTTCAGTGGGGCCAGCACATCACTGCCGAGTTTACCGGCTTCTTCGAGGACGGCCATCGCCAGATCGGTGTTGATTTCGTCCAGTCCGGCACTGGCGCCGAGGGCATCCAGATTAACCAGATGGCGCAAAATAAATTCTGCATCTTTATAAGGGTGGGTGTAGCTCATAAATTCTCCTTTTGTAGCGGGTAAAGTCGTTACGGGCTATTATCGCATATTGTTGGACACATTTTGGCAAATATTGAGGCAGATATCTCCAATCCGCTGTTTTGCGCAGAATGTTGCAGTCCTGATGATTACAAAATGGGTGTATTTTGTAAATCCTCAGCCGTTGCCACTTTCGGTTGTAAACGATTCGACGGGGTGAGTACCAGACGTTCACCCTGCCGGCGGATACTGTAACGTAAACCGGTACGGTAGACCTGCTGGGCATTGTCGGTTTCATCCATCGTTTCCAGCAATTCAGCCAGTTCCAGATAACCTTCGGTATCGGGTGACTGATTCAGGCTGGTTTCATAGTAGGATTTCGCCACGCCCCACAGCTTTTGCTGTTTATGCAGCCGGGCCAGTAATATCAGTGTTGCAGGATTGTCAGGGTTGGCCTTCAACCACTTTTCTGCCTGTTGAATGGCCTGATTCAGGTTGCCGTGGTACAGGCGGCTGTACAGGCATGTCAAACCCTCATCCCAGCGTTTATTATTTGCGGCAACGATAAACTGGGCACACAATTTGTCTTCTCCGGCCTGATGCAGGGCATGGGCATAAATGCGCAGGGTTTGTGGCTGATCCTTAATGGGCTGCGGAATCTTTTTCCAGAACGCCTGTAGCTTGTCGCTTTCTTTTTTGCCTGAATATTTTTCAAATACCCCTTGCAGGGCTGCATCCTGTACCACTTTCATATTGCGGCTGGTGCGGTCATTATCCAGCAGTTTGAATCTGACCAGTTCGGGTAATAAATTCAGTAACTCATCCCAGTTTTCCTGCCGGTACAGTGTCTTGGCATAGAGCTTGAGCACGTAGGCATTTTTGGGAGCAATCCTGCGCAGGTTCAGTAGTGTTGCATTCGCCTGCTCCAGCTGGGCATCACTCAGCTGCATTTCTGCCTGTGAAACCCCAACGGCAATCTGTGCCTTGTTATCATGCTCAATCGCCAGTCGCAACAGCTCATCCCGTCGTTCAGGCTGGTGTTGCATGTGGGCGGCGCGGGCCGCCGTCAGGTAATTCAGCAGGGGTGTTTCGCTGTATTCAGCATACTCGGTCAGCATTTTTTCGGCCTTATCCCAGTGTCCCTCTGCCAGCTGGATCAGTCCCTGATTCAGTCCCCTGGAAGCTTTGACGGCCAGCCGGGCTTCACGCAGCCGACGTAACCGCTTGCTGAAACCGAACAGGTAAATCAGCAGGCGCATTGCCATATAAAAGGCGATACACAAGGCGAGCACAGACAACAGTAACGTCGCCGTGGTCATCTTGACGAACTGACCATCCGCTCCGCCCCAGGTAATCGTGGTCTGGCCGGGATGAGATAACACGGTATCCATCAGCCACCAGCCCCCCATACCGATCAGCAGCAGTATCAGGATAAAGCGGATCATTGACTGACCTCCGCTATTCTGGCTTTTTCCAGTTGACGCAAACTGCCAGAAATATCAGGCAGCACCGGACTCAGTTTCACTGCGGCCAGCTGGTCGAGTGTTTGTTGTGCCTCTGTGGCCTGAGAAGCCGGATAATAGCGATTGATGGCATCCCTGATCAGCTGTAACTGTTGCTGGTAAGCATTGTCCTGTTGTTGCAGTGCCAGCAGGCGTAACGCCTCCAGGCGTAATTGCAGCACCTGATAAGCCTGCTCCCGGGTGGTAAAACTCAGCTCTTCTGCCAGTGGCTGATCCAGCTGGCGGATAATAATCGCATCGCTGAGGATTTTAACGGCCTTGTCCTTGTAATCCTGCCATGCAGAATGGTTATTGTCGGTATCCGCAGGGGTTGTTGTTTCCGTTTTATCTTCTGTCGCTGAGTCGACCAGTAATTGAGTATCCGGCACCGGCTTCAGTTTGTGGCCCAGTAGCGTAATTTTTTGTGACAATCCGGCTATATCCGTTACCTTCAGGGCTTCCAGTGCTGCCAGATCAGTGGCAATCTGTTGTCGTACCGGCAGGTAGCTGACAGAACCGGCCTCGCTGAGAATCTGATCAGCTTCGCGCAATGCTGCCGCTGCGGCTGCACGGTTCGCAGACAGGTGTAATTCACGACTGGCCAGTTTAAGCAGAAAGCTGACCTCGGCCAGATGCCAGGCTTTCGGCGTTTCCGGGGCAACCGCATTTTGCAGGGTGGCCTGTAGGGCGGTGACCTGTTTGACCTGTGCCGTGATGGTGGTGCCGAACTGTTCGGTCTGGTGGTAAATCTGATTCATTTTTGCCAGCTGCTCAGTCATTTGCTGCTGTTGGGCGCGGTGGCGGTTGTTCACTGCTGCGAGCATTTTTTCCACGGTCTGGTTATCGGGTCTGGAAGCGATCATTGTTTCCAGCGCGGCAATGTCATGGGCATTTTTTTTTGCACGCTCACTCATACGCTGCCAGTGTTTATAACCGGCAGCAATCCCGGCAGCCGTGAAAAACAGGGCAAGAAACGCGATAAACAGGGCGAACCCGGCACCTCTGGTCCTGGGGGGGGTAGCCGGTTTGGTGGGCTCCGGTTCCGCTGCAATATTCAGGGTGTCTGTTACATTATTATCAGATTTATCAATCATTTTATGGTTTCCTGTCGCCATTGGTTCCATTGGCTCAGTGCCTGTTGTACAGACTGATCACCCGGATCAGCCGCGACAATAATATCGGCACTGAATCCGGCTTGCCGGGCATCGTTTGCCATGCGCTGACTGCCGACTACCAACGGGATCTGTTTCAGCCATGCCGCTGTACTGTCGGGCATGATCCTTAGCAGGTTATGCAGGCTTTCACTACTAGTCAATGAGATTATATCAATCCGGTGCTGTCGATGGTGCTGTTTTAATGGTTGGGGGGGGGTACTGTATGGACAGCCCCGTCGGTAAACGTTCGCATACGCTACCTCGGCCCCGCGTAAACGCAGGGTTTCGGCCAGCAGCTCACGCCCGCCTTCACCCCGGATAATCAGTATTTGCTGTTGTGTGACATTCTGGAATACTGGAAGTGCCAGCAGGTTTTCGCTGGTATAGCCGGAGTGCGGCAAGTAGTCGACATGGATCTGATACTTGCTGAGTGCCTGTGCGGTTTTTTTACCAATGGCTGCGATGCGACAGTTTTGCAGCTGACGGATGAAGTCCTCTCCACCCAACTGACAGGAAAAATGAACCGCGTTATGGCTGATGAAAATAACAGTATCAAACTGCCCTGTGGTGGCAAGCTGTTGTTGTGCTGCTGCGGTATTGGTTGGGGGTAAAATTTCCAGCAGTGGAAACAGGCTGACGATGGCTCCGGCAGCCTGGAAGGTTTCCGCAGTTTGCCTGGCTTGTGGTAACGGGCGAGTCACCAGTATGTGCAGGCCCTGTAAGTCGGAAGAAAAACCGGTATTGCCGGATGGTGCCGCCATGATTAGTGCGGAGTGTCAATGCCCAGTGTCGCCAGCACTTGATCGCCACCCTGAGCCAGTAAGTCCTCTGCCACCGCAATACCCAATGCTTCCGGTTCGTTGATTGAACCGCGTTTTTCGCAGCGATACAGAGCGGACCCATCCGGATAACCAATCAGCCCGTGCATACGTAGCGTATCACCTTCCCGTTCGGCATAACCGGCAATCGGCACCTGACATCCACCATTCAGGCGGGCATTCATCGCCCGCTCGGTACGCACACACAGGCTGGTGTCCTGATCCAGCAGGGGTGCCAGCAGATTTTCCACCCGCTCATCATCCACCCGGCATTCGATACCCAGCGCACCCTGACCTACGGACGGCAGACTCTGTTCCGGTGTCAGTACACAGGTCATGCGCTTCTCGAAACCCATGCGCAGCAAACCGGCGGCAGCAAGAATAATGGCATCATAATCACCATTATCTAGTTTGCCCAGACGGGTATTAATATTACCGCGCAGATCGGCAGTTTTCAGATGCGGGTATTGCGTCAGCAGCTGCGTCTGGCGGCGCAGGCTACAGGTGCCCACCACGGCACCTTCCGGCAACTCATCCAGCGATTGATAAGTGTTGGAGACAAAGGCATCACAGGGATTTTCACGCGCCATAATCACTGGCAGATGCAACCCCTCCGGAAATTGCATGGGCACATCTTTCATCGAATGCACCGCAATATCAGCAATCCCTTCCAGCATACCGGTTTCCAGCTCTTTGACGAACAGTCCCTTACCACCAATTTTGGACAGCGGACTGTCGAGAATAATGTCACCACGGGTTTTCATGCCGATAATTTCGACGCTCAGGCCGTCGTGTCGTTTTTCCAGTAATGCGGCGACATGTTCGGCCTGCCACATGGCCAGTGGACTGTTACGGGTTGCGATACGGAGGGTGTCTGTCATGGGTGCGCACCGGTGTTTAAAACAGAAGCTGGGGACTGTACGGTAAATGGGGAAAGAGTTCCAGTGTGATCAGGCACCCTCTCTACCCCGGCTGAACCGGCAGATTCAGTCATTGCAGTCCTCGGTGATTAACATCAGCTGAGCGCGTTCTGCACGTGCTGAATGAAGATTTCCGGTGTCTGTACATGTGGCAGATGCCCGGCACTGTCGATAACCATATGCTCTGCATGCGGAAAATATTGCAGGGCGGTTTGCCAGCCGTTTGCTGTAACATAGTTTGACTGACCGCCACTGATAAACAGGGCGTTGCCGGAATACGTCCGTTCTGTCCGGGGAAAGCTGGCAATATCCGCGTAGTACCGGGCAATTTCCGCCAGATGGCATTGCCAGATCAGTTTTTTATCTTTATTCCAGGCCAGGTTCTTGAGCAGAAAAGCCCGTTCAAAGGGCTGCTTAACCGTTGAGGCGAGTCGGGTATCCGCTTCACGGCGGCTCTTGAAATCAGCCAGCGGCATATCCAGCATTGCCTGTATCAATGATTGATATTGCAGGGGATAAGTCACCGGAGCAATGTCAACAATAATCAGGTTATTGACCCGCTGCGGCTGATGCAATGCCAGCCACATGGCCACCTTGCCTCCCATGGAATGCCCCATCAGGTCAACGGTTTGCAACCGCAGGTGATCCAGCACTGCCAACACGTCTGTCATCATCAGGGGGTAAGACATGCCGTCTACATGGGGTGAGTCACCGTGATTACGCATGTCAACAGCGATGACCGGACGCTCGTCTCGCTGTTTGGCTGCAAAGGTATTCCAGTTATCCAGCGAACCCAGCAGGCCATGCATCACCACCAGTGGCATAATGCCGGAGGTCAGATCCCCGTGTATTTTATAGTTAAGCATGTGCGGCTCCTTAATGAGCGGTTGAACTGACAACTGACAGGACAGGTTGTTCAGAGTTCGGTCAGCAGAATATGGTATTATTTCGCGCAAAATGTAAGGGCTGAACATGATGTGGCCAGCCAGCCGTCATCAGGAAAATAATAATAAAAATGTGGCCTTATGTGTAAAACCCTAACCGCGTCAGCGAAGTTCGCTTGTTTAATAGTAGCATGATTGTTACATTTAGCAGGCAATTTTAGCCCTCTGCCGGTCAGGCATGGAACAAGCCGAATCATACAGGATGTTTTCTGCGATTCAATTCGAAAAATTTTAGATTTTAGTCGGACTTAATAACGATGTTCAAGGCCATTTCTGGTTTATTTTCCAATGATATTTCTGTTGATCTTGGTACTGCCAATACCCTGATTTATATGCGTGGCAAGGGGATTGTGCTGGATGAGCCTTCCGTCGTCGCCATTCGTCAGGATCGTGGCCCCGGTGGCCCGAAGTCGATTGAAGCCGTCGGTATTGAAGCCAAGAAGATGTTGGGGCGCACCCCGGAAAATATTAATGCCATTCGTCCGATGAAAGATGGTGTTATCGCTGACTTTACCTATACCGAAAAGATGTTGCAGCACTTTATCCGCAAGGTGGATTCCGGGCGGATTTTGCGTCCTAGTCCGAGGGTTGTAATCTGTGTGCCCTGTGGTGCAACCCAGGTTGAGCGCCGTGCGATTAAGGATTCGGCGCTGGGTGCCGGTGCGCGTAAGGTGTACCTGATTGAAGAACCCATGGCGGCAGCTATCGGTGCCGGGATTCCGGTGGATGAAGCCATCGGTTCGATGGTGCTGGATATTGGCGGTGGTACTTCGGAAGTGGCGATTATGTCACTGCGCGGCATTGTGTATTCGGCTTCAGTGCGCATCGGTGGTGACCGGCTGGATGAGGCTATTATCAGTTATGTTCGACGTAACTATGGCATGTTAATCGGTGAGGCAACCGCAGAGCGGATTAAATGCGAAATCGGTTCTGCGTATCCGGGCAAGGAATTACTGGAAATTGAAGTGAAAGGCCGTAACCTGTCTGAAGGTGTGCCGCGCAGCTTCACGCTGACCAGCAATGAAATTCTGGAAGCATTGCAAGAGCCGTTATTCGGTATCGTCAGTGCGGTGAAAACGGCACTGGAGCAGACACCGCCGGAACTGGGGGCGGATGTTGCCGAACGCGGGATTGTACTGACCGGAGGGGGGGCGCTGTTACGGGATCTGGATCGCCTGCTGATGGAAGAGACCGGGATTCCGGTGGTAATTGCCGATGACCCGCTGACCTGTGTGGCCCGCGGCGGCGGCAAGATTCTGGAAATCCTCGAAGCTGAAGGTGACGCGTTCCTGGCGACAGATTAACCTGGATGAATACTGATTAGCGGGTTGCAAGTCCGGGTTCGCTGGCAATAAAAAAATTCTGAATTCCGGATGCATAGCAGGATTGATGGCTGTGTGTCCTGACTTGTCAATGCATGGAGACGACTATTTATTACGATATAGATCATCATGCAACACCGGGGCTGTTCATTCGGTTTGTTGTACTCATGTTAATTGCGCTGACGCTGATGGCGGTGGATCATCGCAGTCCGTCACATACCTTGCCCGTGCGCACCCTGTTTTCAATCATTGGTTATCCGTTGCAGCTGATGGTTGACGCGCCGTTTCGTGCCTACAATGTTACCGAAGGTTTTTTCGCCGACCAGACACGAGTATCCCAGAAAAATGCCGAGCTTGAAGCACAGTTGCTGGAAATCAAGGCGGAATACCGTAATATGCAGGTTATCAAACAGCAGAATGAGCGTCTGCGGGCCTTACTGAATATTGCCAAGCGTCCTGATTACTCATTCACAATGGCGGAAATTCTTTCTGCTTCTGATTATCGCGGGCAGAGTATTGTGACCCTGAACAAGGGCAGTCGGGATGGTGTGTTCGAAAAACAGGTGGTGGTTGCCGATGGCATGAACCCGAAGGTGCAGGGCGGAAATATTTTTGGTCAGGTGATCAGTGTGACACCCATGAGTTCTCAGGTGTTGCTGATTACCGATTTACAGCATGAGATTCCGGTAAGAAACCTGCGTAATAATAAACGTGCGCTGGCCAGCGGTACCGGCAAACCCGATCTGCTGAAACTGAAAAGCATTGTGGCTACCAGTGATGTACAGGATGGTGATGTTTTTGTCAGTTCCGGTCTGGATGGTTTATTTCCGGCGGATTTTCCGGTGGCTGAGGTGTTGCCGAACGGGGTGAATTATGTGCCGGGTGATCCCTTGGCGAATATTAAGGCCAAACCACTGGTGAATTTCGAGAATACCCGCGAAGTACTGTTATTGTGGCGTAACGTACAACCGGCAGCGGCTATCCAGTCTGGGCAATCACCCGCTTCCGGAAAACAGGCTGATGACACAGAAACTACAGTTCATCAACCCGCGGCAGATACGCAATGAAGCAGAATATTTCACGCTTTACCGGAGCGATCTGGCTGACGATGCTGTTGGCTGCGATGTTGAATAACCTGCCTTTCTCTGGAGAGTGGGCGGTCTGGAAACCGGACTGGGTGGCGCTGGCATTATTGAATTGGGGCCTGGTATTTCGGCAGGATACCAATCTGTTTATGGCCTTTTTCATGGGCTTGCTGACCGATGTGTTATCCGGCTCACTGCTCGGGCAGTTTGCGCTGGGCTATGTAATGGTGAGTTATTTTTCTGTCCGGCTGGGGCTGCGGATGACACCGGATGCCTATATCCAGCAATTTGCGCTGGTATTCATTGTGATCGGCGTGTTTATGCTGGTTAATTTATGGATCAGTGAGATTATGGGCCGGACCAGTGCCGGTTTGTCCTATTGGGCTCCCTTAATCAGCAGTCTGGTGATCTGGCCATTTTATCAATGGCTATTGAGTTATTTTTATATTCCACGCAAAGTTGCCTGACGATTTTATTATCTCCCGGTTCGCGTAAGTACTGTGACTTGTGCAGGTTAATTGCGGTTATTCCTTGAGTTTTGCTACCGTTAGCCCCATTTTATGCATTTTTATCCGTTTAGCCGCTGTCGGCTCAGGAGCGTTTCATGAGCATCCCCCATGCCTCTGAGAATTTGTATGACGGTACTCATCCGATGCCGGATGTTGCCAAACAGGTTCATACCCTGCCACAGGGAACACTGAACTGGGTGGGTATGAGTGCCATTGAGTTGCCGGTACTGATTTCGACCCCGGATCAGCAGAAAGTCCGGGCTGCTGCACAGGTACAGGCTTATGTCAATCTGATCGACCCGAACAGCAAGGGCATTCACATGTCACGGTTGTACCTGGTGCTTGATCAGAGGTTCGGTATGAGTGAGCTGACACCGGAGTTGCTGCGTGATGTGGTGACACAGTTCATTGCCTCTCAGGATGGTTTAAGTACGGCGGCTTGTCTGGAGTGCCGTTTTGCCTATTTTGAGCGCAGACGTTCACTGAAAAGTACTAACAACGGCTGGAAAAGTTACCCGGTGAGAGTACTGGCAACGCTGCATAATGGCCAGTTTGAGCTGGAGCTGGGTGTCGATGTTGCATATTCTTCGACTTGTCCGCAATCTGCAGCACTGGCCAGACAGCTGATTCAGCAAAATTTCCGTGAGCGGTTTGGTGATAACGAGCAGATTGATGTCGGGATGGTTTATCAGTGGCTGGGGACAACGGAAGGCATTAGCGCAACACCACACAGCCAGCGCAGTATTGCCCAGGTGAAAGTCAGATTCACTGAGAAAGTAACTCAATTACCACTCACCGATCTGATTGACCGGATTGAAAATACTCTGCAAACTGCGGTGCAGGCCACCGTAAAACGCGAAGATGAACAGGAATTTGCCCGGCTGAATGCCGCTAATCTGATGTTCTGTGAAGATGCGGCCCGTCGTCTGCAACGGGCATTGGCGGAAGATACATCGCTGCGTGATTTCTGGATACGGGTCAATCACATGGAAAGTCTGCACGCACATGATGCGGTGGCGGTGGTGGTAAAAGGGGTTGAAGGTGGTTACCGTGATGAGGTTAGTGTTTTTACATAGTACCGGTCTGGTCGCTGGGTTATGATGCACGGCAGTGATCAGTTAAGGGTAAGTTATGAAACGTTTCGCAATGTGGGCCGCCGGAATTTTATTGGTATTGCTGGCTGTATTCTGGCTGTTTGGTGATAAGATCAAACAACAGCAACCGGATAATCTGCCGTGGGACATAACCGCTGGTCCGGAAGCGACCGAAATTTTCCATTTGAAGATCGGGCAGATAACACTGCGGGAAATGATTGAACAGTTCCGCCATTTTCCGGAAATTGCATTATTTACCGACGATAATATCGCACCCCGACTGGAAGCGTATTTTGGCAAGCGGCATCTGGGTGTGTTTGATGCTCGTATCATTGCTGAAGTTGAAGCCGGGGACGTGATGTTGCAGCAGTTTGTTGATACGAGTATTGAGCGTGCAGCGCAGGCCTCCGGTGCCTGGAAGTACACCTTGTCTGAAGCGGCAGTGAAACAGGTGAATGAACAAAAAGTACGTTATCTGGTGTATATGCCGGTGGCAGATTATCAGGCGGATATTGTCAGTCAGCGTTTTGGTGAGCCGAAAGAGACATTCAGTGTCAGTGAAACCGCAGAGTACTGGTTCTATCCGCAGCAGGGGCTGGTGATCTTGCTGAATACCGAGGGCAGTGATGTCTTGTATTACAGTTCGCTGAATGCCTTTGCCGCACTGCGTGATCGTTTGATCACTGAGTCGGTGGCGGAGGCGGAAAAATGAATGGGGATGAGTTAAAAACGCCTGTGGAAACGGAAGTGCCGTGGTGGAAACAGAAAACACTGGCGGAAATGACGCGTCCGGAATGGGAAAGCCTGTGTGATAATTGCGCCAAGTGCTGTCTGAACAAGCTGGAAGACGATGAGGACGGCACGGTTTATTACACCGATATTGCCTGTGATTTATTGAATGCACAGACCTGCCAGTGTGGTGATTATGCCAACCGCGAGACGCGGGTGCCGGATTGTCTGCGTCTGACGATGGACAATCTGGAGGATTTGTACTGGATGCCGCCCGGTTGTACCTATCGCTTGTTGCATGAGGGTCGGGATTTACCGGAGTGGCATCATCTGATTACTGGTGACCGCAACAGTATCCATCAGGCTGGAGAATCTGTAGCTGGGCGTTTTGTCTATAATAAAACCATTGATGAAGACCGTTGGGAGGAGCATATTGTCGAATGGCCGCTGGAAATGAAACGCTCAGCAGCGTAAGGCTGGATAAATGGTTATGGGCTGCCCGCTTTTTTAAGCAGCGCCAGCTGGCGGTGGAAGCCATTACCGGTGGTCATGTACACGTGAATGGTGACCGGGTGAAACCGGCACGGCCCATCCGCCCCGGTGATGAACTGCGGATTCGTAAGGGGGCTGAAACCTGGGTGGTCACGGTTTTGGGCCTGAACGATAAGCGCCGTCCGGCCAGAGAAGCGGTACAGTTGTATCAGGAAGATGAGCATCATCGCGAGAAACGTGAAGAACAAATTGAAATGCGCCGCCTGCACGGCGTTAATCTGCCGACCCGCAAGCCAGGCAAACGCGAGCGGCGGCAACTGGACAGGTTTAAACAGACCTGGGAGTAATACCCGTCCTTCAGCAGGACTCCATAATCAGTTCAATTTCGGCCTGCATACGTGTAAATTGAGCTGGCCAGGGTGTCGATAACTCCCGGCATCGGTTTATGCGCTTTTTTATCCGGGAAAAAGCTATTGGAGTACTCGCGCAGTGATGAGGCAACACTGTTCATTAGCTGATTGCCAATCGTGGCAGCGGGTTTCTCGGCTTCCTGTCCGGGTTCCTCCGGTATGTCCGATTCAGCGACACTACGACTGTATTTATGGCGGTTCTTCGTCCACAGCAGATTGTGGTTCAGGTTGACTGCAATCACGGTGTCTGCACCGAGTGCGCGGCAGATGGAAACTGGTACCGGGTTAACCAGTCCGCCATCAATTAACCACTGTCCCTGATGCAGAAATGGCGGGAATAAGCCGGGCAGGGCAATGGAGGCCCAGACACCATCAATGATCGGCCCTTTGGTAAACCAGATTTCGCGGCCATTGTGCAGATTGGTGGCAACACTGGCGAACTGTTTTTTCAGGCCTTCAATGCTTTGCTGGCGGGCGCAGACCTGCTCATGAAACAGCTGGCGTAGTTTTTCCTGGCGTACGAAACCATTAAACGATGTGTTGAACTCGAAGAAGCGCATCATCTCGATTTTGGTCAGCGATAACACCCACTTTTCCAGTTTGTTGAGGTTATCCGCCGCATAAGCCGCTCCGACCAGTGAGCCGATGGAACAGCCACTGATTACCTCGGGATGAATGCCCATCTCTGCCAGCTGGCGTAAGATGCCGATATGTGCCCAGCCTCGGGCTGCACCACCGCCCAGGGCGATGCCAATGCGTGATTTAGGTTTTTGATTCATGCTGATGAGCTTAATTAATTTTGCCGGAAAACACTATAGCGATCAGAATGAGTGTCGCTTACCGATGGCTATGGGGGTGCTGCCAGTGTTTTTAAAAAGGCAATAATATCCCGTTTGTCCTGTGCGCTGAGCTCAATCGTTGGCAGGTGCGTATCCGCCGGTTTGGCTTTGGTGTAATGATCAAGCACTTCCGTCAGTGTGGCATAACGCCCGTCATGGAAATAAGGAGCTGTATGGCTGACATTGCGCAGACTTGGGGTTTTAAAACTACCCCACAATTGATGACGATCAGTCTGCATAAATATTAGCTCCCGGCATTGTTCCGGTTTGGCGTCACTGTACTTCCCCAGGCAGTTAAAATCATCCAGTTTCACCCGGCTTAGTACCGCAGCCCGCCCGGAATCACCCTTTCCACCACTGCCGACATTATGAAAAGACTGGTTACTGAACAACGGGCCGGAATGGCAGTTGATACAGCCGGATTTACGATTAATAAACAGGCGTAAGCCGCGCAGCTCACTATGGCTGAGTGTTTTTTGAGTATCTGGTGTATGGTTTTGCAGCGCCTGAACATAGTCATCAAAACGGCCTGGCTGTGGTTTCAGTGTCGTAATATAAGCGGCCAGTGCTTTGCCAATGTTGGCAAATATCCGGTTAATCGGTTCCCGTTGAGTGGTGGGTAATGCTTTCCAGGCCTTGATCTGTGTGAGGGTGCCGGATGGCCGGGCATCAACGTTCAGGGAATCAACATTAATAGCGTCAATAACGCCAGTTGTACCGAATGCCTCCGTATAAGCCTGCCGGTAATCCTGATCGTTGATGATCAGCCGGATCAGAGCGGTGCGGCTGAAGTCATGTTCTGCCGGATTTTCCAGCGGTGACAGCGCTTGTGACCACAGGCTGTCTTTGCGTCCGTCCCAGAAAAACCAGTGATTGTAAGCGACACCCTGCAGTGAGGGTGTATTACGCCTGCCAAGAGCCTGCCCCATTGCCACTGTGCGCTGGTCACTGAAGTTATTATCCGGCTGATGACAGCTGGCACATGAGACCGTGCTGTTTCTGCTCAGGCGTTTGTCGAAGAATAAACGGTTGCCAAGAGCAATTGCGTTTTTATCATGTACATAACGGTTGCCCGGATCGGCTGGTTCGGGGAGTACTGCCAGTGATAAGGACTGGATAATCTGTAACTCCCGTCCTGTCCATGAAATGGACTCTGTTTTTGACCATAACTGACTGATTGTCAGGAAGGTGACAGAAAATAGAATCACTACCGTCGTATATTTAATGACAGGTGTGTATGAATGAGGGGTTTGACAATCCGGCATGGTCAGTCAATGCCTGGCATCAGATAATAAAGTCAAAAATAATTTTATCCTCACCCCGCGGGGTAATGATTTTAAAGCCCAGCAGCCAGGCACCCGGCATATTATATTTCAGCCCATCAATACGATAATGCCCGCTCTGTTCCAGCGGAGTCAGCACCGGTGAAGTGGGTAGGCCATGCCCATGTTGAGGCATACCCCCGTCAATGAGTACCGTATCTGGTGTAATATTCTGTTGCTGCAAATCAGTAAAGGACACTATACATTGCTGAAACGGCCCGGTATCCGGAGCCGTTTCACAATTCAGATGTGCCTGATAACGATTATTGGTTCCGGTCTGGCTCATCTGCCACCGGGTTGGAGCAGATTCAGCAGTACAACCACCTAACAGAGTGAGACCGAACAGAAAGGTGATGGTTGTACCGTTAAACATGGCTGAAAACCTCATTGTTATTTATCGGCTGATTATGATTGTCGAGAGCTTTCGTTGGCGGATGCCGAAGAGCAGGAGTGCAGCGATAACCATTAATAATCCGCCGGGTAAAGAGCCACCCCCACCTCCGATTCTGCGGATATTTTTGATGGTAAGCACTTCCGTCTCGTTGTCAGTGACATCGTTTGTCGTGTCATTACTGTCATTATCATCAATAATAGTGTCAGTGTTTCCATCACCATTGCCGTCATCCGTTGTATCAGTGTCAGAGTTATCATCACTTACATTGCCATCCGTATCAGCATCGGAATTATCATCATTCGTGTTACCGTCTGTGTCAGTATTAGCCGGATCAGTGAGGTTGTTCGCTGTATCAGCACTGTCACTGAGAGGATTCCGGTCATGCCAGTCGCGAGGGGTAATATTAATGGCTGACCAGTGGACATCCATGCGTGGCGCATCCTCTGCCCGGGGCATGTGATAAAATGTGGTACTTGGCCAGACAATAATATCTTCACCGGTCAGATCCTCACTGTTGACAAAAGCCGCAAGATTACCGGCACATTGCCCCAGTGTCGGGTTGTGTGAGGCGAATAGTTCACAGCGTTTATAGCGGGTCACATACAGGTCATGTTGTGTGAAGGGTTCCCTGTCCGGCCCGGTGTCACGGTGATTGGACTGATGCAGGCGGATTTCATAGGAAATCGGCTGCCCCTTGTTATTGGTAACACGACCGTCTACCACTCGCCAGCGGCGCAGTGTTTGCGGATTGACATCACTGGCTGTTTCCCGGTGGTAGCGGGTTATTTCACGGGTCTTGCGACCATTATGCTGGTTGAAATTAATTTCTTCGACATAGTCATTGTCGGCTGAACCGGCCAGATCAAAATCCAGCTTCCAGAAGAAATTGTGCAGGTGAGCAATGCCGACTTTATTGCTGTTGATCAACCAGCCGTGTTCCTGTTTATTGCTGTTTCCATAGCGTTGCAGGGCACCTGTGGCTCCCATTGCAGGTTCGATAGCACCATCATCCATAAATCGCCAGGTCGGAATATAATGATAGGCACCGATTTTTGACACACTGAACAGACTGAGGGCATCACCCTGCAGTTGATCATCACCATAACGATAGGCATTATCGCGACTTATCAGTTGCTGACAAATCAGGCGCTTTGAGCCCAGACGCAACAGACTGCCACCGGGACACTCCTCCGGCTTCAGGTTGGATATATAACGGCTACCCAGCCCATAGTCTGTCACATCATGGTAACGGGTACCGTTATCGTCGTAAGGGACATGAATCTGTGCGATAGTGGCTTCATTCAATACCTGGCGGCGTTCACCATTACGCGGGGTATAATGTACCTTGTGCAGCACAATACCTTCGCGGCTGCGGTGTTCCCAGCACATGTCCCAGCGGGCCTGATTCGGCAGAGTGACATCAATATAATACTGGTCAGCACAGAACTCGGCTGCCATCGCTGGCATTTGCCACAGCAGCATTATGCAGCCTGCAAACCGTGCAGAAAATCCTGAGAGTCGTTTGGATCGTGTCATCATCTGGTTTCCGGGCGAATTAGTAGGGGTTCTGACTGTGCCAGTCGCGGGGTAATAACTGGAAACTGCTCCAGCGTGTGGCGATGCGGTTACTGTCTTCAGAGCGAGGCAGGTGGTGATGGGTTAATTTGTACCAGACCACGATATCGCTTTTTGCGATGTTTTCCTGATTCGCGATAAACTCATCAGTGTTTGCGGCACAGTTATTCGCAGGATTATGAGCGGCATGACGTTCACATTCATGATAGCGGCTGAAGTAAATATCATGTGTCAGCCATGACTGGTTTAGGCTGTTGGCTGCACTCTGATCATAGTGACCGGGCACGATTTCATAGGAAATAGCTCCGATACCGGATCCAGATGCTGTGAGGTTCTGATCCAGGATACGCCAGAATGTCTTGTGTTCAGGGTTCAGCAACCTGGCCGTTTCCACATCAATGCCGGAGATGATCTTTTTCTTTGTCAGCCGACTGGTTGACGGGATGCTGCGGATTTCCTGTACTGAGTCATTGTCGGCATCGTCGGCAAGGTCAAAATCAAGCCGCCACAGGTAATGATCCGTAAAGCCGGTGGCAATCTGGCCATTTCGCATGGTCGGCCAGCCATAGTGTTCAGTACTTTGTCCGACAGCGGGAAGAATACCGCTCAGGCCGATAGCAGGTTCGATGGTGCCGTTTTCATAAAAAGTCCAGCGGAGCTGATAATTACGTGGGCCGATCTGACTATAGCTGCTGAGTTCAAAGGCTTCAGTCTGGCGTTGTGAGTTGTATTTGTATAAATAGCCTTTGGGTAAGGTACGGGCACAAAGCACATTGCGGCCATTTTCTGCGTGCAGTTTGCCATTGTGACAGGTCTGCTGGTTTAGTGTTTGTGCATTATTGCCGCCCAGCCCCAGACTGGTGTTGATAAACATCGGGTCAACAGCACCATCATCGAAGACAGCCTGGATCTGTGACAGCGAGGCAGCGCCGAGGACGCGGCGATAAGTACCTCCCGGAGCCTGATAATAAACCTGCGACAGGCTAAGTCCTTCCTTATCGGCTACTGTCCAGCACATTTCCCAACGCGCACCGGAGTCAAAAGTTTTACGGATTTTGCTGCCATAACAGGTATTATCCGGTGTGGCGGATACTGACTGGTGCCAGGCCAGCAGCAGAACAGTCATCAGAAAAGTCATTGTTAATTTCATGATCACACCTGTCTCTTAATAACCAATATTCTGGGTAACCATGCCAGCGGATAAATTGACAATCGGGCTGATCTCGAACACTACTGAGTCATGGGTGTACAGCAACACCTGAGCGCAACGGTGCAGGCCGCATTGTTGTGAAGCCGGGTTTAACTGTTCGGGCAGGGTATCGGCGGAAAAGGTAAAGGCCTTGATATTCAGCTGTTCCGGTGATTGCAGGTGCTGTCCGGTAATGCGCTGATATTCTTTACTGATTAATACCGCTTGTTCCGGATCCGCAAAAATAATGTCACGGCTGCGTTGTAGTTCATGGTTGTTCAGTGGTAACTGCAAGTACTGATGGCGTTTCCGGGAAAGCAGTTGCCGGGTGTCCAGATTGACAACACTGTGGATGGTTTCGTCATGGGTATAGTCGTAATGATAAACATCGGCCAGCCGTTGTGCAGTGGCCTCCTTGTCGGTTTGGCGGCGTTCAATCAGTAATAGCTCGGTTTCAGGGGTGGGAAGACTTGTTGCAGATGACTCAGTACCCTTGCTGATTCGTTGTTGAAGCGGTGCCTGTGCAGTGGATATAAGCAATGCTTTATCCTGTTCGGCAGGGCTGAGTGGGTCGGTTTCACCGGCGAATAAAAGCACTGGAGAAACTGCCAGTGACAACGAAAAGCAGACTATTTTTGCCAGATTAATGTGTGCCATGTTTACCCTGTTCAATTTTAGAGTTCACTATTTGACGTGATTGACGTGATGCATCATCACTGTGTCTGTGCATCAATGTAATGCCACGGGGTAATGCTGCGTACCGTAAAGGTTGTCAGCGGCTGGTTTTGTCGGACAGGTAATAAATAAAAATTATTACAGGTATAAAACCATTGACGAATGGTTGTATCGGCATCCGGCTGATCTGGCAAAAGTCTATTGGTTTTTTAATTAATTAAAATTATTGATGGCAATAAAATTTATTGTTGAATTCTGAATAGGTATACAGCAAGATAAAGAGCAGGTCAGTCTATTATTTTTTTCTAATATTCCGGAATTAGTATGAGTGCTCTGCCAGAATTTGAAAAGCGCAGTGAGCAGGAGGTCAAGGCGACGACCTGTTATATGTGCGCGTGTCGTTGCGGCATAAAGGTAACGGTTGAAAATAATCAGGTTCGTTATATACAGGGTAACCGCGATCATCCGATTAATAAGGGGGTACTGTGCGCCAAGGGTAATGCCGGGATTATGAAGCAGAACTCCCCGGCGAAGTTACAGGCTCCATTGCGGCGGAAGCCGGGTACTGAGCGCGGAGCTGGTGAGTTCGAAGTGATTTCGATAGATGAGGCGCTGGATATACTTGAGGCACGTCTGCGCCATATCCGTGAGACTGACCCGAAAAAATTGGCCTATTTCACCGGCCGTGATCAGATGCAGGCACTGACCGGCTTCTGGGCCAGCCAGTTCGGTACGATTAACTGGGCGGCCCACGGCGGTTTCTGTTCGGTGAATATGGCCGCCGGTGGTTTATATACCATGGGGCATGCTTTCTGGGAATTCGGTGATCCGGACTGGGATCGTACCAAATATTTTATGATGTGGGGGGTGGCGGATGATCATGCTTCCAATCCCATTAAAATCGGTCTGGAAAAACTCAAACGGAACGGCGGCAAATTTGTTGCCATTAATCCGGTACGGACCGGTTATCAGGCCATTGCTGATGAGTGGGTCGGTATCAAACCTGGCACCGATGCCATGCTGGCACTGTCAATGCTGCATGTATTATTGAAAAATGATCAGTTTGACTGGGAGTTTCTGATCCGCTACACCAATGCGCCTTATCTGGTGGTCGATACGCCGGGTGAAAAAGGTCATGGCCTGATTGCCCGTGATAATGAGGGTCATCCGCTGGTCTGGGATCTGGAAAAAGCAGTGCTGGTTAATGGCAGGTTAGCGGGTATTTCCCCGGCATTGTTCCATGAAGGGGAGGCCAATGGCAAGCCGGTTAAATCGGTGATGGTGCTGCTGGCTGAAGCCTATCTGGATGAGCAGTATGCGCCGGAAAATGCGGCAAAAATCTGTGGTGTCGCGGCTGAACAGATTGAGCGCATGGCACTGGAAATGGCCCATGTCGCGTTTAAGGAATCGATTGAAATTGATGTGCCGGAAGGCTGGACAGACTGGGCTGGACGTAAGCATTACACATTTGTGGGCCGTCCGGTTTCAATGCATGCGATGCGTGGTATTTCTGCGCATTCTAATGGTTTCCAGACTTGTCGTGCGATTCACTTTCTGCAAATCATGCTGGGGTCAATTGATGTGCCCGGCGGGCATCTGGCCAAGCCGCCGTATCCCAAGCATATTCCGCCGGGGATTAAGCCGGCTAAAGATTGTCAGCCGAATACACCGCTCAAATCACCGCCATTGGGTTTTCCGACCGGGCCTGAGGATCTGGTCATTGACGAAAATGGTCAGCCGAAGCG
>PDWJ01000789.1_pt1 | contig 43823 bp, 22 predicted proteins | sample 1430881 | NCBI WGS metagenome assembly PDWJ01 (sample SAMN01162460, study PRJNA174530) | Oral metagenome, whole genome shotgun sequencing project. | biome: Marine environment; feature: Marine mammal; material: Swab sample of the gingival sulcus; isolation source: swab sample of gingival sulcus...
CCACCTGGATACCCTGGTTAAGGGCATGGATTAACTTTGAAATGGCTTCTTTTTCATAGTATAAAAGGGCTATGCCGATTTACGTAATGAAAATCGGTGTATATGAATATCTGTGTTGATCTGTGTTCATCTGTGGTTCTTTTTTTTAACCACAGATGGACGCAGATGCACACGGATGATTCTTAACCACGAATGAACACGAATAGACTCGAATGGTTTTCAGGGTACCAGCTTTAAATCCGGAACTCCCAAACAAAAGGTTTTTATGGTGGAATAATTCCCTGAAACTCAGATACACAACCTATGGTTTTGTGAGCGGTTTTCCTATATGAATATCTGTGTTGATCTGTGTTCATCTGTGGTTCCATTTTTTTTAACCACAGATGGACACAGATGCACACGGATGATTTTTAACCACGAATGAACACGAATAGACTCGAATGATTTCAGGATATCAGCTTTAAATCCGGGATCCCCAAACAAAGGGTTTTTAATGGTGGAATAATACCCTGAAACTCAAATACTCAACCAATGATTTTGTGCGCGGTTTTCCTATAGAAGCATCTGTGTTTATCTGTGTTCATCTGTGGTTCTTTTTTTTAAACCACAGATGGACACAGATGCACGCGGATGATTCTTAACCACGAATGGACACGAATGGACTCGAATGATTTCAGGGTATCAGCTTTAAAGCCGGGATCCCCAGACAAGGATTTTTTAATGGTGGAATAATGCCCTGAAACTCAAATACTCAACCTATGGTTTTGTGCGCGGTTTTCCTATAGAAACATCTGTGTTGATCTGTGTTCATCTGTGGTTCTTTTTTTAAACCACAGATGGACACAGATGCACACGGATGATTCTTAACCACGAATGGATACGAATGTTTTTCAGGGTATCAGCTTTAAATCCGGGATCCCCAAACATAGGGTTTTTAATGAATGAATCACGTCCTGAACCTCAAATACACTGCCGACGGTTTTGTGAGTGGCTTCCTTATATACATATCTGTGTTTATCTGTGTTCATCTGTGGTTCTTTTTTTTAAACCACAGATGGACACGGATGCACACGGATGATTTTTAACCACGAATGAACACGAATGGACACGAATGTTATTTCAGGATATCAGCTTTAAAGCCGGGATCCCCAGATAATGGTTTTTTAATGGTGGAATAATGCCCTGAAACTCAAATACTCAACCAATGATTTTGTGCGCGGTTTTCCTATATGAACATCTGTGTTGATCTGTGTTCATCTGTGGTTCCATTTTTTTTAACCACAGATGCACACAGATAATTTGTAATCACGAATGAACACGAATGATTTCAGGGTATTAGCTTTAAATCCGGGACACCCAAACCCTCAACAAGCTGCAGGAAGTGAACGGCAAATCAATTTGACTGCTGGTATATTGAATCGTTAGCTGGTTACCAGGCCGGTGGCTTCGCGCACTCGTCTCATGGTTTCACTTGCTACCGCTCTGGCTTTCCGACCGCAGGTTCTTAGAACATCCATTACTTCATCTTCGTGTTTCTTGAGATATTCGTATTTTTCCCTGTGTGGCCCGATGATATCGTTAATTTTGCCCAGTAATTCGAGTTTCGCGTGTCCGTAACCGTAACCGCCGGCCCGGTATTTCTCTGCCATGGCTTGAATTTCTTCTCGGCTGCCGAAAAACTTGAACAGCTTGAAAACGTGGCACGATTCAGGATCCTTGGGCTCATCCAGACCTTTACTGTCGGTTACAATGGCCATGATCTGCTTTTTGAGAGCTTTCTTGGAGGCAAACAGCTCAATGGTGTTCTGGTAGGACTTACTCATTTTCTGGCCATCGATACCCGGAATAACCGCAACTTCTTTCTTGATAGCGGGCTCCGGTACGACCAAGGTATCGCCAAAAACATGATTGAATTTAATAGCTAAATCCCTCGTCACTTCTACATGCTGTTTCTGATCGGCTCCCACCGGAACAATATGCGAATCGTAGATAATAATATCGGCGGCCATTAAAACCGGGTAGGCAAACAAACCATGGTTGGGCGTCAAACCCCTGGCCACTTTATCCTTGTAACTGTGACAGCGTTGCAGTAAGCCCATGCTCGCCAGTGTGCTCAACACCCAGCTTAACTCACAAACCTCAGGCACATCCGACTGCAGAAAAAGCAACGACTTTTCTGGATCCAGGCCCAATGCCAGATAGGTTCTGGCCACATCCAGGGTGTGTTCTTTCAAGACATCCCTGTCCTGAATGGAAGTGAGTGAATGATAGTTGGCAATAAAGTAGAAACGATCGGCCTTTTGCTGATCCTGCGCATCTAAATGCTGCTTGATGGCTCCAAGATAGTTTCCTATGTGTAATTTTCCCGATGGCTGAATGCCTGATAAGATTCTTTTCTTCATAACGGGCGGATTGTATCAGGATCGGTCTTCAATTTCAATCAACGAAGCCAATCCATTCAACTATTTTAAAAAAATGAATACCTGTTCATTTTTTTCTTGCTAAAACAATGCTGCATTGCGACAATAGACTGGAAAACTGGCAAAGCACTTAAAAAAGGACACGATCTTCAGTAAATGTGCATGCCGGAAAAAAAGAAAATCGGAGGAAGTCACGATGAGTCAACTGAGAATTGCCTGTTTACTAGCACCTATGGTGGATACAGAAGGTCCCATGGATGTTGTTGACGGCAAGGTATTAAACGGTCCCAAGAAAATAATGGGTAAGTACGGGGAAGTCGGTCTTGAAGCTGCCATTACATTTGCGGAGGAGAACAAGAACTGTGTGCATCTGGATCTTTTGAGCATTGGCACCAGTAAAGAGCTAAAAGCTCTGCAACAAAACGCCATTGCGATGATTCAACCGGCCAAACTTCCGGGCACACTGGCTGTTCACGCCCTGGAACTGGATAATTTGAGTTCGCTGGATGCCTTTGCTGTCGGCGACTTGCTCTTTGGCATGATCGATCGTCTGGAGAAAAGGCCAGACCTGCTATTCATCGGAAAAGACTCCAATGATTACTGTCATGGCATTGTAGGCACTTACCTGGCCGCAAAACTCCAAATCCCATATTTCACAGGAGCGTCCGTCGTTGCTCTGGACGAGGGTTTCCAGAGTGTTACAACCACTTTTAATGAAAGTGAAGGCAAAACTGTCAAGAAACTCACGCTTCCGGTGGCACTGGGTACGACAGACTCCCTCAATGGCAAGGACTCAGCCCGTTTCACCTCTCTCAAAGGTGTTATGATGGCTAAAAAGTTCAAGAGAAACATTCTCAGCCCTTCCGATCTCGGCACAGAAGCAACCAACCGAACAGAAGTTCTGTCTGCAGAAGAAGTCAAGAAAGACAGGAAAAACCAGCGTATCAGCGATGGTGAAGGTGCGGAAAAAGTAAGTGCAGCCATGAATATACTGGTCAATGTGGACAAAGCACTGGAGCGCGGTGACAGTGCGGGCACCGACGCATCGGTTGACAAGCAAGTTGATTGGAGTGGCGCAGACAGCGTTGACTTCTCCGGTTCCATTGTATTGCTTGCCGATCACGATGGTCATAAAGTACGCCTCTCAACATCACAAGCATTGACCCCGGTCAAGAAGTTATCGGCAGAAACCGGCAAGAAAGTGACACTGGTGGTCTGTGCCGAAAACCTGGCTTCCCTGGGTGCCAGTCTATCTGCCGTTGATGTGGATCGCGTTGTCGGCTTAGAGTCATCCGCATTCAAGCACGCGACAGGTATGGCTGTGGGCAGTGCCCTCCTCAAGCTTTTTGACCAGAGCAAGCCGGACTTCTTTTTCACCGTAGCCAACGATCTAGGCCATGACACCGCCGCCTTCCTGGCCTCCAGGTTGGGAAGTTCGTTCCTGCCAGGCTTGAGTTCAGTTGAGCTGGATGAAGGCAAGATTAAAGGTGTCCGCATCGTGGCCAACGCGCGATATACAACTACCGAGAAAGCGCTGGTGGATGGAACCACTCAAGTTGCCAGCTTTAGGCCAACGGCATTTGATCCTGCGGCGGAAGGCCAAGCCTCTGAGTTTATAAAAGTCAACTCTGTAGAAATTGCCGACACGAAATCCGCCTTGCTGGAGTTTTTAGCTGGTGTTGAAAGCTCCGGTATCCCATTGGCAGAAGCCAAGACCATCATTTCAGGTGGCCGCGGCATGAAGGCAAAGGAAAACTTCGCTCACTTAGAAGAATTGGCATCCCTGCTGGGTGGTGCTGTGGGCGGTTCACGCGCCGTCACCGATTTAGAGTGGATTCCACACAACCTGCAAATCGGGCAGACAGGTGAAACCGTTGCTCCTGATATCTACATCGCCATCGGAATTTCGGGTGCAATTCAGCACTTGACGGGAATGAACGATTCCAAGTACATTGTGGCCATTAACTCAGATGAAGAAGCGCCCATTCACCAGCATGCTGACCTCAGCATTATCGACAAATGGGAAAATGTGCTTCCTTCCTTCATTGAGGCTGTCAAGGAAACACTGTAATTAGAGACGAGTTCAGTACGAGTTCAGTGCCCGTACAGCACTGAACTCGTTTTCCAGGAAGCGGTTTGTAAACAGTTAAACAGCCTAAAGTCTCACGAAAACACCCGTAAAAGAGTCAGAGTAGCTATTCAACAGGAGAAACAATGAAGAACTCTTACATCATAGTTATCAGCTTCCTTCTGATCTCTTTCGCATGCAATCAAAAGAAAACAGTTGAAGAAATATACAAAGACCAAAAGGTGATCATTGATTTATCGGCGAGTCCCACCTTGGGAGCTGCCCCTCTTGACGTTGACTTCTCTGCTTATTTAGAAACAAAAACCACCGCTATAGAACGCAAAATACACCATGTGAAATGGAAAATTTTAGGCCCCGGAGGATTTAAAAGAGAAATCATACAAGAATCAAGGAATTACCAGCAGAATGAGTCTGACAAGGAGTGTTTCTTCCATCTCAGTTATAGCTTCGGTACTGCCGGAAAGTACCGAGTCCGCCTTATTTTAAATGAAGGCGAATATATTTCCAAAACCATCACCATCACGGCCAAAGAATTAGGTGCTCCCAATTACAGACGCTATTAAAAGTGCGCCTTAAACGATTAGTCCCACAAAGCCCTCTGGTAAGGTGTTCTTGTGCTTTGCAACTTGGACAAGCAGGCTATTATAACCCTTTTGGGTTTAAACATTTGATTTTTTCAAAAGCTCATCAACCCGTGTTGATGCCTCTGTATTGTCGAGAGGCAACTCCTCTTCCGCGGCCTCTCTCCTAAGTCTTATATAGCTCATAAGCCTATTAATACGCTTTTCGTTTACAGGTAAACCTGCCGAGTTGTAATGTTCTACCCATTTTTCTATGGTAGGCTGATGGATTTTATTGTTTTTCATTGGTAGTACTGCCTGAGTTGTTGTGCAGCTTCTTTATGTTCGGGGTTAATATTCAATAATAATCTGAACATGTGAACTGCTTTTTCAAGTTGCCCGCATGCGACATAAGCTTTCCCAAGATTATACAACACGCTCTGATGTTGAGGATCGCGGAAATGGGCCTTTTCAAAGAGAGCGACTGCTTCCATAGGATCGGATTGTAAAATTGCTAAAACGCCTTTGTTGTTGAGGTACTCAACTCTTTGTCCATCAATTTCTATGGCCTTTTGAAAGCACTCTAGGGCTTTATCTTTCTGATCCAACGCGGTATATACAACACCCATATTAGAAAGGATATCTGCCGATTCAGGCTCTTTAACTAAAGCCGATTTAAATATCTCCAAGGCTTGATTCCATTCATTGAGATAGTAAAGCTGGACGCCATAGTCATTCAATTCACTTGCCTCTGAGGAAAACTGAACGCCCTTTTTGGTTTCGAGTAACATGAGTCTCTGATCCATTTTACTCAACAACCCGAGAACGTCATTCTTAAAGTCTATTGGTAGCGAAGATAGTTTTTCTTCCACTTTTTCCAATCTTGCCATGAGTTCCTTATCTGCCATATTCTTCAAAGCTCCTATTGAGATAACTTATTTGATAGATGAGAGAGGTGAGAAACAGCCAGTTTATGCTGCCTCTGCATGGCCCAAATGTATTTTCTCAGTACAATATCTGTTACGCTGGAATCTTCTATCAACAGGGCTTGTTCCCATAGACCTGCTTCCATGAAGAACATCTTCTTGATTTCTGGCGGACAGGGCTCTCTCAAAAGACTGAATGCAGCTTGATTAATCTTTCCTTTTTTCCGTAGATAGTATGCACGTAGTAAATTGACTTGCTGCTGATTGAAATGCTGTTTGGCATCATCGAGTAGCTTTCTGTATTCTAACAGTCGTTCCTGATCCAGCAGCCAGAAAAAGATATTTTCATCTGCTTCATATTTACCAGCGTCCATCATTTCAAACTGAAACTGTCGTACTCGATGGTAAACCGCGTTTAATTGTGCTAAAACCTGATCCTTGTTTTTGGCATGGTCTTTGACCAGCACGCTGAAAGAGGGATCCACTCCCATTTCTTTCAGGATCGCAAAGGCCTCAATCCGGAAGGAAAACTTATCAGAGAGAAGTAAATGCTCAAATAAGGGACGTGCTTCAGAGAAAAGACCGTGTTTCCAGCAGCTGAAGGCAACAACTCTTTTCAAATCAATATTTTTTGGAAATCTATGAATAAGCATTAATCCCATTTCAAGGAGTTCAGCGTGTTTCTCGGTGGCGTACACATTATCCATAACAAGAAAAACGAGTTTTATGCAATCTTCAAAGCGCTGTTCATTAAAAAGCATTTTCGCTCTTAAAGCCAAAGAACGAGATCGGAGTGAAGGATTTTTACTGGCAATGACAAGCCATTCAAGCCGTTCCTGCAACATTTCACTACCCAGTAAACCCTGCTCCTCGATTTCGCAAACCCTTTTATAATCATGCCATTCGGCATTTAATTTCAGGAAATCGAACAACACTTTTTTATCGACATCACCCGTTTTCATGACCTTATAAACGCCATCAAGGAACGAGGCAGCCGCTTTATGGTCCCATTTAGCAAACTCACGCAAAAGGTCAACAGCTTCGCTGAACAGTTTTTGGTCTAAGGCTATTCTTATTAAAAGACCAAAAATAAGTTCTGGTTCGCTCTCGGCAATGCGTTTCTTAAGGAACTTTTTCATGTAGATATAGACGTCCTCAAGTGTGTGTGGAAGATCCTGAATGAGATTCCTGAAAATATTGATCGCTTTGCCAGTTTGTTTTTGAAAGAGATAATAACGCCCCATCAGAAAACGAGCTGTTGGGTCATTTGGCTGTCTTAATTTGAATATCTGGACAATACGAGGTAAATAATCACCATATTCCTGGACTCGGGGATCAAAGGACTTTAACATTTCGCGTGCCTTGGTAAAATCCTCGTTCTCCGCTACCCAGAGTACCATTTGAGCTTTAGATGCCGGGCTCACATGTTCTTTTGAAAATTCCTCTTGAAAAGCAATTATTTTATTGAGATCACCGGGTCTGAACTCGTACCATAACTCAAGAAATTCCTGGGCTCCCTTTTCATCGCCATTCTGCTGAATCAAAGAAAGAACATTGGGAATCATATTAGAATGACCTCTGAAAATATGTTCCTTAAAGAAAGGCAGGTTCTTTTTATACCATTTTTTTTCAAGAGACCCGTAACAGAAGTGTTCAATGGCATCGCGAACATTTCCGATTGCCTGATAAGACCATCCTATGTATTGATGAATGGTGGAAATATGAGCTCTAAAACGAATGTCTAATAACACAGGTTTAGCAAACTGAAGCAGTTCCTCATATCGATCATTTCGCAACAAGATACTTAATTTGGTTTCAATCAAATCTTTTAAAAATGGGTCATCAACCTTCAGTGAGTCAATAAACTTGAGAACATCATCTACGGCATCTTCAAATTGTTGCGCCATACGCTGTAATAACTGCAAGCCTATGACGATCTCACCTTTCTTAAACAGGTCTTCTGCTTTGTGTAACATTGAAAAAAACTCAGTGCGTTCTGCGTTCTGAGAAATGGTCGATGCACGCTCCAATTGAGATTCGATGAGTTTCCAGGCGTTTCTACAAGCCAGTTTTTCAATATTTCTATTAATTGCGGTTATAACAGGTATAACGGAATCTTTTAGTTGCTCCATATGCTTTTCAATTAGAGGAATCGTTTCATAAGCAACCTCCGGATGAGTTTCAATGAATCGAATGGCGTAATTGAGTGCATTGTGATGATCTGATTGTTTAAAGTGATGCTGGATAAGAAACATGAACCAGAAAGGAGATAGCCCCACCCCGGGAAGTCTTTCAAGAATGCAATTGGCAAGCCATTCGGATCCTTTGTTGTTTAAATAGGCGTTTATACCAAATAGGGGTATTTTATCTGATTCAGAAGAATAAAAGTCAAATAGTGTTTCAACAAGTTCTCTCTCAAGATGAGAAGAAGCAAGGTTTTCAAGTTTTGCTTGAATGATTCTATTGTATTCGGGTACATCCTTTACCATAGAGAAATGCTTGAGCGCTTGTGCAACCAAGCCCTTGTTCAGTTGAAAATCACCTACCTTAAGATGGAGATGTGGCATGATGGGATAGCGATCCAATAAATGTTCCATCATAGCGATAATTTCTGAATCTTTTTCTTCACGGTACATGGTTTCCAGAAGATGAGCACTGCTCTCCCAATCCTGGTTGCTAAAAAACGCTTCTACGACATGTAGCAAAAGCTCTCTTCTTTCTGGACGCTCTTTGACGCCAATTGAAATTGCCTTTTGGATATTAAAAAGCTGTTCACTGTTCAGTGAAGACCACTCTCCTTGCAGTGTTTTTAAATAGCTGGTGTCTTCTGCCAAGAGTGCGAGGTTGGTTTTGAGTATAGTAAATTCTGAAAGATACTCGGCCGGTAACGGGAACGAATGAAATTTTTTTAAGACCGCTTTTGCCAAATCAGCTGACTCCTGACCCATCAGTTTCATAAGAGTCAAACCTTTTTGAATGGAGTCCGATAAAAGAAATAGCTCAATTAAAAAGAGCCTATCCTCAATGGCATTTAAATTCAACAGGTTTTCTCTTCGACAAAAAGCAATTAAACCCGGCAAACTACTGTGAACTTTTTTTACTGCCTTTTTCCAGGCATTTTGAAACGAATTTGTATTTCCTTTTTTACAATGGCCGATTCCCAATGCAATATACCAATTTCCGGAAGCAATTGGATCGGAAACACCCTCCGATGCTTTTATCCAGATTTCGATCAGTTCTTCACATTCAGATTCAGTCGCTTTACAAAGAATAAAATAAATCTCACTGTAAAACTGATGATTTAAAAGGTATTCAAAAAGTGCTGTTCTAAAAGCAGGCTCGTGAATAAAACACCCAAAGAGAGCGCGAATACCTTCATCCTGAAAAAGAACTCTTATAGGGGCAAATCTTAAAGCGTATATTATTCTAGCAAGCGCTTTCTGCCATGTTTTATATTTAAGCGCGATATATATATCAATAGAAAGCAAATCAGGGTCATTGGCATGCTGTTCCAAACCCCTTGTAACAAGCTGTTCAGCCCTCTCTAAATAATTCTTATCTAGTAGCTTACGGGCTTTGTCTATTAACCGTTCAACACTTTTTTCCATAGTTAACCTTCAGGAGTATGTTGAATAAGTATAGCTTGATTTAGTGACAAAATCCACTAATTGACAAAAAAAAGCCCCGACAAAATGCCGGGGCTTTTTTCTTTGTGTTGTTTTATTAGCTTAGTTGCGCTTTCTCAGAATAACCAAGCCAGCAAACATGACCAGAACAACAAAGATGGCTGTTCCCCACTCGCCCATGGTTGGAACGGTACGGAGACTGGAGCTGCTTGCGATAATATCGCCTGAGCAAACAACATAGTAGCATACGTCGTTGAGTATGGTTACACCAGCCAAAACACCTTGGCCAGTGGACTGGATAGTTACATCTCCAACATAAGAGCCAGAGGTGATTACATCAAACTGATTCTGACCGCAAATGGGCGAGTACCAGATTTCATAATCAATTCCAGCAATACCTTCAACAACAATGTCGCCAGTGGAGCCAGCTGTTGGCATACTTGTGATGTTGGCTTCTGTACAATCTACTTCTATGGGAATGTCATCACAGTTTGTAGCTGTACCATTGGGGTTAGTGGCAACTACCGCAAGTGAAGCGGGACCAACAACTGTGTAACCAGTCAACGTCCAGTTAACTGTTTCGTTAGCAGTCGGATCAACATCAGGGGTACATGCATTGCCGCCGATTGTTACTGCTGTTGCTCCCGATACCTGAACAGTCAAGTTAATATCAGGGAATCCACCAGCCAGCGAATAGCCTTCGGGTGGCATTTCTGGATCGTAGGTCACATCCATACATACAGCGTCTGCAAAAGTGACTGCTCCATCCATGGAATCGGAACATGGATCGCCGTTGGGACCGAAACCGTTGGCTGTTACTGTTACATCAACGTCGTCACCATCAGCCGCACCGGTGAGAGTGTAGGGTGATGTAACATTTGTTGTTGTGTTGCCATTGTATTCCAGATCGAAAGTTAATCCGTTTTCGGCTTCAAATGTGACAATCAGATCACCGCCTATGTTAACTGGGTTGGGTGTCACTTCCACTGAAGTCATAGTTGGACATTCAAATCCGAGCTGTCCAGGGCAGGTTGTTTCTTGGCCGCTTGGACTGGACACACCAGAAGTCGTCCATGTACCTGACCAATCGCCGTTCTGGATTACTTCGTCAATTACCAAGAACGTAGCCTCAATATTCGCGCCGACAGGAGTCGCAGCAGAATTCATGGAAGCAACTATATCGCGAGGAAGTGTGATACCAGTAGGTGTGCCACTGGAATCCACAGAACCAAAGATTCCGGAAGTTGCCATTGGGTTTGTCATTGTGACAGTGTAAGTACTGTTGGTACCTGTGTTAATACCATTGTTGACCCAGACAGCTGTACAAGTTGCAGGCAACCAGCTTACTGCCATGGAACAAGAACCACCAGGAGCAGGATTGCCATCCAGACCGGTCACAAAGAAGGTGACCGTGTAGGTTGTTGTCGCAGCACTGCCATCCAACGCGTCAAGAGTCAGGGGGTCTGGAGAGGTTCCATCAGGAGTAACCAAACCGGAATCATAGCCGTCGTCGCCAGCAACCTGGAAACCGATAACCCCGGCACCATAGTGAACGTTAGCGACCAACTCACCACCGTTTCCGCCAATGGCAGGATCGTGGAAGGAAATATTCATGGAGCTGTCACCAGTCTCGGTAGTTCCGGTGTTAGTACCATTCTGGTCTTCAAACACAGCATAGTTTTCACCATCGCCACAGTTAATGGTTTCAAAAACCTGAACGAAGCCATTGTTAAGTACAGCCTGATAAGAGATAGCCGTATTCTGAATAAAGTTTACATTATTCCCAACTTCAAAATCGACATCAATTTGACCGTTACCTGAATAGGCCGCAAGCGGGAACTCAACGACAGCCATCAGATAGGTATTTCCTGATTCTAAGGCGAACCAGTTAGTTCCAGCGCCGTTTACAGAAATGTGACCTGTAGTTGCTCCATTGGGAGTGACAGTTCCTAAATAAACAGGAGGGCTGGTTTGCTCAACAATAAAAGTTGAAGCGGTTGTTTGCGACAGGGTAACACCGTTGATGATATCAGCAGATGCTGCACACTGTGCGGTACCCGCTTTCATAGTGAGAACATCACCACCACCAGGCGTGGCACCGTTGCCATCGTTCAAACCCAGTCCAGAGTTATCTGGAAACACTGCAACACTGGGGTCGGCTGATAGAAATGTTGTGTTTGGTAAAGTATAGTCAATGTTTAAAGTCATTTGATCATATGTCTCATCAGCGCCATTGTACGTCAGGAAGATGCCTACCTGGACACACTTTGCAGATGCAATTTCATCAGGGCTGACAGTCAATTGCTCAGCGGTAAATATTACTTCCGACTGAGCCATAATAGAAATAGAAAAACAGGCCACTATCAGGGCCCCGAGAATTCGTTTTTTCATCATAACCACCATTTTCCTCATTTTTTCATTACATAATAATGAAAATTAATAGATTTTATTTTATTTTTATTTGTTGTTGTTGTCAAAGAAAAAAGGGGAGACTCCTCCCCTTTTTTCTTTGAATTACTTAGTTAATTCTGTAGGTACTACCTTGACAGGCTTGACAACACTCACCTTTTCATCAAGCTGCAAGTCAACAGAAATGGATTCCATACTTGCGTTTTGAATGATGGATTCAATTAATGCGATGCTGCCTTCACCGTTTGACTTGTAGGTTAAGTTAATTTGGGGTACTGCTGTATTCATGGATTTCACATTGAATACGGCTATGTTTATTGTTGTAGCTTCCATGTTGTAGACTAAAGCCCAACCCTGCTGCTCGGCTTCTGCACTAATACTAGGAGTTCCGAGAGCCATCTTGTTGTAAGCCAGCGATACATAACCCATGCCACCTTTCATGTCGCCAAAGCCCATGTTCATAGCGCCATTCTTTTCGGTCATTGCAACCGGGGTCAGATTTTTCCCCATAGACCTGTTGCCGGTTCCAAGGGTCAAAAGAACGTTACCGAGAAGATCACCAGCATCAACTCCTCCATCGCAATTGTAGTCAAATACCTGCAAAAATACATCTGCGGATTGAGCGGACCAATCAAACATGGAATTACAGGTAGCATCATTTTGCCCTGAAAGAGAACAGTAAGCTGCCGCTAGAAGATCTCCAGCATCCCTGACACCATTAGCGCTGGCATCGGCTCTCAGGTACAGTCCTGGTTCGCCAAAAGTAACTTCAGCATCGCTGGTTCCAACAACAACTCGCTCCGCTGCACCGTTCGCAAAGATATCTGCATCCGGCACAAACTGAGGATCGCTAGATGTCAGGGTAATGCTAACGGTTTCTGAAAGCGATGTACAATTTGCTCTTCCGTCGAGAACAAAAGAAATGCGACCAATTGTGTCGGTAATCGGAGTGGTACTGCCGTCCGGCCTTGAAGCGGCATTTGTCCAGAGCATACCCACTCTGAAAGTTCCCTCGTAGTTAACAACCGTAGAGGCATTGCGTGTACCATCAGCATTAGCTGGCAGCCACTGTATATCAGAGCCGGCAGTCATGCCGCTGCCAATGTAAATGGCAGAGGTAGCAGCACCCGCTTGCCATTCAGCATCGTCAGTGCTGAGAGACAACAGTTTAACAGGGTAGTCAACTTTAAATTCATAACCAGCCAGTGTAAAGTCGAGTCCGGTCATGATGACATCGAAGACAACCAGGGAGCCATCAGGCATACCGCTGACATCCAGATGATTGTTAGCGTCAATGTAACCTTCAACTGCGCCAGGGGCTGAGCCCGTGTGGACATCAGTCGCCGGAACCAGTGTAATCGTGTTTTGTGCCAATGCAAAAGTTGCCACCATTGTCATCAGCATAAAGAGTGTTTTTTTCATTTGTACCTTCCTTCTTACATCATTTGTCTATTCATACTAAAAATTCCAGGGAAATGCAAGGATTCCCCCTAATGTTTCTTTATTTTTCCCGTATAATTCGAATCCGGCGATGGGTGAGGCGGCAAAAGCCATCACCTTATCGCCTTTTTCAAGGGTTTGACCTTGAAAAACAGTCTTTACGAGACCGATAAATTTCTTCATGGGAGCGAGAGTCAGAATCACCTCACCCTTCTCCTCTCCTTTCTCGTTCATGAGCACCAGGCGAACCTGATTTTCCGATGAGTTGTTGTTAACCAGGGCCAGGCCTGTCCAGCCGCCCTCTTCTGTGCTCATCGCCGTGTCGGGAAAGCACAGGGTTTGAGATGGCGCTTTAACTGATTGAAAACCAGAAAAGCGGTCATCCGGTGAGTAGGAGCCAAACAGCATGTACCCGAAGACAGGCTGACTGGCTTTGAAAATGGCCCAGGATGTACCTTCCGCCAATCCGTTGTGATATCGATCCACCAGAACCGTCTTTTTGGCACCTGCAGCCAGCACTTCTGAAGCTGGTCCTCCCTCCAGCATTTCTCCTTCGTCGTTAAAGACGAGAATATCAAGAGTGACATCTTCTTCCTGGGGATTGATGACAACGCACCCTGTCCAGAACTGATTGACGTCCTTGGCGATGTGCGCAAAGACGAGTTCTTCAGCTGTCTGATCATCCAGTGTAACTCCGACAATTTGAGACAGTCCGGTCTGTGGTGTTCGGCCAAAGAATTCCAAACCGGTAATACGCTGCTCCATGGCAGATTCACCGCTGACCGTTCCCCAGCCATTTGATTGCTCCAAATCACCGGCCATCAACTCTCTGAAATCCCAGGTGGCGGCCTGTTTTTCAGCCAGATTCCCAACAGGATAGCTTATGCCCGAGGAATGAAATGCGGCCTGGCCTCCGTTGATACCGGAAACTACCGCCCCAACCGTATAGAAGTTGGTGTCTTTGGCCAGATGAGGAACCAGCAAACTGTCCACAGTAACCCTGGGAGCTGAATAGGCCGCGAGCTGATTTCCCCGCTTTGTTTTTACGTTGGCCCAGCCAAAAAGCCCCACAGAACCGATATTATCCATTTTATTCCAGACTTGCAGCCAGCTTTCGGGCTCTTTCATATTGTTAAAAGTATAGGTTTTTGATTCAAAAGGCGCCAGCTTCTGGTTTGTAAAATACTCCGCCAAGGTTCCTTCCTGATCAAAGCGATAGACAGTGAACTTAACCTGAACTGGCGACAAGTTGACTAAGCCAACTTCGGTTTCCCATTCTGAATCGTCCTTTATAAGTGGGAAATAGGTAAACTCACCTTCTTCAAAATCGTAAACCTGGACTTCAGCAACGGCCTTTTTTACCTCTCCCTCTCGATTGGCGACCAGCTCATAGACAGTTGTTTCGTTAACTGTAACGGTTGTCTGCCCGCTAGCCTCAACTGACCCGATGCCGGGATTAATCAAAACATTGTCGGCATTGGTAACCAGCCAGGTAATGGTTGCCTGTTGCCCTTTAAATAAAATTTCGGGTTTAACGTCGAAAGTAACAATGTCAAATAGCCCTTGCACTAAAACATGAATGGTTTTCTGATCGCTACCGAACTCGTTCGTGGCTGTCAAAGTATAAGACCTTGATTCGTCCGCGAGAAACGTTCGACTCCCGATTAATTCCGTTAGATTCCAGCTTCCGTCATGTGTTTCCAGGGTTAAAGCCGTTTCAGCGTCACCCTCCTCAACATGCCAACTCAATTCGTACACCGTTCCAGACTCAGGCTCTTCGGGATTGGAAGCGAAGCTAACGATGGAGGGAACACCTTGAGGTACTTCCACAGTGATTGTTACCGACTGTTGAACAGAGCCCGCTGTATTGGCTGCAGTCAGCGTGAACTGATCCGTTGCATTGGGCGATACGGTGACGGATCCAGTCTGTGCCAAACTCTGAAAAGAAGAACCAAGACTTGAAACGATACTGATATCATCAGCACCTTGGACATTCCACTGCAAGACAGATGATTCTCCTTTTTGAATGGAGGCGGGATTTGCTGAAAAGAGATCGATGCTGGGTAAGTTGCCTTGAGTCACCGTTACAGTGACCTCGCTGTGAACGGTACCTGCCTGGTTTGTGGCGGATAATGTGTATATGGTGGTGGCATCGGGGTTGACTTCTCGAAACCCTGAACTTGCAACCGTTCCAACTCCAGGGCTCAAGGAAACCGAATCCGCGCCGCTTACATCCCAGCTTAAAGTGGAAGAGTCTCCCTTCTGAATACGGGAAGGAACCGCTGTAAACGAATTGATGACCGGAGCTTGAGGATCGGACACTGTAATCGTAACCTGGGCACTGCTCGAGCCATTGGAATTAATCGCAGTCAGCGTGTAGGTCGTGGTACTGGCAGGTGAGACATTTTGTGTGCCGGAGCCGGACACATTACCCACACCCTGATCTATTGTAATGGTATCGGCTCCGCTAACGGACCAGGACAGTTCCGAAGTCTGCCCTGGTGATATTTGAGCGGGGTTCGCCACAAACGAGTTGATAACAGGCACAGGGTTCCCACCCGGATCGACAAGATTGATAAGCTGAAAATCGCCCGTCAGCTTACCATTGGCCAGCGTATTACTCAAACCGCCAGACCAATCTGTTATGAATGTTTCGTCTGCGTTGGGATTAAAAGACAACACGGAAGACGGCGGGTTTACAGCGGCCGTGAGATTGAGATAACCAATCAGCTCACCGGGATCAGCTGGATCGAGCGTAAACGGAACTTCCACCCCAAATGCAATGTACCAAAGGAGAAGATTTTGGGATAAATCGGTTTGATCAAACTCCAGGAATATGGGATGGGACTCTAGGACGCCGGCTTTCTGAAAACTTGCGGCGGTAATTAACCCGGCGGGAACCGTTAATTTAATGGAAACAGCACCGATGTTCTGATCGCCCGTGTCAATTCCCGAGCCAGAGACGTCTTGTAGATAAATGGGAAACTGCGCAGACTGACCCTCTTCCAGAGATCCGCCCACAAGACGAAGCACATCGCTTTGAGCCATAATTGAAAGGCTCATTAAAGTTGCAAATAAAAGTAAGGTGTTTTGGAGCTTGTTCAAAATTGTCCCGCCAGACAAGAGTTTTTCGCATTCAATTAAAAAAGACTTCCCTCGAGTGATTTACTCTCACTTTTTTTTGGTTTTCAGGAAAAATACCAAACAGACAGTTAAAAAGGTCAGAAAACCCTCCATCCATGGCCAGACACGAGGGTTGCTCTTTGAAGGAATGGGAATGTCATAAATCACAGCTGAAGCTTCATAGACGGCTGTCGGTCCCTGGATTTTGCCCTTCGTATCAATCCAGCATGAAATACCCGAGTTGGCAGCCCGAACAAGCGGCAGCCCGTTTTCCACCGTTCTCATTTGAAGGTGTTGCAAATGGAGCGAACTGGCCTTGGAGGGCCCAAACCAGGCATCGTTGGTGAGATTGACCAGGAGCTGAGCATCTCGTTTCGCGGTGTAATGCGGGAGTATGGCTTCAAAACAGACCAGGGGATTGATTTTAAGATCCTTAAAAGAGAAAACCGCGTTTTTCTCTCCGCTGTGGAAATTCCCGATTCCGGCCACAAGGTACTCAGCCCAGAAGAACGGCCAGGGAAGGGACTCGCTGAACATGACGAGTTTTTCCTTGGCGTAAACTTGGGGTTCTTTTTGAGGTGTAAACAGCCAAATTTCATTGGTGTACCCTTTTGAGTCTTTACCCAGTGCCCCCAGCATCAGACCCGTCCCCATGGTGTCAGCCAGCTCTTGAAAGTAGTCAACATAGGCTTGATTGTTTGCGAGAATGAAGTTCATGGAGGTTTCAGACCAGAGAATCAGATCGGGTTTTTTTTCATTGAGCGTCAATGTCATTTGAATGTGTTTGTCAAAGATCTCTTTAAAGGAGCCGCGGTCTCTCTTGGCCCAGGGAATGATGTTCGGCTGTACAATGCCTACTTTCAAATGCTTGACCGCGGACTGAGGTTGATACAGAAAAGAACCGAGACTGAGTATGGCCACTGAAAATGCTAAAAAAGCAAAAGGCCCGGTCTGAATTGGCTGATGAGCCCTTTTTCGCCGAGCCATCTCACCAAGAGTCAAGCCTGTCAACGTGATAAAGAAGACAAGACCGTGGGAAGAGCAGAGTGATGCCGTGGTCAAAAAAGGGGATTCCGTTAAGGCAGCTGAAAGGTTCCAGGGGAAAACATAAGGGTAAAAATGGCATTGAATGAGAAAAAAAAGCCCGGCATCACCCAGTAGGTACCAGCCTTGATCTGACGGACAACCTTTCTGCTCCCTGTTTTTCTTGAATAAAAGAGGGGCGAGAAGAAACCAAAGAGCGAAATCAAAGCCCTGGTAAGCCCAAAACAGAAAAGCACCCGCAGCGCTAACAAGAGAAGACAGACCGCCGAAATCCCTTATGGTGGTGAAAATCCAGGTGTAGCCAAAAGCCTGTATAAAGAAACCCGTCAACCAGCCAAACAGTAATCGCTGCTGAGAGTTCCTGTACCGAAAGAAAGGAAAAACAGCCATGGCAGGAAAAACAAGAAACCACAGACCGGCAGGTTTGAATGCCAAATTAATCATTGCTCCCATGAACAGGGGCAGCAACACGAACTTCAGTCTAGAGGCCATGATACTTTCCTTATAGAATTTGCAGGGTCTCTTGAGGCAATTCAGCCTTAACAACTCTTATTGACATGCTTTTAGAATCGCCCCGAGCAAGACTTCCCGGCGAACGGGTTTCAACAAAACCTGTTCGACTCCAACCGACTTGAACTCCAGGTGAGTCTGTTTTGAGTCATCGCCGGTTATGGCGATAACAGGCACATCGGCAAGCGTTTTTTTAGAAGCTCGAATCAAGCGAATCAACTCGGGTCCGTCCTTATCGGGCAGTTTAGAATCTGCCAAAATCAAGTCGAAGCCTCTCTCTTCTATACACAACAGAGCTTCTTTTGCACTGCGGGCAACCACCACATGGTGTTTGGATTCCTTCAGCTGTTTCTGGATAACTTTGATGTTGATTTCATTGTCTTCAATTAAAAGAATTCGCAAAGCAGTCGCAGCGGCAGATTCGCGTTCCACATCATCTTCACTTTGTGTTGATTGATTAACTTCACAGCTTTCGATGGCAGGCAGAAAAACGGCAAAAGAAGTACCTTCTCCTTCCTTACTGTTGACCACAATGCGGCCACCATGCTGCTCTACCAGTTTTTTGGTGATGGTCAAACCCAGTCCAGTGCTGGCCTCTCCCTCAGTTCCTTTTCTCGAAAATGCGGTAAACTTATCGAAAAGGCTCGCCAACTTGTCCTTCGGAATGCCGATTCCACAGTCTTTCACTTCCAACATCAAATGACCGGCATCGGGATTTTCCATTAACACGGAAATGGTGCTGTCTGGATGGGAAAACTTAATGGCATTGGAAATCAGGTTATTGGCCACTCGCTCCAGTGCACTTTTATTTCCCAGCAGACAGGGGTTCTTCAATCGATCATCCAGTTGAATGAAAACGTTCTTCGGTTGAGCCATATGTTGGAGAATATCCACACTGGCTTGAACGCAATCCGATAAATTGCAGGGTTCCAGTTCGAGTGCATGTTCTGAGTCCTGCAACTTACTTAAATCCAACAGCTCGTTAATGAGGCCCATCAGTGAGTCTCCTGCCCGATATATTTGCTGAACCATTTCGCGCTGATCCTTGTTGAGAGGGGTTTTTTCCATTAGCTCTGTAAAACCAAGAATCCCGTTTAATGGTGCCCTCAAATCATGAGAACAAACCGAAAGAAAATCGTCTTTGATACGGCTGAGCTGGTTGAGCTCGTCCACTTGTTTCTCGAGCTGATTCATAAGGTGTATTTGATCGAGATGAACTTTAATTCGCGCTTCAAAAGTCTCTTTGACAAACGGCTTCTGAATGAAATCGTTGGCTCCGGCTTTGAAGATATCTAATACCACCTCCTGATCTGTGACACCACTTAATACAATGACAGGCAGTTTCTTCATTGAAGACTGGCGAATAGTCTGGCAAAGCTGCAGGCCATCCATGACAGGCATTTCTATGTCGGTGATAACCAAATTGACATCTTTTGAATGTCTCTTGAGAAGTCCAAGTGCTTCCAGTCCGTTTTCTGCCATCAAGACGCTTATACCCAGACTCTTCAACAGAGGTTCAAAAACGCGTCGAAGGGCAGCACTGTCTTCAACCACCAAGGCAGTCAAATCACTGTATTTGCTGCTGGAAAACAATACATTATGAACCGAATCAGCTACTTTTCCGGCCTGAAACGGTTTTGAAATAAAATCCACCACGCCGTATTTGAAACCCTCTGTCCGTTTCTCAATCGTATCTCTTGAGGTAATCATGATAACAGGTAGGTTTTTATCGTTACCCGAAAACAAATTCTCATACTCTGGTTTTCGCAACTGCTTCATCACGTCAAATCCATTCATGTCGGGCATTTCCAAGTCCAGAGTCATCAGGTCAACGCGCTGTCCCGAAATCAATTTCTTAAGTGCTTCGATGCCATTGCTGGCTTCAACAGTTTGAAACCCGGCCGCTGTCAGTTCTTTTGAAATGAGTGCACGCATACTTTGACTGTCATCGACTATCAATACGGTTTTATTTCCTTTTTCACTCATTGGTTCCCCCATGGAGTATGTGGCATCTAGTTGAATTGCAAGCCTATACCGGGTTTTGAAAAACGTGCTACTGAATTCAGGATAAAAGCTATGAAACGCGTTATCAGGATAAAGAGTGCTGCGTTCAGTTCTCAACCACATAAGACTTTATCACATTCTTAAGCTTCATTGATTGAGAATCTTGTTTGATATACCAACAGTGTTTGACAGATCCATTTTATCTCTGAACGGGTCCTGAAGACAGAATCTGGAACGGTGAAATTGACATTCCACTGCGCAAGCCGTGCATGATTGCGCAAAACATATTAAGATAGATTTACAACCAGTCGCACCATGCGATTCAGGCGGAGTCCATCAGATGATTCGAACACAAGTGAACATACAAGGAGCCGTCCAGGGAGTTGGTTTCAGACCATTTGTTTATAGGCTGGCACACCAGCATCGTCTGACAGGATGGATCGTTAACTCACCTTCGGGAGTGGAAATCGAGGTTCAGGGCCAAAGCGAAGCCGTTTCTTCTTTCGTAGAGTTACTTCCCCAAAAAATCCCTCCACTGGCTTTAATCAAGCAGTTTAATCACAAGCCTGTTCCGCTGCTGAGCGGGGAATCCGGGTTTCAGATCAGACCCAGTAAGCATAGCGGTCCCATCTCCGCTGTGGTTTTACCGGATATTGCCACATGTTCCGAATGCCTGCAGGATGTTTTTGACCCTGACAACAGACGCTATCTCTATCCTTTCACCAATTGCACGAATTGCGGGCCACGCTACAGCATCATTGAAAAACTCCCCTACGACCGGCCCTACACGGCCATGAAACACTTTCCGATGTGTGAAAAATGCCTGGAAGAATACAACAACCCCTTGAACAGAAGGTTTCACGCTCAACCGAATGCGTGTCCGGTTTGCGGTCCTCAAATAGCGCTGATCGACCGGAATGAAAATACCCTCGCTGTTAAAAGACAGGCGGTTGAACTTTGTGTCCAACAGTTAAAAGCAGGCCATGTGGTTGCATTGAAGGGCATTGGAGGATTCCAGATTTTAGTAGATGCCACCAATGAACGCGCCGTTCGAAACTTGAGAAAACGCAAAAACCGTCAATCCAAGCCCTTCGCCATGATGGCCTCCAGCATGAGCCACATTGAAGACCTGATACCTCTTCAATCCATTGAAAAAAAATGGCTTTTATCCCCTCAAGCACCCATCGTCCTTGTTGAAAAATGCGGTACTTCATTAAGCGGCATAGCCAAAGCTGTTTCCGGCGACACCCCTACTCTCGGATTGATGCTCCCCTATTCGCCTTTACACCATATTCTCATGCGGATATTCGATGGTCTGGTGGTTGCCACAAGCGGTAATTTATCGGAAGAACCCATTTGTATCGAGAACCGAGAGTGTCTTGAAAAGCTGAAAGAGATCTGTGATTTTTTCCTGATCCACGACAGACCCATTGTCAGGCCGGTTGATGACTCCGTCATGCGCATTGTTCAAGGTCGTGAGATGCTGGTTCGAAGGGCCAGAGGTTTCGCTCCCTTTCCCATTGAAACCAGGCTTGTTGAGCCCAACGGGCTGGCAATGGGAGCTCATTTGAAGAGTACGGTCGCGTTATCTGTTGATGGATTGAGTTTTATCAGCCAGCATATTGGTGATTTGGCATCCTATTCCACCAGAAAATGCTACGACAAAACGATCAAAGACTTATCCAGCATGTATCAATTTGAGCCGCAAAGAACCGTTTGCGATCTCCACCCGGACTACCATTCCAGTACCGTTTGTCGCGATAAGCCAAACCGTCTCTGCGTTCAACACCACTACGCCCATATTTTATCGTGCATGGCCGAAAATCAGCTGGAAGGAGAAGTTACGGGTATTGCATGGGATGGTACAGGGCTTGGCACAGATGGTTCCGTTTGGGGCGGAGAGTTCTTTCGGTGCAACCGAACCTCATGGAGGCGAATTGCAAGTTTATTGCCCTTTTCCCTGCCTGGCGGGGATCAAGCGGTTCAGGAGCCCAGAAGAACCGCGTTGAGTTTAATCGCAAAAACCTATGGAAACGTTTTTTTGACAGAAAACACTCAAAATCAAAGACAAGCAGAGTTCAAGTCCATGGGGTTTTCCCATGAAGAGCTCTCCATGCTTTCCTCAATGATTCAAACGGGCTTTCAAACTCCCAAGACCACGAGTGCAGGGCGCTTGTTTGACGGTGTGGCATCGATTCTGGATCTCTGTCACATCAACGGGCATGAAGGTCAGGCACCGCAAGCAATGGAACTCGCCGCCCGACTGGCAAAAAACACGGTCTCTTTTGACCTGCCAGTACTGGCAACAGAAAACTTCCACTTTCTTGACTGGCGGCCCATGATCCGTAAGATGTTCGACCAGGTTCACGGCAGCGGGAGCGCTTCTATCGACAGTTTGGCTGCCGGTTTCCACAATGCTCTTGCTGACGGTATGGTCAAAATTGCCAGACTTTCAGATCGAAAAGAGGTCTGTCTCTCAGGCGGTTGCTTCCAAAACAGGCTTCTTTCGGAGTTGGCGATACAAAAGCTCGAGGCCGATGGGTTCAAGGTATATTGGCATCGTGTCATTCCTCCCAATGACGGCGGAATTTCAACAGGCCAGCTTTATTGTATTTCTCCAATTCCAGACTCGAAATCAAGTTATTAGTCGGGTTATTGACAATCTTTATTGACAAGAGAGCGTCAGTACCTTAATTTAACGATCAGCTATAATCAGGAGCGGCTAATATGAAAAAAGAAACAACAACAAGTAAAGAAACTGTTGGTAAGAGGAAACCGGCCTCAATCGGTGGAGTTGACGACATTCGTGACATTCTGTTTGGTCAGCAGATGCAGGAGTACGAAAAGAAGTTCCTGCAACTGGAATCTTTATTATCTGAAAAAATGAGTGCTCTCAAGGAAGAAAGCATGAAACGCTTAGATGCCACGGAACAACTCATTAAAAAGGAGCTCCAATCTTTGGACAGTCGCCTCAAGTCCGAACGAAGCGAACAAACAGAAACCAACCATTTATTAAAGGAAAAATTGAACTCTACCAATGATTTACTGGATCAGAAGACGGCCGGTATGGAAAATCAAAGTTCCCTATTGGAAAAAAGCATAAGGGCAGAAATGCATGATCAGTCCAAAGCTTTGAGAGATGAACTGGAAAACAAGCACCAAGATTTAGCTCAAACTATCAATCGCATACATAACGAACTGAAGCAACAGAAATTGGACCGGAAAGTTCTTGCCAGTTTACTGAGCGAAATGGCTATGTCTATCAACCAGGATGCCGGGGGCCATCGGGAATAACCATAAAATGAAGCAGGATCTATCCGGGCAGGAAGCCTCACCCAAGCAAGAACCTCTAGATCGACTGAAGGCCATTATCCTTGATGGAGTCGATGACCGCATGAAACTCATGGAAAAGCGCCTGGACGATCAATCTACACGCGCCAGAGAAGTCAGTAAAGTCCTGCCTGAAGCCCTCAAACATTTCTACAGTTCGCCTGAAGAACTGGGAGAAGCTTTGCAGCCAACCCTGGCGGTGAGCATTAAAGAGTCGGTAGAGGAGAACCCAGAAGATTTTGCGGATGCAGTCTTTCCTATCATGGGTCCGGCCATACGAAAATACATTCTTGATACAATCAGGTCGATGCTTCAGACCATGAACCAGCTCCTGGATCGAAGCTTATCCATTCAGGGCATAAAATGGCGGTTGGAAGCTTTGCTCTCCAAGCGCAGCTTCGCTGAAGTCGTCTTTCTGCATAGTATGAAATATCGCGTGGAACAGGTATTCCTCATTCACAGGGAATCAGGCCTCTTACTGCACCACGTCGCCAGAGACAAAACAGCCATTGAAGATATTGATAACGTTTCCGGCATGTTAACAGCTATCCGGGATTTTATAGGAGATTCCTTTGGTTCAAGTGAGAATCATTTTGAAAACCAATCGATGAATGTTGGAGAGCTCACCATCAGCACCAAATCGGGCCCCAAGGTCATTCTCGCTGCGGTTATCCGGGGCGTCGTTCCATCTCACATGAATCTGACACTCCAAAAAACGCTGGAAGATATTCATCTTGCTTTTCAACCCCAATTAGCCGACTTTAACGGCGAAGTCGAGGTATTTCAGAGCACAGAAAGGCTTCTCAAGAACTGCCTTCTTGAAGAAGAAATCAACCAACAGAAAAGACGATGGCCCGGAATTTTATTACTCTCTTGCATGACCATGCTCGCCGCGCTCGCCATTTTCTGGCATGTGAGGCATCGAAACAAAGTTGAAAGTTATCTCAATCAACTGAAAAACACTCCCGGAATCGTAATCAACAGTTGGGATTACAGCTACAAAAAAACCGTCGTGCATGGTTTGATCGACCCATTCACACATATTGAAAAACCTGAAAATGGCCTGTCGGAAAGTGATTTTGAATTTAAGATGGAGGGGTATCTTTCCTTACAGCCAAAATGTGTTGAGAACCGAATCAGGTCTCACTTCTCTTTGCCTGAATCTGTATCTATTAGCTATGAGTTCCCTGTTCTCAAATTAAAAGGCACCGTCCCATCGGGAACAGTTGATGTACTTCAACAATTCGTCAGTCAGACATCCTACATACAAAAACTGGATACAACAGAATTGGTTCACATTCAAACACCTTCAATTGAAGCTCTCGAAAGAGAAATAGGTTTACCAGCATCAGTACAGATATCTCAATCAGCTGATGGTATCGTTTTCAGTGGAAATGCGCCTGAAAAATGGATCCACTCTATGCTGGATATACACAAGAGAGAAGGTTACAACTGGCACACTGAAAACCTTGAATCAACAGAGCTCATCAATCTCAAAAAAGAGAAAAGAGCCATAGAGCGTTTGCCTATTTTCTTTGGGTTTAAAGAAACCAAACTCGCTGATCCGGAACTTGAAAAGATAAGAATACTGTCTCAGTCGATTCTAAAAATTCTCAGCTACTGTGAAACCCTGTCACTACCTCGCAGCATAACAATAGAAGGGTACGCCGATTCAAGGGGCAGCGATTCACAAAATCAAGCCATTTCAAAAAAACGCGCAAGACACGTAAAAACGCTCCTAATTGAAAAGGGTATTCCCGCTGAATTCATTCACATTCGTCCAATTGGGCATATAAAATCAATTGCAAACCAGACCGAAGACAAGGCCAGAAAAGTCCTCATAAAAATTGATCTTTAAAGACTGAAAACACTCTTTTTACTTAAAAAAAGTCCGTCTGGGCTCTAATGATGACCCTGTTTTTTTATTGGATGCGATTAAAAATTCGTCTCCATTCAAGCCCGTGGTGTTTTCTGGTTCACCGCGATCTAAAGAACCTGAGAAACCTGTTCATCTTGTAGTCGGATCGTTTGGCTATCTCTTTGACCGCGTCGTCTTTAAAAATCACACTCATTGATGATCCTCGACCCGGATTTGATTCGATATCGAATTGAAATTCATGAGCATCGATAACTTTTTTGCAAATATTGAGCCCCAAGCCTGTTCCCTTTTCGCCTTTCGTTCCCTTAACTGAGGAAATAAAGTCATTGTTCATGATGCCTTCAATCATCTCCGGACTCATGCCGGTTCCATTGTCTATAACCGTTAAAACGCAATGGTTGTCTCTGCGATGGACTTTCAGTGTAATTTGGCCACCGGGGTGAGTAAACTTAATGGCATTTCCAACTAAGTTGTTCAGTAACTGTGTAAAAAGTGCTTCGTCAGCATAAATCTGAATGGAAACATCCAGAATGTATTTTAAGCTAATGTTCTTTTGCTCCAGTTGAACTTGAAACGTATCACCCACATTTTTCAGCAACTTCTTTAAGGTAACCCATTGGGGATCCAAGGTGAATCTTCCGAGCTGTAAATTTGACCAGTTGTATATCTTCTGATTGTAGGCCAAGACCTGTTCCAACTCAGCCAAACCCTTTTTTAAGTAGTGATTGACTTCATCTGGACCGTCCTTCTTGGGAAGAATCCCGTCTATTAACAGACGCAGCAGTGTGATAACCGAAGTAATAGGTGCGCGCAGATCGTGCGACACAATTGAAATAAACTGATTTTTAAAGGAAATCATTTCACGCAGTGACTTTTGAGCTTTTTCCAGCTGTTCGTAGTCCAGAGATTTATTTCTGGCTTTTTGAATCAGCTGCTGCAATTTATCAGAAGCATTCTCAGCCGGCCCTATGAGTAAGAGATTTTTTCCGGACACCTTGGCCGCAACGGCATTCAGAGCGTATACATCTCCTTCTGAAGAGGTTTCACTCCAAAGTCCGGAACGCACAAATTCACAACTGTTTTCACTTCTCCAAAGCTTGCATGCTCGATCGATGAAGACATCCAAAAAGGGATGAAAAGCAACCAAATCAATGTGGTCCTGCATAATATCCAGATAGGAAAAAACCGGTTTACTCCATTCAGCTGCCTGTCCCCTGAGAGAAAAAAGGTCATGGTCAATGTACTCAAAGCACGTATAGCCCAATGTATTGATTAAATTGTAACTCTCGTCCTCAATACCGGCGGGCTGTGCCTTTTGCAAGTCGGACCTGCATTCATTGTACGTGTTGAGTATCCGCTTAAAAAAGATGACGTTTTCGGTTGTTTCAATGAGAATGAACCAACCCGTATCATCTTCAAACACCATGTGTATATCGAAGATTTTGTCATCCAACTCGACGTTGGGAAGACTGACCACATCCTCCTCGCATGGGAAAACACGATCGAGTGCTTCAAATGAATCACTAATCTTCTGACCCGTTTCAATTTCAAGTGAGGTATTCTTTTCAAGGCTTATATGTCCAAGAACCAAACCATCGCGGTCGATTTTAATGAAAGAAGGCGGGTAAACGTTCAGCTCATTTTTTAAAAAACGTTCTACCTGTTCGGGAAGAGGGTTCATTGAGAAACCATCCTTTCAGCTAGATATTGGAAGGACTCCTCTACATTTTCACCTGTTTTTGCACTTGTTTTAACGATATGCCAGCCTTTGTTTCTTAATTCTTTCACCATTTCAGTCGTAAACTCCCAATTGGAGTCGAGGTCTGACTTGTTTACCAAAACAACAAAAGGTTTCGCTCCAATGGTTTCCTTAGCCAATAACTCCAGCTTCTTTGCTACATCCAAAGTCGCTTTACGGGTACCGTCAACAACGAGAAAGAAACCTGAAGCACCTTTCAGATAAGAAGCGCGAACCTCTTGAAAATCATCTTCTCCGTGTATATCCCAAATAGCTAATTTAACGTTATGAGAACGCGTCTCAACTGTTTTTTGATCAATTTTCACACCTATGGTGGTCAGGTACTTTTCAGAAAAAGTACTTTTCACAAAACGCTGGACCAAGCTTGTCTTTCCAACAGCAAATGCACCTAAAATACAGATTTTTTTCTTTATCAGCATGGAGTCCTCTTTAAAGTGATCTACACCGCATTCCAACCTGAGCTCATTATACCCAATTTCGTTTAAATAGTTTAGATTTTGACCTACCCTTTGTAAGAAAAAATGTAAGATAAGTGTTTAATCTCAACATAGATGTTGCAACAGAAAAAAGGTGCCCTAGTGAACTGTGAACAGGGGATCTTTCTGTGGCTCTAAATCAACAGTTGAAAGATCAGCAATTAAATCATTGCATGCACAGCCTGCCTTTTGGCGAAAACGGGATAGATCCCAGAAAGCCAACAGGCTGCAACCTCACTCAATTTTGATTTGACGCGGCGATTTTTCTCCAGCCAAACCCAAAAGACCATCCTTTCCAGGGTCAAACACCGTCAAAAAGCGCAGCACCGGTGGAAGAGTCGATAAAAAACGGGTATGATATAATGACTCAATCCTGGAGGTAGTTTGCCATGTTTAAACTTGCGATAAGAAGTATTTCACTTTTAATAATTTGTGTTTTTCTAGCACAACAGGCTCTACCCAAACAAAAATATGAAAAGGCGAAAAAAACTAAGATGAAGGTTAAACCGACTTTTGAATTGACCATTGAAGAGCAAGCCACCAACACAGCGACTCCCAAGACAAGAAGTGTAGCAGGCCAACCTTTGGATTCTCGTGAACAGGAAGCCCTGCTGCAAAGAGCTCCTGAATTTAAAGAGATCACAAATGGCAAAAAGAAATGGACTCCCCCCAAGCCTAAAGGCCTTGAACGACCGGGAACTGAAACCTCAAAACCCTTTCCGCCAAAACAGAGTTCCATTGAAAAACCCGAATGGCAGCCTGTTAAAGAATCGGTTTTCGTAACTTCCTGTAATCCGCAGGGCGAGGTATCGGATGTCAGACAAATACAGATCCGGTTTTCACAGCCTATGATCCCCCTGCAAGCCCTTTCCGAAATGGAACCGCCTTCGGGTTTAACCTGCACTCCCCAACCCGCCGGGCAGTGGCGTTGGCTGGGCGTTCAAACCCTGGCTTTTGAGTCCTCTTCGCGTTTTCCCTATTCGACAACTTATGAAATTGATCTGACCAACCAGGTACAGTCCGTTTACGGTAATGCCCTTAAACCGGCTCATTACAGCTTCAGCACCCCGACACTTCGGCTTGTCAATTCTTATTACACAAAAGGCGAGCAGCAGTTGAATCCCTTGCTGTGCATGGTTTTCAACCAGAAAATTAAGCCGGAAGAAATCATCAGACACATTCAAATAGCCTTCAGAGGTGAAACACTTTCAGCAGAGGCGGTTGACCTGGACAGCATCGATCAGGATCACACGGCCTATCGTTTTAAAGAAGAGCTGGAGAACGGTTATGCGGTTGCATTCAAGCCTCAAAGCCAACTGCCTCGCAATACCAAGATCGCAATCGTTCTGCCTCCTGGGTCATGGTCAAGTGAAGGGCCCTTGCCAACTGAGAAGAGCCTCGAATTCTCTTTTAAGACCTATGGGCCACTTCGCCTGGAAAAACACCGATGTGGTTACGGCAGGAAAGGCTGTACACCCGACCAGGATTGGACAGTCATTTTCAATAACCCACTCGACAGTGAAAGCGTCCAGCAGAGTGATTTCAACATCGAGCCTGCCATTGAAGGGGCTGAAATACGCATTTCAGACAATCGAATCTATGTCAGAGGACTGAAAAGAGAAAACACCGTTTATACGCTCACCATTCCATCGACCCTGCGCGATATTTACGGTCAGCAACTGAAATCGAAAGAAACTCTTACTTTCAAAGTCAATCAAGGCTCACCCTACTTTCACGCTGTGTGGAACAACCTGATCGTCACCCTGCCGGCCACTCAAAAAAAGTCCCTGCTGATTCATTCAGTAAAGGTGTCCGGGTTTCAGGTGAGAATTGCCAGGGTGAACTCCAGTGACTATCAGGCCTACCTGACCCTTAAAAAGGACAAAAGCCAACGGGCCTTTAATGCCAAGCAGGCCAAGCTGCCCGGAGAAGAGCTCTTCAATGGGACTCTGAAAGCCAAAGGTCAGGACGGTGGCATGCAGATCACAACCATCGATCTCACGCCATTCACCCAAGACACCGAGGGCTATGGCCAATTCGTCGTATTGGCCTCACCTGAGCAAGTTGATAAGCGCAGCAGGAGAAGATATTTGCTCTCCTGGGTTCAACTATCCGACCTGGGCGTCGATGTGGTGGAAGATAAAGACCGCATGATTTTCAATATGTACCAACTATCCACAGGAAAGCCCGTCAAAGATACCATCATTCAATCCATGGATGGCGAGATGGGCCCCATTCACGCAGTTGAAAGCACATTGAAACTCGCCAACACCAGCAGCGGGTTCAAGGATGGTGTCACCTGGTCGGCAAAAAAAGGCAAAGACGAACTGCTCTTCAGCTTGAATGGCAGAGAGCGAGGCGGTACCGACCAACCGCTGTGGTATGTCACCACAGATCGGGGCCTCTACAAACCTGGACAGGAAGTCCACTTCAAAGGCATTCTGCGCTGGCAGGAGGAAAGACCGCAAGGCACCATCGACTTGGGCCCTTTTTCAAATTCAGCACTGAAATGGCAGGTTCGCGATGCAAGAGGAAACGAATTAGCTACTGGTACGACAACACTGACCGAAGCAGGAACGTTTGACTTCAGCTGCAAACTGCCAAAAGATGCCGATCTGGGTCGTGCTTTCCTTCAATTGGAAATCGATGCGCCCAGGGAACTCCCGAAGAAAGGTCAGCGGCCATCCGGAAACACGCAAACCTATCGTCACAACCACTCTTTTCAGATACAGGAATTCCGCACACCCGAATACGAAGTGACAGCCCAAACACTGACGCCAGGACCCTACTACCCCAACCAGAAATTGGAATGGGCAGCCAGTGGAGCCTATTACGCCGGCGGCGGACTGGCTGAGGCGGATATTGAATGGACGTTTCAATGCCGGCAAACAACCTATCAGCCTCCAAACTGGGATGCCTACCATTTTGGAGAGAGCAGAACACCGTGGTGGTTTTTTAATCCAAATGCCGATGAAGAGACTTTGAAAAATGTATCGGGTAAAACCGATTTTGAAGGCAAGCACGTTGTCTCGCTCTCGATGCAACTCAATGAACCCGGAAAAGCGTGTACTTTGAGCGGGGAAGCGACCATCATGGACGTGAATCGACAGGCATGGTCTGCCGAAGAGGCCATTCTGATTCACCCTGCCAAGCTCTACGTCGGTTTATGGCTGGAAAAGGCCTTTTTCAACCAGGGAGAAACATGCCGGGGCAAACTGATCGTGGTCGATGTCGACGGCAACCCGGTCGACAAAGTACCCATCCATTTAAAGCTCATCTCTGAATCGTCAGGTCCAGTCCGAGCGGAGGCTAACGCCATCGATCAGATCGTCATAGAAAAAGAACTGATCAGTCAATCGGAACCGCTGCCTTTTAGTTTGAAACCAAGTCGGTCAGGCTCCTTCAAATTAAAACTCGAAATCCAGGATGATCAACACAATGTGAACATCACAAAACAACATATCTGGGTTTTTGGAGAGAGCCAAACTGATTTATGGGACCCCAATGACGAGGAATTGACCCTCATTCTGGAAAAAGAGCACTACACGCCCGGAGAAACCGCAAAAATACTCGTTCGCGCACCTTTTGAAAAGGGAAACGGCGTTCTGGTCGTTTGCAGATCGGGCTTGGTGGAACACAGAACATTCCAGCTGGATGGCGGTATGACCACATTGGAAGTGCCGCTCAAAGAAGCCAATGTGCCCAACCTGACCGCAAGAATTTCCATCGTGGAAGAACTGCTGCCCCAGCCAGATCGCATTGCCCGCCGCTCGTCGGGATCCCTTGAAATCCCGATTTCCAGGGTCAACCGAACTCTCAACGTGGCCATCACCCCGCAATTGGAATGGATGGCGCCTGCCCAGCCGGGCTCTCTCTCCCTGACAGTGACCGACAATCAGAATCAAGCTGTTGAAAATGCCGAAGTCCTGGTCATGATGGTGGATGAAGCTGTTCTGGCGCTGACTGACTTCATACTGGAGGATCCACTGGAACTTTTTTATCCAGAACGGCGTTGCCTCGTAAGAGAAAGCCGATCAGATGGATCGATCTACATGTCACTTGAGTCCTTTTCCGGCAATGAAACAGGCTCGATACAAAAGGCTATGGCTTTCAGAGGCGCAGCAGCCCTTGGGCTGGATACCACTCCTTCGCCCGACCCAATAACCAGCCGGATTGATTTTTCGCCGCTTGTCTTCTTTGCTCCTCGCGTTCGCACCGATGAGAAGGGACAAGCCAGCGTCTCCTTCAAGCTGAAGGATAACCTGACGCGATACAGAGTGATGGCTCTGGCCGTTCACGGTAAAGACAAATTCGGAACGGGGCAAGCGAATGTCACGGCCCGTCTACCCTTGATGATCAGACCCTCCGCTCCCAGGTTCCTGAATTTCGGTGATCGCTTCATGCTGCCCATCGTTCTGCAAAACCAGACAGAGCGTGATATGCCGGTGCAACTGGTCATCCGAGGAAGCAATCTCCGGTTTGCAGAGTCTCTTCAGGAAGTTAAAACCGACTTGGATGGGCCTGTTCAGGGGCATTCCACTGCAGGAAAAAGGCTGGTTATTCCGGCGAACGATCGCGTGGAAGTCTCCTTTGCCAGTGCGCCTCTGCAGTCGGGCCTCGCTTCCTTTCAAGTGCTCTGTGTTACGGATGATGACTTTGAAAACCATGCAGAAGATGCAACCCAAATCACGCTGCCTGTCTGGGTTCCGGCAACCTCAGAGGCGTTTGCCACTTACGGTGAAATGAGCGCAGATGCAATTAAAGCCTATCAGGTGGCCAAACCCAAAAACGTTTTTGAACAGTTTGGCGGGCTTGACCTTCAGGTCTCTTCCACCCAGCTTCAAACACTGATGGACGCTTATCTCTACCTTAGAGATTACCCTTTTGATTGCAACGAGCAATTGGCATCCAAACTGATTGCCGTTTCCACCATGAACAAGCTGCTGGAGGTCTACAGACCCGGAGAACTGCTCACTCAAAAACCCATTGACCTGTTTGAATTGGTCAACCGAATTTTAAAGAACCAGCTGCCAGGGGGTGGTTTCAGTTTCTGGCCAGGCAGCCAAAGGGAATGGCCCTTTGCCACGCTGCATGTCACGCATGCACTGCTGCGCGCTGAGATGTCGGGCGTTCAAGTCGATCGAGACAAACTCGAGAAAGCCCTCCATGCAGTTAAAAACATCGAAACTCTTTTCCATGAGAACATGTCCAGGCAGGCCGCCAATTCACTGAAAGCCTACGCCCTCTACATTCGCGCTCTGGCTGGCGAGCAGACAGCCAAAGAGGCGTCTTCACTGTGGAACAAAGAAAACCAGGATCTGTCAATGGAAGCACAGGCCTGGCTGCTCTCAGCCCTTGCCATGTCCGAAGAAAAGGATGAGGCTCCAAGTGTTTTCAAGTCGCTTAAAAACAAAGTGCTCGAAACTGCTTCTACAGCTGAGCTGGCTAAAGAAGCGTCCTATAGCACCTATTTCCTGCTGGGATCTGAAACCAGAAGCAACGCCCTGTTTCTGGAGGGATTACTCAGCCTGTATCCAGAAAGTGAACTGGCGACCAAGTTCTTGAGAGGCCTGCTGGGCCATCGCACCAAAGGCCGATGGAACAATACCCAGGAAAACGTTTGGGTACTCTTAGCCGTGAAAAAGTATGCCGATATCCGGGAAAAGGAAACCCCCGATTTCCAGTTAACCTCCTGGCTCGATGATCAATTCGCCGGTCAGGATTCCTTCAAAGGCAGAAGCGACAACTGGATTCATCGCGAAATTCCCATCTCCGCCCTTGACCACAAAAGTCAGTTCACACTGCAAAAAGAGGGCAAGGGACGAGCATATTATCGGTTGGGCCTCAGCTACACCCCGCAATCACTGGAACTGAAAGCAGAGGATCAGGGCTTCTCTGTGATCAGGGAGTACCGTGGACTGGACCATCCCGAAGATGTCAAGCAGGATGAATCAGGTGTTTGGCATATCAAGGCCGGCGCCCGTGTCGAGGTATGCATTCACTTTTCGCAGATATCATCACGTCAGCATGTAGCATTGGTTGATCCGCTGGCCGCAGGTTTTGAAATAATTAACCCGGCCCTGAAAACATCCCAGCAGGAACCGAGTCCGGTAAATCCCTCTAAAAACGGCTTCAATATCTGGACACGCAGATGGTTCCAGCACCAAAATATGAAAGACCATCGAGCGGAAGCCTTTACCAACCGACTCAGAGCGGGTTCTCAGGACTACCGGTACATTGTAAGAGCCACTAATACCGGTGTGTTTGTGGTGCCACCTGCAAAAGTGGAAGAAATGTATCAACCCGAAACATTTGGCCGTACAGCCACCGACCGGGTGGTTATTTACCAAGGAGATTAAACTTGTAAAAATGCAGTCCTCTCAAGTCGAGAACATGCCTGCTTTATCAAAAAAAGCGAAATATTTGGAAAACAAACAGACAATTGAATCGTATATAATGATACCGGTGGAATCGGTTGAATTTCAATTCAGGTGGCTGTTTTGAGTAAACACTTGTTTTTATTATGCTTGCTTACCTGCACTGCTTTTGCAGGCGAAGACTACAAACTGTATAAAGCGGGAAAAAAGGCCTGGTACAGTGAAAACTGGTCTGTTTCGGCGGACTGTTTCAGGAAAGTCATCGACGATTATCCCGACTCAAGTTTCTATGTCAACAGCCTGTACTACGCTGGTTCATGCCTGTTCAAAGAGAAGAATTACGAAGCATGTTATGATTATTTAACACGGTATCTGGAAATAAGAGGATCAGATGTCTCCTTTCACGACGCAGAAGATCTCCGCTTAAGAGCCGCTTTTTACCTGGCCCGCAAGCAGCCTTATATCAAGAAAGTACTGTTTGAAAGCCTGAGAGGACACGATATCGACCAGGCACTTAAGAGTGCCAGTTTACTCATGAAACTGAACGAGCCGAGTGTTATCGATGAGCTCCTCAGTAAACTTGATCAAGCCCTCTCTCCGCGAGCGAAGCAAAAGATCATTGATTTTATTTCGGAAAACGGCTCTGTGGAAGATCAGGCGAGGCTGAAACCCTATCGGAAAACAAGCAAGCCGGAAATTCACATCGCCAAAAACAAGATGATCCAGCTCATTGTGCAAAAAGAGAATGCCGAAGTTCTTAATATCACCGTACCCATCTCACTAATGGACTATTTTAAGGATTTTTTATCAGACGACCAGATTACCATGATTGAAAAAAAAGAGAAGAAAGATCTGAACAAAATAATTCAAATGGCGCGAGAAATGAAAGAGGGAAATGTACTCTTAAAAGTCTCAAGCCCGGATGGCGACCTGATTAAAATCGTCGTTGAGTAGTGTAAGACACTGGCTGCGCCCTTATTATTGGCAAGACCCGGAAACCGTTTTAACGCCAGGCAGAAAGCATACCCGTAAAATCGCAACAAGATGTCTGCGATTTCTCAAAGCTATCAACATCCCAACAAGGTCATAGTCATTGCGATGTTGCCGTTTTTTATTGAAGTGTCATCAGACCAATCCCAATTCCTGTTGAAGAACCAGTGCTACCGCTCCCAGGTCCACCAGGTTGGGTATCAACTTGGATACTTGTATATTTATTTTATCCATCAGAATGGGCATGCTGCAATCAATCGTCCTCTGCTTGAGAGGGTCGAGAAAGTAATCTCCCAGTTGGATCATTTCACCGGCCAAAAAGACATACCCGATATTCAGCGTTCCAATCAGCAGCGCCAGCACGGAACCAAGAGCATGCGCACCTTTCTCAATTGCGCGATTTAAACACGGCTGACCTTTATCCAGCAGCTGGACTAAATCGATCACATGTCCTGATTGACAGAAAGCCTTTAGATTGAAATCTTTCATTTCCGTTTTACACATCTTTTCCAGTTGACGTTTTAAACTTTTGACCCCAACCACTGTTTCCAAACAGCCCCATTGACCGCATTCACATTGTTCTCCATTTTCGTCAACAACAACATGCCCGATTTCACCTGCTCCAAAAGCATCTCCGAAGAACATTTTTCCATTGATGATCATTCCGGCACCTACGCCTCTTCCCATTTTCAACAGGATGAGGTTATCAATCTGTTTTCGGCACCCAAAAACATACTGAGCCAGTGCCGCTGCCTGAGAGTCATTGGCAATGTGAGTTGGAATGTGAAACCGCTCTTCAACAAGTCTCTTGAGAGCCACATTCTCCCAGCCTAGATCCGTAGAACGAATAACGGTCCCATTGTGGGGTTCCACAACGCCAGGTGTTCCAATTCCCACTCCCAGAATTTTCCAGTTCTGTTTCAGTGAATTAACAAGGGAAAGGACGCCCTGTATTGCGGCCTGACCGCGTTGATGCTCTGTACCTAATTCCACACACTCTTTCATTTCTCCCCGAAGGTTATAGAGATAACCCTTAAACGCCGTACTGGCCAGGTCAAGACTTATGATAAGTGAACTCTCCGCATTGAACTCCAACAGGGTGGCAGGTTTTCCAACCGACACGCGACTTGTTCCGGTTTCATGCACCAGCTTTTTTTTCAGCAAGCGCAAGACAACCGTTGAAACCGTCGATCGAGTTAAACCCGTTAGACGAGCAAGCTGGGCTCGACTAATCGGTCCCTTATTGTAAATGTGTTTTAGAACTAACCGTTGGTTGTGATCCCTGGTCATCTCTCTGGTGGCCTTTTTAAAATCATCTGAATTAGACATAAATTTTCCCCTGGCTTATTTGCTGTTTGACGGCATCGTCAATAAAGTATGAAGTACACGGCGGTTGCTTTTTATACTCTATCATATCATGCAGATGCTACTCTATGATTTTTCGCTTCATTTAAAGTTTCTGGTGTTCAGAGGTTAAGATCCGGCATAACAATACAAAAAAACACATTCGCGTATACTGATGCATTTCATGAATTAGACATCTTTCGCAATCCCGAAAAGTCTGCGTAACACTCCAAGCTAATGCGGTATTAAAAAAAGCAAAAAACAGACAACGAACGAGAAGGGAATACTCATGATCGAGATTGATAGCGCGCAAGCATCACAAGCTTACTCTTCAAAATCCAGGGTCTCGGTATCTCCTCGCAGATGTTTAAGTCCCTCTTCCAGGATTGACTGAGCTTTGTTCAAGCGATCCTTAAGGGTTCTATGTCCCAAACCCAATTGACTTACGCGTTTCGTAAGTGAATCGGATTCCTGTTTCCGTCTGTCAAGTTCAGTCTTCAGTTCATCGACTTCCGATGTCATGTCGGCAATTCGAGCACCCTGTTCGGAGATAATTTTGGCCGTTCGCTTCTCGTTATTTTCGAGTTCTTCTTCCAGTTTTTTTTCTTTTTCTTCAGCTTCAGCCTTCACGTCTTTGATCCGTTTTTCCTGTTCTTCCAACTCTGTCTTCAGCAGGTCCCGCTGTTCACACAACTCCTCCTGAAGGCCGTAAGCCTGCTTTAGTTTAACTTCAAATTCCTCTGCATTTTTAAGGTGATGCTGTTCAAGTTTCCGTATTTCCTCATCATGAGTTCGCTGTATGACAACTTTCTCTTCCTGGGCTCTGACCAACTGTGATTGCGCATCTTCTTTTTCTATTTTGAACTTCTCACACTCACCGTTGACTTCTTCAATGATATTTTTCTGCTCTTCGTATCTCGATTTCAGATTCTGTATTTCGGTTTCCTTATCCAAAACGGTTTGTTCTATTTTTGCTTTTTCGTTCTGGTAAAACTCTTCAAGATCCAGTCGCTCCTTTTGAAGTTCATCTTCCCTTTCCTTTTTCTCTTTCAAGATGGCATCGATGCGCTCTTTTAATAACTCACTTTCCTGATCGGCATCGAACAGGTGCTTGTTCAGCTCATCAATTTGTTTATCTGCCTGTTCCTGAATCTCATCCATCTTAAGATTCATTTCTTCTTCTGCTGTGCTTTTTGTCGTTGCGAGAAGTTCTTGAAAGTCCTCATTCATTTTTGAAATGGCTGTGGAATATTCACTCTTGATTCTCACATTTTCTTCCTGCAGTTGCTTGGCCTCTACATCGAATTGACCTGCTTTTTTCTGGAACTCACTGAGCTTTTTCTGTACTTCCTGAATATCACTCTCGCGATCGAGCAACAGTTCCTCAAGGCGTTCATTGGTCTTTTTTGAAGCTTCAAGTGCCGATTCAAGTTCTTTTATTTCATCTTGAAATACGATTTCCCGAGTTTTGGACGCCTGTTCCCGGGCATCGATTCGGGAGGTCATTTCATCGATAATCTCCTGGGTTTTAAATAAATTAGCTTCCAGGTTCTGGCTCTTGACTTCTAAAGCCTTCTTTTCCTTGTCACCGTCAAGTTGAGCCTCTCCCGCTGATTCAATCTCAAATTCCAGCTCCAATATGCGATCCTCAAGGGATTTCACTTCGCTGTCTTTTTTATCCAGATCATGAGATAACTCTTTGGCGGCCTCCTCCGATCTTTCCAATTTTATAACGGTCTGTTTGTTTTCTTCCTTTAGACCTTGGACTGTTTGCAGGGTTCTTTCTCTTTCTTCCTTCAGTTCCTTAATTTCAAATTGAAGTCTTTCGCATTCTTGTTCCTTTTTTGACAGTTCAACAGAATCGCTCGATTGCGACTCTTTCATCTGATTGAAGAAAAGCTTGGAGGCATCGAGCTCTTTCTTGTAGTAATCCAGTTGATGTGCCTGATTCTCCAGTTTGGTTTTCATTTCCTGAATAATGGATACGTGATCCAGTGTCATTGGAGCGTGCTCCTCTTCCATATCAAAGGAGTTATCCAGCAAGTCATTTTCATCTAAAAGGCGGTCGAGATCCAGGTCCAGATCCTCTTCCAGTTCAAGCTGAAAGTCAATGGAAAGTAAGTCTCCAACATCTCGAATCAACTCTTCAGATGCCAGGGGTTTCTGTAAGTATCTGTCAGCATGTGTTTTTAATTTTTTGTGTTTATTGAACTCTTTTTCACCGAGTTCAGATGAACAGATAAGAATCGGTGTAGACTGCAAACCCTTGTCTTCTTTCATCTTCTTGCAAACCATAAAACCATTCATATCTTTTAGTTCAACTGAAATAACCACCAGAGAGGGTATCTCTTTCAAGGCTACTTCCAGACCTTCCTTTCCTGAAGTAACTTGCCGGAAACGGATGTCTTCCCGACTCATCAAAGCTTCAAAAGTTTTAAGAGTCGAAGGATCTTGATCGATAATGAGAATGTTGGTCGTCATAACATGTTCCTTAATACAAAAAGAAGTCCGGGATTCTAGAATCATTCCCCTTCATTTGGGTATCGCTTCCTTGCAACAGCCTTGGATTGATACCGTCCATTGCCCTTTTAGCTTAAAGCTCCACTAACAGCATGATTTAAGTACAACAATCATAAACATTGGTTGCAGACTGCAGGCTGAGTTCAATCTAACTGCATTCTCAATCAATGTGCTCCTGGAAAGGTCCAAAAACAGCTTTTCTCATAGAATATTTTCTGTCGAACCTCAGACCGCCTGTACACAAAGCGATGTTTTCTTTCTTCCTAAACCTGTTATTTAGAAATTGCTTTTCATCAACTGATTGTGCTGGCAGAACTTAAACTCCCTTTTCCACAAAAACACCCACGAGAAAAACGGGTTGGTTCCAGGTATTATGGTACATCAAATGCCCTTGATTTGTCATTTCATTTTTAGGGTTTAATGGCACACTTTGTTCTTGCCTGTTCGTTTGGCGTGATAGAGGCGTGTATCGGCCATCTTTATCCATTCCAATGGATCGTTTAGTTGCACTTTATCGGCTGAGTGACATATGCCCACACTCACCGTGATGTTAATTGGCTGCTTATCATAGGTGTAAAAAGTGAAGGTTTCGATACTGGCGCGAATGCGTTCGGAAACCAGAATCGCTTCCTCGACGCTTGTCTCAGGAAGCAGACAGATAAACTCCTCACCACCATAACGCGCAGGAATATCCATTTTACGAATAGATGCCTTGATCAGCTGGGCGACATCTTTCAAGACAAGGTCCCCAGACAGGTGATTATGGACATCATTGACCTGCTTGAAATCATCAATATCGATCAGGATAACCGAAACATTCAAACTCAAACGCTTGCATCGATCCAACTCCTTTATAAAGTATTCCATGAAGTGTCTGCGATTATAGATCTGTGTGAGATTGTCAATGACTGACAATAGCCGGATTTGCTCATTCATCAGCAAATTGTCAATAACGAGATTGGAGGCCTGCCTGGTTACTTTAAATAATTTCTTGGCTTGATTTGGAATCTTTAAAGGGTCACGAGTATAAAAAACCAAAAAACCAAATTGAACAGCTTGACTGCTCAATGGCTGAACGAAAAAGTGTTCATTTGATACAGTCCCGGAAATGTCTCCAAAGGAACCTTCTATTTCCGTTTCAACCTGATCCTCAATCAAGTGGCCTTCCACCTCGGCTAACCTGTAAATGGCATGTTTGATTTCTCTAAAACTGGTTTCAGTCAATGCTTCTGCAAGGTTAAAAATCATCCTGGACTCGGAATCGCAATTGAAATAGAAACAGGAAAGGGAATAACCCAAAACTTTCTTGTAAATTTCGCTCAGCTTTAAAATACCCTCTTTAAGGTTGTGAACCTCAAAAATTGCCTGGTGTATTTGATTCACCAGTTTACTCTCCAGCAGTTTTTTATCAAATGTATTGTTTACCTTTTCAATAATCTCCCAAAGTGATATCTCCCTATGAACCCGGGGCTCATAGGCCTTGTTCTCCTCCATGAGTTGTCTGATCACACATTGAGTTTCTCTGGATTTACTGTTTTTGAGGATGTATCTTTCAGCCCCGGTATCCATACCCCAAAATTTATCAGTAACCCCTTCTTTGGAGGTTAAAATAGCCAGCGGAACATCCTTGGTCAACTCATCGGACTTGAGTAATCGGCAAAGCTGGAACCCATTCATTTTGGGCATTTCGATATCGGAAATCACCAAATGCGGGCCTTCTTTAAAAGTAATTTCAGCCGCTTCCAATCCATCAGCAGCCAGCAGGGGCTGATATCCCATTTTCTTGACCATGAATGCGATCATTTGCCTTACAACCGGAGAATCGTCAGCAATCAAAATCTTTTTCATCAATGCTCCATGATTTACCCTGAGCTTTTCGGCGCGCCCTTTTTCTGATATCTGGCTATTTCCCGCATTCGTCCATCTCTGTATACAGAGGAATACAAGAACCGTTACTTTTCGTTTTTCGTCCCCTTTCTCAAAAACTTAAATATAGATGTCATTTTCGATCGTTTTTTCAGCATAATGTTTTTTTTGTCAAACTCAACCAATTGGTTATGGCCTCGCAATTGAATTCAATTGCGAGGCCATAACCTGTTTGTGTCGTAACTAAGAGCGTGGTTTTCTTTGATGAAATGGAAGCCTCTTGCTACTCCACTAAAACCATGGGGTTAGCAGCCATTTCTCTTTGATCGGTATACCCGGACAAGGAGAATCCAGCTACGGGGAGGTCCGATTCAATGACCACATAACCGTAGAAGTTAGTGACCCCAAAAAGATCGTTGATTGTTCCCAACAGCTTGTTATTCGCTGGAATCTCTGTTGAACCGCTGAGAACCGCCCCATCGTATCGGTAAATAATAAAGGTCACATTAGCCGAAACGCTATTGGGATTGATCACGGAGATTCCCGTCCAATTGGAAACTAAGCCTGTGAAATGGTCAGGCCTGAATCGTGAACCGGATATGACGAAGGGAAAATAGAACTTATTGGAAACAAAGGGCGTCGCCTGAAATCCGGCTAACTGTCTGTCGTCCTGTGAACCAAACAGCTCCATACCGGAGAGAACCGTCGTTTCTGAAAGTCCCGAGATAACAAACCAGGATGTTCCTCTGGGCACCAATGAATCGCCTGTCACTCTCAACAGTTTACCGAAAGGAGCGATACTCTGCGTATTGCTGGCTAAAAGTCCGCCTGTATCACTGTAGGCATTGATCCTGACCCGAGCGGTCTCATCTGTCATATTTACAACCGAATAGCCCGTCCAGAAAGTGTTTGTATTCGCGGCAACATGAGGAAAAAGAATACTGCGGCCACTGGTAGCGTCTACCGTCAAACCAGCCGCCATGTTGGCATCCTTCCTGCCAAAAATTTCAGCGCCCACCACATTTTGATCAAGTACCCTGTTATCATTGAGATCATAATTGAGGAAAAACCCCCATAACCCCCCCTTCGAAATCACATTGGGATAATTACCATAGAGTTGTTCAAAGTCGAAAGCCAGCGCCTGGCCTTTTTGATTGATATCCACCGTCCATGCCGAGTCGAAATTGTCAACATAAATCAGGGAAGAGGGCGTTTGCCGCACATTGGCCATGGCCCCGACTGTCCAGAACTTCTGAGTGTTGGTAGCCACATGAGGAATAAAAAGCCCGTTATTAACGTATGAGGTCGCGGGAATCATGGACCAGCTCGACCCGTCGGAAGTCATGTGCTGATAAGTTCCCACCATTTTTCCGCTGGATGTGATTTTAACCCATTGATCCGTTGCATCAGATGTTCCTATCAGCGTTACACGTGGTTCAGCTGTAAAATCATATGAACCCGTGGAACGTCCCGAAGCATCATACCAGGTTGCAGTTCCTGTAACCATTGAATCCGTTGCATTGGAAATTGAAAACGTACTTGTATAAGAAAGCCCGTAATAATCAAACGAAGCAGTGAAGGGGAAATACAGTACAAAGCCGCTGTCTTCACCCGGTGGCTGGGTTGCCGCTCCAATTCCCACCGCCGCACAGGCATTGCTGACAGCTGATTTTTCAGTTGAACTGGACCCATATAGATCCGAAGCCGCTTTTTCTGCCAGTTGCCTGAAATCCGCAAACTGACTGTTCCTGGTCAAGTATTTTGTCAAAGTACGATGCATAATTTGAATAGCTTTGTCTCTTCCAATAGCGCTTGCCAAATGGTAATAAGCGTGATTGGGAATGCCACTGTTAATATGAACACCGCCATTATCCTGATTGGCCTGTAAGTTCTGGTACTCATTCATATGAGCAGGCTGCCACCCATGCTGAAAGTCGCCGGTCGACTTTCCTTGATGCGGATTAGACATATCTCTGAGTCCCGGAGCACCGTAAGCTGGAGCAATCGTGATATCTTCGCCCAATAACCAGTCATCATCGTCGTGAGTGGTTGCATACATATCAGAAAAGGATTCATTCAATGCACCAGATTCGAACTGATAGACGAGGTTGGCCGAAGAAGAGGTGATAGCGTGACATATTTCATGTGTCGCAAAATCAAGTGAAAATGCCCAGTTCCGCGTTATCTGGCCGCCGTCACCAAAAACGAGTTCTCTTCCCGTCCAGAAAGCATTATCCAGCCCCTGGGAAGGATCACTTCTGAAATTGGTGATCACTTTAAAAGCACTGCCATTGTCATCCCAGCTGTTTCGATTGAAATTATTTAACAACCAGTCATAGGTTTGACTGACCAGGTATGCCGCAGCACCGGAAGCGTGTGTTTCCATGCTGTCACTAAAAACAGCATCGCCATTGGGGTCAGAAGCTAAACCCTGAGGTTCGCTCTGATGATTGGATTCAAGAACGTATATCGTTCCAGCCAGAGTGTTGGGATCCAACTGACCGGGAAACATCCTCTTGGATGTATTGATGAGGTATATCGTTCCATAGTCATCATAGCCTCCAACGGTTGCTACTTGACTACCGTCGAGAGTTGGGTAAACGGTGCACATGACTCCACCGGCTGCTCCACCCGAACACACACTGTCAATTTCATTCAGTATCTCACCTGTATGGGCATTAACGAATATATTTTTGTTCAATAAAATATCCCGTTCACTGTGGACATGAACCTTGTAAGCCAGCACTGGAGCGGAAACATGCCAATCATAGATCACCAACTCGGCATGAGCCTCAACCTCCACCTTCTTGTTGAGGTGAGTTAACGCTCTTTGCCTCGCTTCATTCGCACCCATAGAGGGTACAGTATTGAACTCTTTCTTGCGACTTAAAACGGGGCTCCGATAAACTCCGTTAAAAGTGTGAACCTGCCCGTTTGCCTCAAGATGAACCATGACCTCAGCCGGCCACACTTCAAGGCCTTTGTGCTGAAGCCGCATTCTGATATGAAATTGCCCCAATTTATCCTCTTCGACACACATTCCTCACTTAAATTAGGTGGAAGTTAAGTTATTTTTTTTATCTCTTGTTGAATAGCGTATATATAATATGCTATATTTCAAATATGTCAAA
>PDWJ01000790.1_pt1 | contig 43819 bp, 38 predicted proteins | sample 1430881 | NCBI WGS metagenome assembly PDWJ01 (sample SAMN01162460, study PRJNA174530) | Oral metagenome, whole genome shotgun sequencing project. | biome: Marine environment; feature: Marine mammal; material: Swab sample of the gingival sulcus; isolation source: swab sample of gingival sulcus...
TGTCTTCATGCGGCTTGAGCTGACACATTTAAACGCAAAATCATCATAACCAATTGAACAAACACGTTCTCATGTGACCTGTTTAGTTCTCCAATTCATAACACGTCCAATTACCAAAAAGAGCATCGCCCCTGCCCAGAAAGCGATACTTAGAAAGCTGGCGCGAATCACGTTGGTAGGATTGAATTGAAATTCAATGGTGCTTTTCCCTTCGGGAAGTGGAATAGACATGAATGTTTCGCTCACACGCTGGATCGTAATAGTTTTTCCATCTACTTTCGCTTCCCACGATGGATAATAATTCTGCAAGTAAACAAAATGACTTTCCTCAGGAAGTTCTGCGTGAACTTTCAATTCGTTCGGGCCAAAGGTTTCTACCCACATTTTTTGCGCGGACAAGCTGTCAATTGAGGCTGTGTCAATGTAATTGTTTGGAGTGAGATTATCGGCGAAGAAGATAAAGGGATAGTGAGCCATACGTTCATACTCGCCCAATTGAATCGCCTTTTGCATGTTCTTGAACGAGTAGGGGCTCACGCCATCAAAGCTAGGTCGCTTGACGTAGATTGCTAAGTTTTTCCACAACTGAACAAACTCCAGATTTAGATCGGCATCATTGGTAGCTGAAACGGGATCCCAAAGTGAGGGCGTTGGATATCCTTGAGGCAAGTTTTCCATGCCGCCAGAAGCTTCGGATATTGGACGGTCGTACAGCACAGTTGCATTGCGATTCATGATGGTGAAAGAAACGATCTCTATAACGATAAATAGACATATCGAAATAGATCGATAGGTCGAAGCGAACTTCCACACAAGTGCCAACATCGTCAGCATCACAATTAAAATCGCTCCTTGTAAAAAGATCAATTCGCTGATGTTCGCTTGCTCCATAAAGTGCGACCACCCAATCGAAAAAAGCTGTCCGAATTTGTATTTCTCAATGGACCCGAGCAAGGCGATATTTACGATGCCAATTAGTAGAATCGATCCAATTAGAACGTAGAAAAACTGTTTTTGTCGTTTTTCTGAGGAAAGAAGGTGATGAAGTGAAAACCCTGCGGAGATCAATAGAAAGAAGATCGCGAAGAGGCGGAACAGGGAAGGGAATCGGAACAAATCCAAAAAGGGTAAGTAACTCACCCACGTTCGAAGAGGCAGCACCTGTCCGAGAGCAATCAATATACATACAAGACCGGCAATGAAGTAAATGCGTACTTCTTTCGGAGCATCTTTTCGGAAGAGTGTCGCCAAGATCGTGATCAGCAGCAATACCCCGAAATAGCAATTGGTCATGGAGAAGTCAGCGCCCCAAAATGCGTAATCGTTTTTAGCAGTGGCCAAGGGATAGATCGTGGAGCTGAGTGCTTGTGGTGAGAGTGATCCTTCTAAAATGTTCCAAATATCGGTGCGATCTCCCAGTCCAGACCCTCTGTTGATGTAAGGCGCCATGTCGAAGGAAGCCACCAAAATGACCGCGCTCATCATCACAAATAAGAAGACGGAAATACTGAGGAAAAGCCATTGCTTTCGGTAGAATATGTAATTCCTTGACTGAATCTGTTTCCAGGAATTCGCGATAAAAAATCCAAACAAAATATAGATCGTAACGATGAACATCCCAGGATATCCTCCAGAAAGCAAGAAGAAGAGAACAAGGGCTAATTGAACGGCCGTTCGGAATGTGGGTTTTGATTGTAATTCAAGATAAAATCGAAGTACCCACGGAAGCCATGCGGCACTCACAATCCAGCCGACATGCTGGGCATTTCCGATCATCAATCCTGAAAGCATGTAGCCCGTTGCACAAGAAAGTACAACGAATCGCGTAAAACCAAATCGTTTAATCAGGAAATAGAACCCCAATCCACCCAAATACAGATGAAGCAAGTATTCGAATTGCAATGCGCCAATGGAATAACCTCCAAACAAGGCTCCAACGCCCCAGCTGATTGGGTACCACGTTCCTGGATCTCCCATTTGAGTGAACCCGGCATTCGTAAATGGATTCCACAGGGGTAATTGATTGTTGGCAAGTGCGTCCGTTATGAAATACTTCCATGGAAGGTACAAGTCCATGGCGTCCCACTTCATTACTGCCTGGCCGAAAACGAGCGGACTTAGCGCAAGAACGAGAGCCAAAAGAAGGATGCCTGCATCAAATAAAGTGGACCGCTGTTGATTCATACGGATCGAAAATACAAAACTTTGGGGTGAGGAATCTATTGCGGTCGTATTTCCTTCGCTTCGAATTACTCAGGCATGAGGTAAATATTCCCTAAAAATGTCGTGTCATAAATGCCATTTGAATCGTTTGAGACCTTGTCCAGAATAAATCCTTCGTGATTGCCCAACAGAACGTGTTGGGTATCGCATGAGCTTGCGATCATCAAACAAAAAAGAGCTAAATACACTATTTTTATCACGTTGAGTTTAATGAATTCATTTCAAATCCGTGTAAACTATTTACGAATAAAGAGGTTAAAAGTAGATGAAGCCTTTCGTGTTCTTTCATTCACAATCCATGGCGTATAACATTTCGGGCGTCGCGGATGAAAAAGGTGCGATTTTTGTTTCTTTGCTGTCATGAGAATAATTCTCCTTGTTTTTATCATTAGTATAAGTGCTGCCTATGCCCAGGTTTTGGATAACCGAATGGGGAAAGCATTCAAGGATAAGCCGTTTTTCAATGAGGATTTTGTGAAGCGAAATCGATTGAAACGACTCAATGGAACGTACACCTACAAGAATGATGGTGCTGCCATGCGTGAGACGAATTTTAAACACGTATTTGAATTCGATCGAGAAGGAAGGTTGGTTTCTACCTACGAAACGCGTTCGGATGACGGGACGAAAGATACATCATGGAATATCTACGAATACGACGAATTTGGATACTTAGATGTGCATCGGAAGTCGGATGAAGAAGGGTTTACTGCAGTGCATTACACCAATGATTCTTCGGGGAGGATAATCAAAGAAGAATATGTCCGAGAAATCGATAGTAACGGAGTGATTGTACGGTCACTTTCGTTTAATGAGGAACGACGTGTCTACACCGAATTCGAGAATCAATTGAAGTGCACGCATTACAACAATTACGACTTGCCTTATTTGGACGAGTATTACAATTACAACGATTTAGGCTACCTCGTGAGCCGTGAAGAGCGCATTAAAATGACTTCCTCGGTGTACACCTACACACACGAGTACAATGACAAAGGTAAGTTGGCGTCCATCAAAAAGACGAGCAATCGTAAGAGTGGAATATTGGAAGAAACGACCTTTAAGTACGATGAACTTGGAAACTTGATCGAAAAGCGGATTTATCGGAATGGTGAATTCACAACCGATATCCAAATCATTTATAACAGCAAAACGAAATTGCTTTCAGCTGTTCTAACGAAGCAAGTAAGCACAGGCTTCATGACCATCATCCGATTTAAAAATTACGAGTTTTATTGATTTTTTTGTAGAAGGTGGGGAGTTGGAGACTTTATCAATTAGCGAATTCTCCCTTTAATGGCGAACGCAACGGATTCTTTCAAGGAATAGAACGATTCGTTCAAGGCATCTTTCACCTTTTCATTGCTGTAAGTTCGCTCTGAAAATAGAGAGTTTACGGTTTCCTTGGTAATGGCTGGACGTTTACGAGTAAAGAATGAAATGAAGCCTAAGAATCGACGGGCGATGCTCACTACCCAACGCTTAACAGGCTTTTTCGGAGCTTTCACTCCTAGTTGCCGTGCAACTTCTTCCATTAACGTTTTAAACGAATGATTGGTTCCGATGCACAAAAAGCGCTCATTCTTTATGTCAGATTGCATTAACTTGATCATGATGCGCGATACATCTCGTGCATCTACTGTGGCATTTTTTCCTGGCGGATAATACCGCGTTCCTTTTTCGAGAGTGCGCAGCAGTGTTAGTGAACTATCGTTCCAATTTCCAGCTCCGAGAACCACACAAGGATTTACAATCACAGCATCCAACCCTTCTTCAATTCCTCTCCATACTTCTTTCTCTGCTGAATATTTCGAAATAGCATAGCCAGAAGTTGTGGGCGTGTTCTTCCAAGTGGTTTTTTCCGTTACGATCTCTTTCTGTGTTCCACCAATGGCTGCATTTGAGCTTACGTAGCACAACTTTTTTATATCCAAGCCGAGGGCAACATTCACCACATTGGCCGTCCCTCCACGGTTTACTTTGATAAGTTGACTGAAATCTCGCTTGTGGAACGAAACCAGAGCCGCACAATGATATACATGCGTACATCCTGTCATGAATTCTTCGAGGGAAACAACATCCAAAACATCGCCTTGCACCCAATCAATTTGATTGAATCGCTTTGCACCATTCTCTGGATCAAAAAGTTGAAAGAAAGTGAGGAGTTGTTGTCGCTTGGAGTCCGAGCGATAAAGTGCGCGAATGGGCGTGTCATCTTGCGTTAAATCGAAGAGTAATTGCGACCCAAGGACACCTGTTCCACCCGTTACAAATATCATATTGCTAAGGTACGATCTTTCCGCGAATGTATGCCTTCAAAAAAGGGAATTGTCTTTCAGGCTTGCGTAATCTACGAAATTGTACGTTTCGTCGAAAATATCGAACATTAATCGCTTTTAGATGAGTATTTATTTTGTTGGTAATGGTGAGATGTAGTTACTTTGTAAGTATGAAATTAACATTAGTTTCTGCACTACTAGTATTACTCTCCCTTTCATCGTGCAAATCTGAGTACGAAGAGCGTCTTGAGGAAGCCCGCGAGCTTAAAGATCGTATGTCCCTCGTTGAAGCAAACCTACCTATCTACGAGCAATATAATTTGCCAAATGAGATAAAAATGCTTCAAGAGGAAATCGAATTTTTAGCGAAGGTTTCTGGAAATGAAAAACTCTTTTTACAGGAAGTCTACAGCGACTAAAGGCTGAGTTCCATACTAGGATCCCAATGGAGTTTGTCGAAATCGACAACCTTGTCATCGTGTACCTGAATATTTTCAGCGTTCAACAACTCCTCCATGCGCGTAGGTGTAGAGAAGTGCATTTTCCCTGTAAGCAATCCATTTCGATTAACAACGCGGTGTGCGGGAACATCAGGTAGCGAATGAGCAGCATTCATCGCCCAGCCCACCATGCGACTTGAACGAGGTGCACCGAGGTATTTGGCGATGGCTCCATACGAGGTGACGCGTCCTTTTGGAATTAACCGAACAACGTCGTACACATTAAGAAAAAAGTCCTTGCTTTGCTCGCTGAGTTTCATAGGATGAAAATAATCATTTGCTATCGATATTTCGGGTTGAGCGGAGTCGAAACCCAGCGCTCATGCTTCCTAAGATTTCTTAAACATGCCAAAAATGCGTTTGCGTTTCCAAATGATCAAAGCAATCAAGCCAAGCAGAATCAATGGCCATACAGAGATAAATCCGAGCAGGATAATTTTCACGGCTTCCCAACCCGTTCCAAATGAGTCACCAACTTCATCAGAATAGCTCTTTTCATAACGCTCGGGAGAATCAACATATTCGACTTTCTCATACATAGTAATGGTTACCGTGCTCAGGTCAACTCGATCGTTTAAATAACGCAAGCGACCTTCCTTTGCTTCAATTTCCTCTGTGATGACGCGAATAGCCTCTTCCGCTTCAATAATATCTTTTACCGTTCCCGCTTTCGTCTTCAGTACTTCGATATAACGATCGCGTACTTCACGTTTTGCTTTCAAGCGAGCCTGAATGTCAACGTATTCTTCCGTCACATCATCCGATGAAATATCCGCTCGATCCATGAACAAGGCTTCACCTTTAATCGCACGTATAAATTTTTGGAATTTATTATTGGGTACGCGAACCGTTATGGTGTTTGAAATGCGATACCGATTATTGGAAAGCATCATGTCGGAAACAAATCCGTCGTATTTTTCACTCAACGCATTTATTTTTTCCGTAGAAACATCCACATCCTTCACTTGAAATTCGAGGTCGGCGGTCCAAATGAGTTTTCGATTTTCTGGTGTTTTGGCTTGCTTGAAGTCGGCTTGCGCTGCTGCGTCTGCTTCCATAGGCATGTCCTTGTTGGTAACCATCTCATTGGTGCTCTTGCTTTCATTACAAGAGGAAAGAAGTACTAAACTAAAGGCGATGATTCCAGCGAAAAGGGGATGTAACGATCTCATAGGTTTGATTTTCATGTGTAGTTCTGTACAATATAATGCAATCTTGGTTCAATGTTACGGAACAGGTTGTTTTTGGGCGTTCCCCGATAACTTCATTGTGGCTTAACGAGAGCGTAGATGATTCGGGGCGGGCTTTTCACTGCAAGTCCTCGCAAACTGCGGGCTTTCCGTTGCTATCCCTAACGCGCCTCAGGCTTGTTCTTGAAATGAAAGCTAAACAAATTGGTGATATACGCGTTTATTCGTTCGAATGGAAAACATACCACTTATTGTGAAATGTTTGACCGTCTTTTGTTTTGACATTGTCGGATTCAAATTTCCATCCGCGTCGTTTCAGCACTTTTTCCGAGTATGGATTGCAGTCACATTTCATCCCGGGACGTTCAACCATGGATACCAAAGAGTAGGCAATCCCTAAACCATGAAAGTTGGGGGCAACATACAGTAAGTCTAGTTCGCGTTCATTGGCTACGGCAAACCCTAAGAGTTGATCATTTTTTGTGCAAATGAGCGTATTATCAATCATTGCTGGCCAGTCTGGAATGGATTGTGCCCAAACACGACGTTGATCTTCCGAATAGATAGCACACGATTGAATACTTCGAATACGAATGGATTCAAGTAATGGAATGTCTGAAGACGTGGCTTTGCGATAAGAAAAATCCATTTCAGGCATTACAGAAAGTGTATTGATCACCTAAAAATCTTACTCTACCGTTACCGATTTCGCCAAGTTTCTAGGTTGGTCAACGTTACAGTTACGCATAACTGCAATGTGATACGATAAAAGTTGGAATGGAATCGTTGCCAAAAGCGGAACCAAATGCTCATCAGTTTCTGGAATTTCGATCACGTGATCGGCAATGTCCTTCACTGTTTCATCACCTTCAGTAACAATGGCAATAATCTTCCCTTTTCGAGCTTTTACCTCTTGGATATTGCTCACAACCTTCTCGTAAGAAGTTCCCTTCGTAGCGATCACAAATACAGGCATTGCCTCATCGATCAAAGCAATGGGGCCGTGTTTCATTTCTGCAGCCGGGTATCCTTCTGCGTGGATGTACGAAATCTCTTTCAATTTTAAGGCACCTTCCAAAGCAACAGGGAAGGAACTTCCTCTACCAAGATACAAGGCGTTCGTTGCATTTTGATAGATAGAGGAGATGTATTCAATTTGATCGTTTTTCTCGAGCACACGTTGAACTTTCGATGGAATTGCTTCCAGCTCAGAAAGCATGGTGCGGAATTTCGATTCGCTGATAGTTCCTTTTTGGTGCGCCAATGACAAAGCCATTAAGGTAAGCACAGTCACTTGAGCCGTAAATGCTTTTGTGGATGCCACACCAATTTCTGGTCCTGCATGTGTGTACGAACCTGCGTCCGTGATACGAGAAATAGAAGATCCTACAACGTTACAAATGCCTAGAATGGTTGCTCCTTTCGACTTCGCCAATTCCAATGCGGCAAGTGTATCGGCAGTTTCCCCCGATTGTGAAACAGCAATTACGATATCATTTTCTGTGATAATCGGATTACGGTAACGGAACTCACTTGCATATTCTACTTCAACGTTGATACGTGCTAAATCTTCGAATAGGTATTCTCCTACCAAGCATGCATGCCACGACGTTCCACAGGCAATCATAATCACGCGCTGCGCATTAATGATCTTTTGCTCATAATCTTTGATTCCGCCCAGTGCAACCCAACCTTGTTCAGCATTTAGTCGACCACGGAAACAATCTTCAATTGAGCGAGGTTGTTCGTGAATTTCTTTGAGCATGAAGTGCTCGTATCCGCCTTTCTCCAATGCTTCGAGGTGAAGCTCGAGCTCTTGAATGTAAGGTGTTTTTTCAACATCATCGATGCTGTATAGTTTCAATTCTTCTCCACGTTTGATAACAGCGATCTCTTCGTCGTTCATGTAAACAACTTGCTTCGTGTACTCAACAATAGGAGTAGCATCAGAAGCGAGATAGAAATCGCCTTCAGTTCCCAAGCCAACTACGAGTGGACTACTTTTTCGTGCAGCAATTAGTTTGTCCGGTTCTTTTTCCGACATCACGACAATTGCGTATGCACCGACAACTTGCTGAAGTGCCAATCGAACGGACTCCCCAAGTTTATGACCTGTCTTGGTGCGGATATCATCAATCAAATAACAAAGCACTTCCGTGTCGGTGTCACTTTTGAATTCATATCCCTTATTCAATAACTCCTGTTTGATGGCATCGTAATTCTCGATAATCCCATTGTGGATAATGGCCAAATCACCCGCTTGCGAAGCATGAGGGTGTGCATTGGTGTCGTTTGGCTCACCGTGAGTAGCCCAACGAGTATGTCCAATACCAACATTCCCCGAGATATTTTTATCGGCAGCGAATTCTTCAAGATTGGCAACTTTACCTTGTTTCTTGTAGATGTTCAGTCCATCCTCGTTGTGAAGTGCAATTCCAGCACTATCATAACCACGATATTCCAATCGCTTGAGTCCTTTTATAATGATTGGATAAGCTTCTTTTTGACCAATGTAGGCAACAATTCCACACATAATGAGCTAATTTAGAATTCGGTATACAAGATGCGCAAAGACGGTTTTGTTTTGTTAATCGTCTCCGTACCGTTAAAGATAATGCGATCCGCCGAAGAATTATAGAAAACTGGAGAAAGATACAAGGGGGTATTCTCAATTTCTCCATTTAAGATTTGCTGAATATGATAGCGAAGATCATAGGAATAACTTTTCGAAAAGGAGCTGTATTGAGCCCCTGTTGAAACTCCTGGAGGTCCAATGTTCATGAATGTTCCAGGAGCATCAGGGTTTTCTTTGAGGATTCTGATGAAAGGAGCAGGTTCATATTCTACACCTGTTTGGTGAGATACACTAAATTCAATAACTGCAGAATGTATCACAGCGTTTGACGGAATGTTTTCAACAGTTGGTAGTTCAACTACTGCACGGCTCTTAAACGCTTGTGCGTAGTATTCTGACTGTCCCAAAGAAGTGTTGTCAATCACATCTTGAACACGTGTTCCCGTGTTGTCCATGTCCACTTTGTTGAAGTGAACGGTTTCACCTCCAATGATAAAATCAAATGACTTTTGAGTACCGTCTTGGGTGTAGTAAACTGTTAGTTTAGAGTTGGCTGTTTTCATGTTGAAATACATCACTCCTCCTTCTCCTGCAGACTGAAGTCCATTTGAAGTGCGGATATGCAACCCTTTGAAATAGTCTGTGAAAGCATCAGTTGATTCGAATGATGAAGGGAATAAAGCCGCATCTTCCATAATGGTGCGCGCTTTGTTCGTATCTAAATGAATCCTAAGTTGTGAAGATGTTTCTTCTCCCGAGATAATCGTGATGGTATTTGGATTCATGTCAACTATTTCGTGTCCAGGGAGCACCAAATTGTTAGCTAAATCACTTGATACAGAACTGAATTGATAGTAACTTGAATCATCATCGTTACTAATTCCATTTGGATCGTTGATCTCAAACACTTCGATTGTTTGATTACCTGTTTTTCCATAGTATCCAGCGTACACTAAGCCAAGTACAAACGAGTCAATGGCTACCGTAGATAAATCACCAAAATCGGGTGATAAAGACTGAATGTGTACTTGAGTGAAAATTTCGCCACTCACCTGACCAAATGTTGGGTCATTGTACGAACCTAGCAAACTCACCAAGTTGTCTTTGGTAATTGTTGAGTCTTCAACTACGGTGTAAGTAATCAGCGAAAAGGTATCAACCCCTGCTGATGAAAGCAAGTCATTCTGATCAATGGTGTTCGTGCCGATAAGGTTTTCCTTTTTCTTACACGAGACGAGTACAAGGGCGAATAACAAAAAAGTAGCGGAAAAGACAATGCTTTTCCGCCACTCAAAAGAATGTTTATTTATCATGTTATATGAGAACTTCTGCTTCAATAATTTTGTCTAAGAACTCTGAAGTTTCCTTCACTTGATGCTCTTCAGCTACCCAATCCAATTTTGCACATTCTGCATTATCAAAAATGGTACGAAGCTCAGGACTGAGTTCTTCACTTCCAACGCTAATTCCGTCAGCATATTTTGCAGCGGCCTTAGAAATTGCTTCGAGCGAAGGTTCAGTCAAATCAGCGATGACCTCGTCAGAGAACCCGTCAAATTTAAGTTTTTCCGAAAATCGGCTGTCCCAATTATTGTTAAACCCTTCGTTGTACATGTGGTACACCACTTTCGTGTTAGCGAAGTGTGGATCGTCCTTGTATAGGTTTTTGATGTACAAAGGCATAAGAGAGGTCATCCAACCACTACAGTGGATTACGTCTGGTTGCCATCCGAGTTTCTTCACAGTTTCCAAAACTCCTCGGTTGAAGAACATAGAACGCTCATCATTATCCGTGTGTTCGTTCTTGTCATCATCAAGTACCGTATTCTTGCGCTTGAAGAACTCATCATTGTCGATGAAGTAAACTTGCATACGCGCCGAAGAAATAGACGCTACTTTGATAATAAGCGGATGATCGTTATCGTCGATGATCATGTTCATCCCAGAAAGTCGAATTACCTCGTGAAGCTGGTGTCTTCTTTCGTTGATCACTCCAAATCGTGGCATAAAAACCCGAATCTCTTTCCCCGCTTCTTGTATCCCCTGCGCTAAATTTCTCGCTGTCGTAGAAATCTCTGATTTAGGTAAAAATGGCGATATCTCCTGTGAGATAAATAGTACTTTCTTCTTCTCCATAGAAAAATTTATTGGTAAAAACTTTACAAAAATATAGAAAAAAAAGCGGAAACTCAACAAAAACGGATAGTTTTGTTCGCCTTTAAAGTATTGAAAATGGGGGATTCACACGTATTTACAACTGTAAAACCGCTGCAAAAGAGATTGCACAAGGAGCTGGAAAATTCAACAATTGGATTCTTTCCAACCATGGGAGCCTTGCACCACGGGCACATTGAGCTGGTGAAACAAGCGAAAAAAGAGAACGATGTTGTAGTGGTAAGTATCTTTGTGAATCCAACGCAATTCAATAATCCAGACGACTTGGAAAAATATCCTCGAATGTTGGATAAGGACCTTGAATTGTTGGATGAAGTGGGTGATGTCATTGTATTTGCGCCAGATGTAAAAACAGTGTATCCCGACAACTATGAAAACCTCAAAATAGATCTTGGAAAGTTAGGAGAAACCATGGAAGGTGAGTTTCGCCCTGGTCATTTTGACGGTGTAATGAACGTTGTAAAGCGTTTCTTCGATATCGTAAAGCCCACGCGTGCCTATTTCGGAATGAAAGATTTTCAACAGGTCGCTGTAATCAAGCACTTGGTAAAAGTGACAAATGATCCAGTAGAGATTGTTGTGTGCGATATCGTTCGAGAAGAAAGTGGGTTGGCAAGTAGCAGTAGAAATGTACGACTTACCGAACAGCAAAAAGAGGAAGCATTGATTATCATCGAAACATTGAGATTCCTAAAGTCTATCGTAGATCAATATCCTCCGCAAAAGGCGTGGAAAAAAGCAAAACAGTTCTTCCGAAAGGGAACACTCGAGTTGGAATACCTCGAAATCATTCATCCGCTTACGCTCAAACGACTCGAAAAATGGACGCCAGGGGCACATGCGTGCATTGTGGCATACGCAGGGGAAGTTAGGTTATTAGATAATATCCAATTGATTCCCTTTGAAGAAAAATAACTTATGTTTGTAGCATTATTAAATGAATGAAATGTTAGTAAACGTTGTAAAGTCGAAAATTCATCGAGTAAAAGTTACTCAGGCGGATCTCAACTATATTGGAAGCATCACTATTGATGAAGAGTTGATGAAGGCTGCGAATATCATCGAAGGAGAGCGTGTCCAAATTGTAAATGTCAACAATGGCGAACGCATCGAAACGTATGCAATCAAAGGTGAAGCGAAATCTGGAACGATTTGTTTAAACGGTCCAGCGGCAAGAAGAGTTGCATGCGGAGATATCGTAATCATTATCGGTTATGGTATGATGGATTTCGAAGAAGCAAAATCATTCAAGCCTTCATTGGTTTTCCCTAACGAGGAAACAAACTTAATTGACTAGTCAGTTGAAAGATAGAATCATCAAAATTCTCAAAATTGTCGTTCCCATCGGAATCGGGTTGTACCTAACATGGTATTTCATCGATGGAATGAGCGAAAAGGATGTTGAGGACGTCAAGAACGCATTTCGAGAAGCAGATTATGCATGGGTAGCCTTAAGTTTGGTTATCATGTTTTTAAGTCACTTCAGTCGTGCCTATCGCTGGCTGTTCGTACTAGAACCGTTGGGATACAAGCCGAAGTTGGTCAATTCGTACCACTCCGTTATGTCTGGTTACATTATTAATTATACGGTTCCCCGATCAGGAGAAGTGGCGCGAGCAGGGTTGATGGCTACCTATGAGGATATTCCATTCGAAAAAGGTTTTGCAACGATTGTGGCAGAGCGTGTGATCGACTTGGTGATGTTTGCCATTGTCTTTTTTATTTCAGGTTTACTTCAAGTCAACAATGATGAAATAAAAAGCATTACAGAGCGAGATGGAGAACCGAGTTATTTGATTTGGTATATACTCGGTGGGATGTTTTTGTTTGGGGTAATCGGATTGATTATCTATCTGAAAAATCAGAAAGTCAAAAATTTTATCAATGAAAAACTACGAGGTTTTTTGGAGGGATTGAAAGCCATTTGGACAATGAAGAAAAAATGGGCGTTCATCGGTCATACCATTTTCATTTGGGCATGTTATGTTGGAGCGATTTGGGTAACGGCTCAGGCTTTTCCTCAAACGAAAGATATGCCGATTGGATTGGTTTTCGCTGCATTCGTAGTTGGAGCTGCTGCAATAGGTGCTACACCAGGAGGACTCGGCTTGTACCCACTTTGGATAACGGGAGCGCTTGCTGCTTATGGGATCGAGTTTAAAGCGTTTGGGGCGTTTGCTTGGGTAACACAAACAGGATTGTTAGTTGTTCTCGGTCTCTTATCATTATTCCTTATTCAGCGGAAGCCTAAATTAAGAACAGAAAGTAAAAATGATCAATAGAACGGATTTTCTCGGAGGAAAAATTGCAACGCTCAAAGAGGCGAAACAACACATGGAAGTCTGGAAAATGACCGGACGAAAAGTGGTGTTCACAAACGGAGTTTTTGATATCCTTCACAAAGGTCATGTTACGTATTTGGCCCAAGCAGCCCAACATGGAAATCGAATGGTGGTTGGCTTAAATGCCGATGCATCCGTTAAGCGTTTGGGAAAAGGCGATGACCGTCCGATTAATGATCAAGATGCACGAGCAACTGTGCTGGCGGCATTGAGCTCTGTAGATTTGGTGGTTCTATTCGACGAAGATACGCCTCTCGATTTGATTCGTGAGTTGCAGCCGAATGTATTGGCAAAAGGAGCGGATTACGATCCAGAAGAAACTGATCCTGCTTCGAAAAAGTACATTGTAGGCTCTGATCTCGTTCGTAAGAAAGGTGGAGAAGTAGTGGCTATTCCACTCGTTGATGGTTTTTCAACAACGGGCATCGTTGAGAAATTACGCAAGTAATCTCGTATAAATAAATACATTATTCGATTCGGTTTATTTGGTTCTTCGACTATCCGACTATCCGACTATCCGACTATCCGACTATCCGACTATCCGACTATCCGACTATCCGACCATCGGTTAATCGAAAAGCGTTAGCAATCGGAATGTTCAACTATCTACCTATCTTTGCAAAAAAAGTCATCATGAAAATCAATAAGGCCGAATTCGTTATCTCGAATACAGATTACAAAAAAGGACCCACCGACGGTAAACCCGAATATGCATTTATTGGGCGCTCCAATGTTGGGAAATCTTCGTTGATTAACATGTTGACGAACAACAAAAAGCTGGCAAAAACATCGGGAAAACCAGGGAAAACGCAATTGATCAATCACTTTGTGATTAACGATGAGTGGTACTTGGTCGATTTGCCGGGCTACGGTTACGCAAAAGCTTCAAAGCAAAGTCGTGCAAAATGGGAGCAATTTATCGTGGAATACCTCACGAACCAAGATTCCTTGATCAATATTTTTGTATTGCTCGACAGTCGTTTGGAACCGCAAAAAATCGATTTGGAATTCATGAATTGGTGCGGAGAAAAGGAATTGCCTTTTTCTATGGTGTTCACCAAAATCGATAAGCTTTCCAGTACGCAATTGCAGAAAAATCTCGCAAAGTACAAAAAGGAAATGTTGAAATATTGGGAAGCACTTCCTCCTGTGTTTACAACTTCATCAGAATCGAAATTTGGACGCGAAAAGTTGCTCAATTATATTGGAGACTTGAACACGATGTTAATTTCAGGAGAGTAAAATCAGAAGCGATAGAGAACTCCAAGACTTAATGGGAAATCGAGAGCTGCTCTGTCTATTCCATAGTTGATAAATAGCAGTCGAACTTGTGGTTGAATTGAAATGGACAACTTCTTGGTGATTGAATACCTAGCAAGAAGTGAAATTTTCGGTTGTATGATTCCTATGTCGTGTCGTTGGACATATTGTTTCCATTCAGCACTCTCATTGCCGAAGGTTTCTTCGTATGAATAAGAGCTAGTACTAGGTCCGCTAGGAGGATTTGAATAGGAGGAGCCACTGGTATAAACGATTAACTCATTACGCTTGATATGGGTGGTGAGGTTGGTAATAAAGTCTGCGCCAATTCCGAACCCAAAATTAAAGCGATTTGTCGGTTTCAAAAAGAGATATCCTGCTTCTAAACTTCCGGCAAATGAAATGTTTGTTTCATCCAGGTACAATTCTCGCGTTTTCGTTTGTGTCCAATAACCGCCGACACCGGCATTGCCTGTGGCTTCTGATGTGGTAGATGTTTCATTAGTATGTCCTGTAGCGATACCCATTGAAGAACTTAGGTAGAATTGTTGAAAGTAAAGACGCCCAATTGCTTGAAACATAAGTGCGGTGTTCGAACTTCCGAGAGTAGTGGGGTCGCTGTAGCTTGTCAAGTGATAACGTTTAGGATAATCCAACGAATTGAATACATAACTGGAAGTGATGCCCAGTTCAAAAAAACGCGATTGATTTGCACTATTGCTTAGTTGTTGACTTGAGCATATAACAGGTCCCAAACAAAGGAGAAAGGTGATTATGGTTTTCATATCACTTGAAACGATAAACCAATTAATTTAGTTGGGCTAGCCTCAAAAAATGTATTTCCAGAAAATCAAAAGGCCAACCACAGCCGCTAAAATAGCCGCAATTAAGACGGCTCCAGCCGCAACATCTTTAATCCTTCGGATAGATTCTTTGCGTTCTTCTGTTACTTCGTCGCACAACTTTTCAATAGCAGTATTCATTCCTTCCAACGCAAAAACAAGTGCCGAAACGATCAAGATAATCGCAAACTCTCCAGATGAAATCTCGAAATAAAATCCAGTTCCGATTACGACTAAAAAAGCAAGCAAATGAAGCTGGAAATTACGCTCAGACCGAATCAAAATTCCGATTCCATTAAACGCATCCCTGAATGATTTCAGCATTTTCATAGAACCAAAATACAATATATCTGCCGATCACAAACGAATCGGCGCGATTCCTTGATGGAAGAAATTATTCCTGTATCTTTGCCTCAGTTCTTTAGAATAAACTTATGAAGAAAGGTGGAGGGACAGGCCCTGAGAAACCTTGGCAACCTATTCAATGCTATAATTGCGTTGAAAAAGGTGCCAAATCCGATCCGTCAGCAGATGGAAAAGATAAGTTGTGTGAGTTTTCCTCACTTTCTTCACCATAACATACTATATAAATGAATCGCATAGAGGAAATACTACGTGAACGAATTCTTGTACTGGATGGTGCCATGGGAACCATGATTCAGCGACACAAGCTGAAAGAAGAAGATTTCCGCAAAAATTGGTTTGAAGATCATCCTTCTCCGCTAAAAGGGAATAATGACTTGCTTTCCCTAACGAGACCTGAAATTATCAAAGAAATTCATGCGCTTTACTTTGAAGCAGGAGCGGATATCGCAGAAACGAACACGTTTTCGGGAACCACGATTGCTCAAGCGGATTATGGACTGGAATCTGCCGTGTATGACATCAACTACCAGAGTGCAAAAATTGCGAAGGAAGTAGCAGACGAATTCACAAAACGCGAACCACACAAACCGAGATTTGTTGCTGGATCGATGGGGCCAACTAACAGAACGGCATCCATTTCGCCTGATGTAAACGATCCTGGTTTTCGTGCGATTTCTTTTGATGAACTCGTAACAGCATACAAGGAACAAGCAGGTGCTTTGATTGACGGTGGAGTCGATCTGCTCTTGGTAGAAACGGTTTTCGATACACTAAATGCGAAAGCGGCATTGTTTGCGATTGATGAGGTGTTGAACGAACGAAATGTGGATATTCCAATTATGGTTTCTGGAACGATCACCGACCAAAGTGGACGTACGCTCACAGGACAAACAACCGAAGCCTTTTTGATCTCCGTTTCGCACATGAATTTGCTCACAATTGGATTGAATTGCGCGCTTGGAGCATCGATGATGCGTCCTTACCTGCAAGTGCTGGATAAAAAAGCACCTTTCGGAGTGAGTGCTCACCCGAACGCGGGATTGCCGAATGAATTCGGAGAATACGATGAAACACCAGAACTGATGGCTGCCCAAATCAAAGAGTTTTTGGACGAAGGATTGGTGAATATTATTGGAGGTTGCTGTGGAACAACACCAGAGCACATCAAAGCCATTGCAGATTTAGCAGCGAAGTACTCACCACGAAAGCAAGAAGCAGATGTCGAAGATTAAAGCAACATTGAAACTGTCGGGGTTGGAACCGTTAATCGTAACGCCCGAAACGAATTTTGTAAATGTAGGTGAGCGCACGAATGTGACGGGATCACGAAAATTCTTGCGCTTAATCAAAGAGGAGTTGTACGATGAGGCATTGAGTGTAGCACGCGAGCAAGTGGAAGGCGGTGCGCAAATCATCGATATTAACATGGATGAAGGGATGATTGATGGAAAAGATGCCATGGTGCGTTTCCTCAATTTAATCGCTGCCGAACCGGATATTGCACGCGTTCCGATTATGATTGATAGTTCCAAATGGGAAATCATCGAAGCGGGATTGAAATGCGTTCAGGGAAAAGGTGTGGTGAATTCGATTTCCTTGAAAGAAGGTGAAGAGCAATTCATCGAACACGCACGGAAAATCAAGCGGTATGGAGCGGCTGTGATTGTGATGGCATTTGATGAAGATGGACAGGCGGATAGCTACGAGCGACGGATTGAAATTTGCGAACGTTCGTACCGCATTTTGGTCGATCACGTGAAGTTTCCGAAGGAAGATATCATCTTCGACCCAAATATTTTCCCAGTGGCAACGGGAATGGAGGAGCACAACAATAATGCGTTGGATTTCTTCAGAGCGACAAAGTGGATTCGTGAGAATTTACCAGGGGCGCATGTAAGTGGCGGCGTGTCGAATGTTTCGTTTTCTTTTCGAGGAAATAATGTGGTTCGTGAAGCAATGCACGCAGCCTTTTTATACCATGCAATTCAGAATGGAATGGACATGGGAATTGTCAATCCTTCCATGTTGGAGGTGTACGATGATGTCGACAAGCAATTGCTCGAGTATGTAGAAGATGTGTTGCTCAATCGCCGCGAAGATGCTACGGAGCGCTTGTTGGAATATGCTGAAACCGTGAAGGGCGAAGGCAAAGTACGTACCGTTGATTTGTCTTGGCGAGAAGGGACGGTAGAAGAACGTTTGGCGCATGCTTTGGTGAAAGGAATTACAGATTACATTGATGAAGATACCGAAGAGTGTCGTCAGCAATTTGATCGCCCAATTGAAGTGATCGAAGGTCCACTTATGGATGGGATGAACATCGTGGGAGATCTATTTGGAAGTGGAAAAATGTTCTTACCGCAGGTGGTGAAGTCGGCACGTGTGATGAAAAAAGCGGTGGCTTATTTGTTGCCATACATTGAGGCTGAAAAAGGAGGAGAGCAATCATTTGCAGGAAGAGTACTGATGGCAACCGTAAAGGGCGATGTACACGATATAGGAAAGAACATTGTGGGTGTGGTGCTTGGCTGCAACAATTACGAAGTAATTGATTTGGGCGTAATGGTTCCGACCGAAAAAATTATCGAAGAGGCGATCGCGCAAAAAGTGGACGTCATCGGATTGAGTGGTTTGATTACACCGTCACTCGATGAGATGGTTACCGTTGCCAAGGAAATGGAGCGGGCCAACTTGTCTATTCCGTTGATGATTGGTGGAGCAACAACATCCAAAGTGCATACGGCAGTTAAAATTGATGAGCATTTCACGAAAGATCAAGCTATTCACGTGTTGGATGCATCAAGATCGGTAACGGTGGTGGAGCAATTGTTGGGTGGAAAGAAATCGGAATTCATCAAGGAGATCAAAGCCGATTACACGCGACTACGCGAGCATCATGAAAAGAGCAGAACGCGTAAACAGTTGTTGTCGCTCGCAGAAGCGAGAAAAAACAAGTTCCAAATTGATTGGGCGAGCGAGTCAATCGTGGTTCCGAATAACTTGGGACGAAAAGAATTGTCTGTATCCACAGAAGATTTAATTCCATACATCGATTGGACGCCTTTTTTCAGAACATGGGAATTACATGGAAAGTATCCAGCTATTTTGGAAGATGAAGTGGTTGGTGAGGAAGCGAAGAAACTCTTCAAGGATGCTCAAGCCATGTTGGAAACGATTGCGAAAGAGAAGTGGCTCGAGCACAAAGGCATTGTTGGATTGTTTCCTGCGAATGCGAAAGAGGATGATGTCATCATTTATGATCCGGAAGATTCGATAAAGGAGATTTCTGTACAGCATACAATCCGTCAGCAAACAAAGAAAGCGCCAGGTGTTCCGAATATCGCGTTGTCCGATTTCATCGCTCCAGTAGAGAGTGGAAAGAAAGATTACGTGGGAGCGTTTGTGGTTACTTCAGGAATTGGAATTGATCACAAAGTGGCGGAATTCGAAGCAGATCACGACGATTATAATTCGATCTTGTTAAAAGCGCTAGCCGATCGTTTGGCAGAGGCGTTTGCAGAATATGCACACAAATTGGTTCGAACAGATCTCTGGGGATATTCGAAAGATGAAACGCTAGATAACGAGGCTTTGATCAAAGAAGAGTACCGTGGAATTCGTCCTGCTCCGGGTTATCCCGCTTGTCCCGATCATACGGAAAAACCAGCGTTGTTTGCGTTGTTAAATGCAACGGAAGTAACAGGTGTGGAGCTCACAGATAGTATGGCGATGACGCCAACGGCGAGTGTTTCGGGTTGGTATTTCGGAAGCCGCCATGCAAAGTATTTTGGTGTTGGGAAAATTACAATGGATCAAGTTCAGTCCTTGGCCGAACGCAAAGGCATGGAAGTCGAAGTGATGGAGCGTTGGTTATCGCCAAACTTGCATTAATTGATTACCTTGTGGATTATTAACTATTCATGGAAATTGTATACAAGTATTTCTGGCTATTCCTGATCATTGGGGCTTTGATAAATGCATTCATGTTGAAGTATCGTTCGCAGCAATATATCGCGGATGATCCTTCGTTAAAATCGGGATACAATAAAATTTTCCTAGGAATCATCTTTCTGGGAAACATTCCCTGGGCAATCATGGGAGTTGGAATTCTTCTCGGACATAACGAAAGCATATATGATTATTTCTTTCCGCGTTCATGGAACTTCGCAGTCTTGGCTTTTTATGCGTCAATCGGTATCATGTGGGTCTTGGGAATTTGGTGGATATATTTTAAGAATGGAGCGGAATTCATTGAAAAGCATCCTGGATTCTTAGAAAGTAGTAGTTTGGGAAACAGACGACATGTAACTGCTCGACAGGTTAAGTTGTTTTTGCCTCTTATTATTTTAGCGACTGTTATCGCATTTGGTTTCATGTGGTCCATGGAAGGGATAACTCCTCCAGATTTGTCAAACTAAGTATTTTCTTCCAGTATCCTGAGTGACCCTTTCGAGTTGGCTCGAAGTAGTTTGAAATGTGATAGCACAGCGGCAAAAAGGTATTTTTTGTGTCGGTAGGGTAAATCATATTTCTCAGCAAGTTCTTTTAGAATAGGTGTCAACTGAGGATAGTGAATGTGACAAATGTTCGGAAACAAGTGATGCATCACATGGTGGTTAAATCCTCCGAAAAAATAGTTGATGAATCGATTTTCTGTTGAGAAATCAGCAGCGGTAATAATTTGATGATACGACCAGCTATGCGGTAGGCAATTATTCGAGTCGGGTTCTGGGAAATTGGCATCTTCTCCTACATGCGTACTAAGCAAAACAAGCGTAATTGTTAAGCTTCCAATGATTGTGAGGAGGATGAAACCCAAGAATGTAGACCAAATTGAGATATCCAAAATGTACGCGGGCAAAACGATCATTTGAAATAGGTAAAGCAACTTAAACAGAATCATTTTCACGACTTCTTTCCATGGATAATGGGCGTTGTTGAAGGCGCCAATTTTTTTCGAAAAAGCATCTTTAAAATCGCGATAAACGATCCAGCGAAAAATGTACACCATGTAAACAACAGGCATGTAAATAAATTGCAGGGCGTGATAGGTACGATGTTCATCTTTTGGAAAGATTTTTACCACTTTTGTTTGCTGAATATCCGAATCATAATCCATCACTTTCGGAAAAAGGTGATGAGCTCCCAAATGTCGATTGACCCAATTGAATGAATTTGTTCCAAGGAATTCGAATACCAATAGGAAGCGGTGATTGGATTTTGGTCGCCTGAAGATAGTTTTATGCGCGGCGTCATGACCGATATTGAGTCCCATAAGAACGGACCAAGCGCCAAGAAATCCATACAATAAATACAACGTGGCTGTGTTTGGAGCAGTGAAAAGAAGCAGGTAAGATAGAATATACACACCAATGAATAGTGCTATTTTCAATTTCATGCGGCGGTTCGCATATTTTGAAATGTTCTTTTCTGAGAAGTAAGCGTCTATTCGTTCACGAAGTTCATGAATGAATGGAGTGGGTTCTGGTGAAAAATGAAGTTGTTTCATGCGATATTCTTTTGGTTAAGGGAAGATGATTGCTTGTACGGTTTTGGGTTGCGTCGGAAGAACCAAATAGTTAAATCTGCATAAGGATGCTTTTCGGTGTGGTACAATTCGTATCCAATAATTTTATACAGCTGACACGCACGAAAAGAGGTTGTTTCAGCGTAGATAAACTGATTGTATCGATCGGCTAGCTCAAAAATTTCCTGTTTGATTTCAAAAGCAGTTTTTATTCCACTCTCGGTTGAATCGCATGCAAGGAGTGTGGCAACCCAGCCCGATTTTGGGCGTACCTTTCGGATGAGCTTTTGGTATTGGATACTGCGTATCCCGTTTCTGATTCCTGTAATGAAAAGAAAGATATAGAGTTTCTGGCTCAATCGTCGAAACGAGAAAGTTTCTTTCGATTGAGGGTGTAGGAAAATGACTCCATTTTGGTCGGAAGTGATAAACGCTCCATCTCGTGCAAGTGCCTCCGAGTAGAAAAAGTTCAGAATGTGTTTTCGAGAGCGTAAGCTTTGTGGTTTTCGCAACATCCATGTCATACCCTTTGAGTTTTTGAAAGCATTTGTCAAAACGTTAAAGGCTTTTCTCTTATCGTCTAGTGATTGTATCCGTTTCATAGTTTCTCAATTTTGTATGATACAATGTTATGTAGATGGAGCTGTGTAGCAAAACGGTATTGCGCAAGTTCAAAATGGAGAGTTGCGTATTTCGCAAATCGATGAAGCAGTGCTCCGCGATTTAAAAAAGAATTGTTGTTTGTAAAAAGATTACGATGTGGTGGCCTACTTTTGAAAAATAGAAACGGTTATAAAACAGTAGAGCGACTCGGGAGAGTCGCTCTACATAACCTAACCTAACCACTATTCACTGAAAAAGATTTTTTAGTTTGAATAATCAAGACTAATAATCTTTACAGGACAAATATAAGTAGACTTTGGAGATTACGCAAAATCACATTTTGCGAGATTTGGACGATTATAATGTAGCTGACAACCAAATTTTAGCGGGAAATTTAAAATAGAGACGCGAAATGCCTGTTTTGTAGAGGGAAATGAGACATTCGTAGAAGAGGAGTGGCGATATTGCTTGGATTCCTAAGTTGAGTACAATTTCTTAATATTCGACGAAAAGTGAAGAATGTTCGTCTAATTTGTCGGTTTATGTAATAATTGTTACAAAGGAATGGTTGCCAATATTGTCGTTTAACAGCTTGTTTTATTGGTTTTTGTTAAAAATTTGTGAAATTATCTTCCTAGGTAATATCTTCTAATGGTATTAATTCAGTGAATTGTTTCATGCTTGATTTGCTAGCTTCCACTTTAAATTCTGTGGAAACATGTCGATTATATACAGGTCATTTATTTTTAACAGTCTGGAAACAAATAAAAATGAATATACATTGAGGAGAGTTAGTTTGAAGGTTTGGGACAAAAAAAGGGAAGATGACTAGCACCTTCCCTTCGTAACTTGTAAAACAATTAACGACTAACTACTATATATTACTTCGCATTTTGGTATTGGTAATCTTATATAACCACACTTTCAAGCGGTGCATCAAAAGATACAATGCAGGAATGATGACCAACGTAAGGAACGTTGCGAATGTAAGACCGTAAATAATTGCCCACGACATCGGAGCAAAGAACATATTGTTGTCACCTCCAAAGTAGATCTTCGGATCGTACGTTGAAAGAAGACTAAAGAAGTCAATATTGAATCCAATTGCCAACGGAATCAAACCAAGGATGGTGGTAATGGCCGTAAGCAATACAGGACGTAAACGAGTTTTTCCTCCTTCAACTGCAGCTTTTACAATTTCTGAATAAGGCAGAATATCGTACTCACCTAATCCAAGTTCTTCACGTTTGCGTTTGCGGATCAAGTTGGTGTAATCAATCAACACGATCGCATTGTTCACGACGACTCCGGCAAGTGAGATAATACCAATCATCGTCATCATAATCACGAAGTTTTGACGCGAAATGACCAGACCGAGTAATACCCCAATTAGGGAGAGCAATACCGTAATCATAATGATGGACGGCATCGAATAGGAGTTGAACTGTGCAACAATAATCAACAGAATGAGGAATACGGCAATCGCCAAGGCCTTCGTAAGGAACGCCATTTCTTTAGCTTGTTCTTCCATTTGTCCTGAAAACTTATAGCTAAATCCATCTCCAACTCGCCCTTCCTCTTCAAAGATTTCCATCTTCGCACGAAGAGAATCTACAACCTCTGTTGGGTTAAATCCTTCGTTAACATTCGAGGTAATTTGCACAAGTGGAACTTGGTCTTTACGCACAACGGCAGTATACGACGCAGATTCATCAGCTGTTTGAATAACCGATCGGATTGGAATATTCAATAGTTGACCTTTGTTGTTTCTGAAGATCATGCGCTGGTCCAACAAGGCATCCAAACTTTCGCGGTTCGTCTTGTTGAACTTCACTACGATGTCATACGACTCCTCACCTTTGGTGTACGTAGTCACGTCTTGTCCAAGCAAGGCTTTTCGAATAGCCATTCCGACTTGCATGGTAGATGCATTCAACTTACGAACTTGATCGCGGTCTACTGTGATAGGAATTTCAGGTCGGTTGGCTTCCACATTTAACTTCAATTGCTCAACACCTTCCACATTCTTGTTTTCCAGGTATTTCATGATTTCCTGTGCCTTGAAAATCAATTCGCGGTAATCACCTTTTCCGGTTACGTCAATACTAATTGGCGATCCCTGCGGAGGTCCTGCTTCATCCTTAGCAGCAGTGATTTCAACATCCGCGGTAAATTCACCTTTCAATCCAGTTTGAATTTTCTTCAAGATTTCGATCGTGCTCACGCCTTTTCTGTGTTGCGATTCGATAAAGTTTACGGTAACACGTGCTTTGTGCGGCGTATTCCCCATGGTCACTCCTTGGGCGGGATCACTTGTCCCTTCTCCCACTTGAGCAATAACAGATTGAACCAATCGACGGTCTTGCGGAACAAGTGTGTCCTGCATGTACTCGTCCAAAATTGCCATCACTTTATCCTCAACTTTTTCCGTTGTTTCATTGGTTACCGTGATGTCGGTTCCAATAGGATGAGAGATGAAAATGTTGACGTAGTTCGGCTCATTCACTGGGAAGAAGTCGATTTTTGGTGGTACAGCAATCATCAAGGCAATCGAAAAGAACAACAAACCTACGGTTCCCAATAAGAACCACAATGGACGTCTTCCATTCAATGCGAACTTTAAGAAACGCTCATAGAAACTGTCCAACCGTGGAAGGAATCCACTTTGGAAACGTACCGTTCCAGGATAAAGCACAAACAAATTGAGCAATCCGAGCAATCCGAATACAATTAATAAGTTACCGAAGGTAATTACGCCCATAATGGCGAAGATTACTCCGATACCAATTACAATTGTTGAATTTCGAATGATACGTTTTCTGTTGGGTTTGTCATCTGTAACGCGCATGTAAACCGCAGCCAATACAGGGTTGATTATCAAGGCAACGAACAAGGAAGATCCCAATACGATGATCAAAGTAATCGGCAAGTACTTCATGAATTCTCCCATGATACCTGGCCACAATGCCAATGGAACAAAGGCCGCGAGGGTAGTGGCAGTAGAGGCAATAATCGGCATCGCGATTTCACCAACACCGGCAATTACGGCATTAACAGGAGTTTTCCCTTCGGCCATGTGTCGATAAATGTTCTCAACGGTTACAATACCATTATCTACCAGCATTCCAAGTGCCAATACGAGCGAGAAGAGTACCATTACGTTCAAGGTAACGCCCATCGTGTTCAGAATAAAGAACGACATCAACATGGAAAGCGGAATCGCCACTCCAACGAATAATGCATTTCGTAAACCGAGGAAGAACAGGAGTACTCCAACTACCAAGATAATTCCGAAGATAATCGAGTTCAATAGGTTCGATACCATGTCGCGCGTGTTGTTCGACTGATCGTTTGTACGCGAAATCGTTACACTCGAAGGAATGGTTCCATCTTCCTTAGCTTCTTCAATAATCTGGGTGATTTTATCTGATGCTTCCAACAAGTTTTTACCTCCTTGCTTCTTTACATCCAGCATCACAACAGGCTCTTGGAACTCGCGAGCGTAAGATGTTGTGTCTCCGTTTCCGAACTCAACTTTTGCAACATCTTCCAGTTTTACAGGTAGGTAATCATCTTGTTTAACGATGATTTTACCGAGTTCATTAGCATCCTTAAACTCTCCTTCAATACGGATCGTTTTACGAATTCCATCCATCAATACTTCACCTCCTGAAATCGTTTGGTGTTCAGCGTTAATGGCATTTTGAATGTCGTCAATGGTTACGTTTACAGACTGTGCACGAATCGGATCAACCTCTACGCGCATTTCCTGTTCTTGAACTCCGCGAATATCAACTTCGCTGATTTCCGACAAATCTTCAATTCGATCCTCGAGTTCTTCCGCAATATCTTTCAATAAACTTGGGTTGGTACCTCGAAGGTTCAAGTTCATGATAGGCATTTGTGCCGGGTCGAGCTCAAAGATATTCGGCTCAACGGGTAAATCAGGAAAATCTGATTTTGTACGTGCGTCGTCTACCGCGTCTTTGACCTTTTGCAAGGCCTTGTCTACGTTTATCTTGAAGTCAAATTTTACGCGAATCGTTGTGTATCCGTGTACAGAATTGGTGTTGATTTCATCAACTAGCTTAATTCCGCCAATCTCTTTTTCGATGGATTTGGCGATTTTTTCGGACATGTAGTTTGGAGAAGATCCAGGTTTGGCAATTCCAATGTAGATTTCTGGAATTTGCAACTCAGGAAAGTTCTCTTTCGGCATGGACTGGTAAGCCCCGATACCACCAAATATAATGATGGCCGCAATGAGGAATACCGTCTTTCTATTTCGTACGGCGAGCGTCGAAAGTCCGAACCCTTTAGATTTCTTTTCTTCCATAATAATGTATCTGAGAAATTTTTAATCTTCGCGAACCGTATCATTGTTTGCAATTCCACGTGCGCCTTCAACTACTACTTGGTTTCCATCTTTCAGCTTGTCAGTGGTTTTAATCAATGCTTCACCGTCGTAGCGTTCAATAATTTCTACGTTGATTTGTTCTACTTTGTATGTAGGATTACCTTCTCTGTTTTTACCGCTTGGTCGCGCAATGAACAAATAGTCGTTGTTGTTTTGATCCTTAAGGATACTTTTTGAAGGAACAACCATTCCGCTGTCCACGTACATGTCAGTAATACTTACCTCCGCCAACATGTTTGGAAGAAGTAATTTATTGTCTTTGATGTTTGCCATGATACGGAAAGTTCGGTTCGTTGGCTCGATGTAGTTTCCAACGTTGCTCACATTCAAGTTCAATACTGTATCCGAATAGTTCGGGAATGAAACACGGATAGGCGTTCCAATGTGCACTTTCGAAAAGTGCTTTTCCGAGATCGTAGAAACAATATCTACGTTGTCATTGTTTACTAACCGAACGATAGGTGATGCGGGTCCAGCCATTTGGCCTTCCTTAGCAAATACCTGATCGATAACTCCTGTAAATGGAGCACGAATCACGGCTTTTCCTCGTTGTGTGTTCAATGATTGCATGCTTGCCTTCAGTGAATTAACTTGGTTTTTGGCTGTTTCAAGGTCAAATTCTGATCCTACTCCGCGTTCTTGAAGTTCTTGTTGCTTTTCCAACATGTATTCGGCGTACTCCAATTGTGTTTGAAGTTCTTGTACATTTGAAGAAAGAACTGAGGCATCTACGGTTGCAATAACGCTTCCTTTACGAACAGTTTGTCCTTCTTTCACGTTGATTTTAGTGATTAATCCACCCATTTCAGCACTTAGCGTGATGTCTTGGTCAGTTTCAACATTCCCCTGAACACGAATCTCATGTTTAAAAGGTTTCATATCAACTTCTCCCAATTTTACTTTTGGGGCGAGCTTTTCTTCTTGCGAAGAATCCTCTTTCGGTGCTTCGGCTCCACAGGAACCTAGTAAGAGTGCTCCTGATAGAGCGATGAATAATCCGATGATTGTTGTTTTCATTTGAGTTGACTTATTCTGTTGGTAAAATGTTGTTATAAATTTTGTCTAAATCGAGTTGTGCTTTGAACAGATCGATTAAGGTTCCGGTGTATTGCGCTTGAGCCATAATCAGTTGGTTGTATTGCTGCGTAACAACAATGCTGTTTCCTTGTCCAATTTCTTTCTTTGCGATTGCATTTTCATACAGTGATCTTGCTAGATCAACATTCGCTTTTTGCAGTTCGTTTTGACTGCGAGCACCTTCTAAATTGTTTTGAGCTTGTTGCAACTGGAAGTTGAGTGTTTGTTCCATTTGTTCCAAGGCATTTTGGTCCTTCATTAACTTAATGCGCGACTGAGCAGTAACGGCTCTTCGAGATAATCCAGAAAAGATCGGAACGTTCAATTTAAGTCCCCAAACCGTTTGAGCATACCATTTTTCATCAGCGAAAAAGTTGAACTCGTTGCGATATGCGTTGTATGAGTGTTGGAAGAAAGCAGACAACGTTGGTAAATTTTTGAATTGATTGTTCTTGATGTTCAATTCAGACAGTGTGATTTGCTTTTCGAGCAAGGTATATGTCAAATTGTTCTGAACAGATCCCTTCGAAATTGAAGATTGAGTCATTAATTGACCTGTTGTTTCCGTGATTTCAATTGATTCTTCCATTGGGTAACCCATCGCATACTTCAAAAGTGTCAATGCATTGTTGTATTGAATCTCAGCGGCCAATTTAGAATTCTTTGCCGATAGCAGAGAGTAGTTCAATTGATCCATGTCTTCCTGCTTCATCAAACCAAGCTCGAGGTAGTTCTCTTGCTTTTTCACCAACTCCTCAGTAATGATCACCATTGAATCTACGAACTGAATGTTTTCCTTCGCAACCGCAGTCAATTGGTATGCCTGAATCACATTGAAAAGCACATCTTCCTTGGTGATGTTAGAAGCTGTTTCTTGAAACTTGGTCAAGTAGTTAGCCGCTTTCAAACCGATAATATAGGAACCGTTGAATAACAATTGACTCGCCTGAAGTGTTCCAGTTGAATTATAGGTAGTTCCCGCACGGAAATCTACTGTTGTTCCTGGAGGCGCAGCAGGATTGAAAAAGGACGCATCCAATACCTGAACAGGCAAGTTAATAAAGTGATTGAATGTTCCGTTCATATCAATTTGAGGAAGTCCCATTCCACGAACCTCGATATATTGCTGATGAGCAGATTCGTTGTCTTGTTCTGCATTTTTTACAGATAAATGATGCTCCAAAGCATACAATTTGGCATCGACCAAACTGAATGAGGACTGACTCCATCCGTTGGCTGCAAGCAGGGTTATCATACCTGCAATTACTAACTTATTCATTGATTTCACGATTAAAGTGTTCTTTTAAATAGTTGATTCCTTTGTCGCTGGCAAGTCCGCGAATGTGGAAGCGCAAAATTTCGGTTAAAACTTGGTCTGTTTTGAATTCTGGTGAGGGATAAACAGAACTGTTCATAAAATTGTCCATTGACGAAACGTAGTAACGAGAAATAATACCTGGATCGATATTGTCTCGATAAAGTTTCTCTTCTTTTCCTCGGATGATATTCTTTCGAATGTTGTTGAGAACAAACTCCCATTTGTGATCATGCATCATCTTCCATGCAGACGGATAATGTCGTTGAAGATCGTAAAACACAGTTGGGTTAATACGCGAAAATTGCTCCAGCACAAAACGACTTGTGTTGATTAATTCTGCAATGGCATTTTCTGAATCTGTAGCACAAGTGTCACATTTCGTTTTGTCTAGCTCTAGTTTTGATCGTAAAATTGAATTGACCAAATCTGTCTTGTCTTCGAAATATTTATAGATTGTTTTCTTCGAAACTCCGATCTCTCGGCACAGATCATCCATCGTTACGCTTTTGAGCCCGTACTTCATAAATACGGTGCTTGAGCGCTCCAAGATTTCTATTTTTTTCTGATCCATGGCGCAAATATATACACAGATTTTCAAATGGAAACTATTTTTGGGTAAAAAGTTTCCTAGGTGCTTCGAAGAAATGTTTTTGAATTGGATATATTAGAGAAATTAACGATCATCGTTGCTGATTAATAAGGGGAAATGGCAAAAAAGTATTATGTAGTTTGGAAGGGGAAACAAACGGGTGTTTTCGAGTCCTGGGATAAGGTAAAAACCTTAATTCAAGGTGTTTCTGGAGCGAAATACAAGTCATTTTCGTCTCGATCGCAAGCTGAGTCTGCATACAGAAACCCTGATTCGGTTGTATCTACTCCGAAGAAGAAAAAGTCCAAGTACTATGTCATTTGGGATGGGGATAATTCGGGTGTCTACACGGATTGGGATGTTGCGAAAACAAAGTTGAAAGGTGTTCCGTGGGAACGTTTCAAGACATTCGGAAGTAAAGTGCTGGCAGAAAGAGCACTCGAGGAAGGTCATGAAAAATACGTTGGAAAAGACTTTCGAAAAACGCGTGATTTAAGTGAATCGGAGATTGATAAAATTGGAAACCCTGTTGAAATGAGTCTCTCGGTGGATGCAGCGTGCAGTGAAATGACGGGACTGATGGAGTATCAAGGAGTGTGGACGTTCGATTCGGAAACAGTCGTTTTTAAAAAAGGACCGTATCAGCAGGGTACGAACAACATTGGAGAGTTTTTGGCACTTGTTCATGCGCTTGCGATGTTTCAAAATGAGAAAGACCCGAAATTTAAAGAGATGCCGATTTATTCAGATTCGCGTATCGCGATGGGTTGGGTGAAAGCGGGCAAGTGTAAAACCAAAAGTAAACCAGGACCTGAGCTCCAAGTATTAATCCAACGTGCCGAAAAGTGGTTGGCCTCAAATACCTTCAAAAACCCGATTTGGAAATGGGAAACAAAAGTGTGGGGTGAAATTCCCGCTGACTTCGGTAGGAAGTAAAATCTTGAAAATATATTCAGGCAAGTTTGCCTAAGCTGCCATCTGCCATTGCAAGACTTGCCTTCATGAAGGTATAGATAATGGGATGGGGAATTTCTCGTGTGGATGATATCTGCGGGCAAAAACTACACGCTAAAAAGAACGAATGATGCTTCAAGCTGATGATTTCAGGATCTTCGAATTGGTTATAGGCTTCCACATCGATAATGTCATCTTCCAGTGCGTGGATCAATTTAGGGTAAAGTGAGTAACGACTAGAAGTCAATTCAACATTCGAATGATTTTCGTACAACAGTTGGAAAGTTTTTGAATGAGGAGAAACCACGATTTTCTCAAATTGCTGCCCTTCTACCAGGTTATCGGAAACCAGTTTTTCATTCGCCTTGTTTAGTTGATATGTATTAATCAACGCATCTACAAAGGTGCGATATCCTTCTCCTGTTATGAACACGGGAATCGGACGACTGATAATTTCACGTAGGATTCCGTGAAGGAAGAACTCGTTGCGGATCGGGCCTGGAGCAATCCAAAACCCATCATACTGATTGAACTGTTGTGCCTTGTAGTCAAGAACTTCGTTCAACTTAATCCAATAATAACTGATTTCTATTTCCAGAAAGTCGCTCGCATGATCGATGGCAAGATTTGTTGCATGATGAGAATTGTAAGTGAAATTGTAATCACCAATAATTCCTATTTTCAAACTTTTCTGCATCTCAAATGCGTTCATATGTGAACGGCGAGTTGGAGACAAGCTTATCGCTTGAACCAACCGTTATAAACTCCATCTTCAATTAAGAAAGAATCTACGTGCGCTACTGGTGGCGTCAAATTTAAGCTGTCAGGATTCAAGCTATACACATAACAATCAAATGTACAGATGAACTTAGAGTAATCTCCTGAATCGTCTGACTCAATTTCGATACCTGTAAAGTCAGCGGTTGCTCCTGCATACGTGCTTGACTCATTACTTTTCCAAACACGACTTGTCGCATCAGTGTAGACTACTTCAAATCCAGATGCTCCACCATTTGAGTAATTAGGTGAGTCATTTGCTGGGAAAAATGGTTCGAAAAGTGCGAGGGGAGGATCCGTTGCGACACCTGAATCGAAAATAATACTTCCCAAACCTACCGCAATTGATTGCGCTTGAGAAGGGGATTGCATTTCGGAGTAATAAACTGCCGTTGAGTTTCCTCCTGGTGGTTGAATTACTTTCACTTTGTAAGAGGTGTTTTCGTAATCCAAAACATTTGTTATGAATTCAGTATTTGTGTTGTTCACAACACCAGTGAAACTAGCATCTAAATCAGCGGTTGGCGTTGGCGCAGGAATAACTTCGTGCTTTATACAGGATGCCAAAACAAAGCCCAATCCGAATAATGCTATAAAACCTTTCTTTATCATAATAGTTGCAGTTTAGTCGATTTTTGTCTCTCCGCTGAGAGGTGTAAATAATCCGCTATCTACTAAATTACGAAAATTTCTAAAAAAGGTTGCGTTTTAAACACGCCTGAATGCAATTATGCACGAATTTGTTTGATTTGATGGTTCTTCACAATCGGACGAATATCAATTAGTCTGTTAGAAAGTTCGCTGAAGTCTGCGTAAAAAAGTTGCTCATATTGATCTACTTGCTCCGATTTGAGGTAATCATTGATTTGAAACGTTTCGTTTTGTTTGCTCAACTGATTCACCACCATGTTTAATTGTGTTTGAGAAATCAATAACTCCGTTTCGTAGTTTAATTTTCCTTTTGAAACGTTTCCTTTTACCAATACTTCAGGGTCATTTGACGTGAAAACAAGTGAGGTAATTGCGATGTTGTTGTGTGCCGTATTCATAATTCTTGCGTTTTTGTTGAGTCAAAGATGAAACACTAGAACGTAATCAATTTACGATCAACAAAAACGAATGATTTTTTTTCAATTTTCCAGCTATTCCTTTCGAAAACTGTAATTTCATCTTTTGAATGCGCGTACGGCAAAATGTCGTACTCAGGATTAAAAGAAAAACACATGAAATACGATCGAATCCAAAAAGACCTTTTTATTGCCAACCGAGCAAATTTTGTAAATCACATGGAGAAGAATGCCCTCGCAGTATTCAACTCGAATGATATTTTTCCGATCAGCGCAGACAGTACGATGCCGTTTCAACAGCATCGTGATATTTTTCACTTGTCTGGTGTAGATCAAGAGGAAAGTATTTTGGTGATTTCTCCAAATTCGAAAAACGAAGCACATCGTGAGGTGTTGTTTTTGAAGGAGACAAACGAGCACATCGCTGTGTGGGAAGGGGAGAAGTTGACAAAGGAAATGGCATTTGAAACGTCAGGGATCAAAACAGTATATTGGTTGAATCAGTTTGAAACAATTTTCAAGCAAATGATGGTTGAAGTAGATTCAATTTATTTGAATACGAACGAACATTTGCGTGCAGATACGTCTGTTCAAACGCGTGATGACCGATTCATTCAGAAAGTAAAGCAAGATTACCCAGCGCACCAAGTGAAGAGAAGTGCTCCTATTATGCACACGATTCGTTCGGTGAAGCATCCGATTGAAATTGACTTGATGCAGAAGGCGTGTAATATCACCCAAAAAGGAATCGAACGACTGCTCCGATTTATCAAACCAGGCGTCTGGGAATATGAAATTGAAGCAGAGTTGATGCATGAGTTTTTGAGAAATCGCTCGAAAGGTTTTGCATACACACCAATTGTTGCTTCTGGTGCAAATGCATGCGTTCTACATTATATAGAGAACAATGGTCAGTGTAAAGAGGGCGATGTTATCTTATTGGATGTTGGTGCAGAGTACGCAAATTATGCATCTGACTTATCTCGATCGATTCCAGTAAGCGGTCGTTTTACGGATAGACAAAAACAAGTGTACAATTCAGTACTATATGTAAAGAACGAAGCGCAAAAACTCTTAGTGCCGGGTACGTTAATTCCAGAATACCACAAGGAAGTTGGAAAGTTGATGGAAGCGGAACTCTTAAAATTGGGCTTGCTCGATACAACGGATATTAAGAATCAAGATCCGAACTGGCCAGCGTACAAAAAGTACTTCATGCACGGAACATCACACTTTATTGGTTTGGATACCCACGACTTGGGGCACTACAACGAACCAATTGAAGCGGGAATGGTGTTTACATGTGAGCCGGGAATTTACATTCCTGAAGAAGGGCTGGGAATTCGTTTAGAAGATGATTTGGTTGTACAAGAGTCGGGCGCTCCATTGAATTTAATGGCTGATATTCCGATTGAAGCTGATCATATTGAATCCATCATGAATTCATAAGATATATAAAAAGGAAGCTTCGGCTTCCTTTTCTGTTCTGTTATGAAGGAAACATTAGCATATACCTACAGTCAGTGTGAATCGGAAAAAACACCCTTGCTCTTCTTGCACGGTTTTTTGGAATCGTCCACGATGTGGCAGGTGCTGGATTTGCCCAAAGATCGATCTGTTTTAAAGGTGGATCTTCCCGGGCATGGAGAATCCATTCATGTAAGTAATCGCAGTGATTCAATCGAAGATATGGCGAAAGCGGTGTTGGAAGTGGTGGACCAAGTTGGGCTGAAGGATTTCTATGTTGTCGGTCATTCGATGGGGGGCTACGTAGCAATCGCAATGAAGCGAATGGATAAACGAGTTAAGCGCATCATGCTGTTGAATTCAAATTATTGGACAGATTCTCCTCAAAAGGTCAAAGACCGAAAACGCGTCGCAGAAATAGTGCAAACCAATCAGTCGCATTTTATTTACGAAGTGATTCCCAATCTGTTTTTACATCCTGAGAAATACCACGATAGGGTAAAAGCATTAATCGATGAAGCCATGCAGATGTCTCCCTTGGTGATTGCGAAAGCTTCGATCGCGATGAGTCAACGTGCAGATGCTACAGAATTCCTTCTGGAAAATGCTGAAGATTTTATGTGTGTTCAAGGCGAATCCGATCCAATTGTCTCCGCGAAAAGAATGCGTCGTGAATTGGCGGAGACAAACGTACATTATATTGAATTAGCAGATGTCGGTCACATGGCGCATATCGAATCAACATCAGCGATTAATGCGTGCCTTGCTGAATTCATGGATTGAATGCGATAGCAGTATAGAAATGTATAGGCATAAAAAAACGGAAGACTAGTTTCCGTTATCGTTAAAAATCCAAATTGATTGTTTTTCTGTGTGTAAATGTGCTCCCATAAGTAAAAATTTTAGCGTTTAATCATACTCTAAGATACAGTATTCCAGCGCTCTGTTTTTTAAAATAACCTGAACGGTAGCTGAGATTTAGTAAACGGTTAGTTAGTTTTTGTTAACTGATATTGGATGTATGTCAAAGGAGATGTTTCCGTGTTCGTATGTAATATAGATTTGTATATTAGGTGTGTAGAGTGAATCTAAAACCTAAGCGAAATATGAAACTAAGAGCCTTAATAGTTGATGACGAAGAGTTTGCAAGACGCAATCTCGCGATGATGTTGGAAGAATACTGCCCAGATATTGAAGTAATTGGCGACGCTTCAAGTAAGGACCAGGCGAAAGCAATCATTGAATCATCTGAACCAGATGTAGTGTTTCTCGATATTCGAATGCCATCTGGAGCAGAAGGGTTCGAATTGTTGGAGGAAGTAGAAAAGAAAAATTTCCTTGTAGTATTTGTAACGGCATTTAAAGATTATGCGATTCGTGCGTTTAACGCAAGTGCCGTTTATTACCTACTGAAACCCATCGATATCGAAGAATTGCAAGTTGCCGTAGAGCGACTGAAGGAAACCAGTGCAGCGTACAAAAAAGAGCCTGAAAATTATTCGACTTATTTCGATTCATTAAAAGAATTATCAAAAAGTGTTCAGAATAAAAAACCATCCAACCGTATTGCGATTAGTCATACAAAAGGGTTGAAAATTGTGGAGGATAGTACGATCACTCACCTCGAAGCGAGCGGGAATTGTACAACAATCTACTTCAATGATGGAACACGTTATTTAGATACACGAACGCTTAAGGTGTACGAGAACCTACTTGATCCGGAACGCTTTGCTCGGGTTCACAAATCGCATATTATCAACTTGGACATCTTACAAGAATATTTGAATGAAGACGGACACTTTGCAGTCCTAAAAGGTGATATCAGAGTGCCTGTTGCCCGAAATCGCGTAACAGAGTTCGTTAAAATGCTAAAACAGCATTAATGAGGAAATTACTTTCTTGTTTCTTTCTTCTTTTGCCAATCCTTGGGTTTGGACAGAAATACGCATTTCAATCGTATAGTACAGAAGATGGACTGCCTCAGACTCAGGTAAAGGCATTTTGCGAAGACGATGATGGTTACTTGTGGGTAGGAACACTTGGCGGATTGGCTAAGTTCAACGGTAGTACCTTCACGACTTTTTCTCCTAAAAATGGTCTGTTGAATAACAGAATTCAAACACTTTTTCTGGATTCAGGAAAGTTGTGGGTTGGTCATGATGGTGGTATTTCTTTCCTAGAAAAGGATCGTTTTAAGAGTATTGAACTTAAGAGTGATAAATCTCGAGGAGTTACCAAAATAGTTCGATTTAAAGGAAAAATGGTCGTCTGTACGGAACGAGGCGGAGGACTGTTTGTTTTGTCGGATAACACCTTGGAACCAGTCGATTTGCCCAGTGAAGAGGGAGAAGACAAACGAGTAGTAAAGTCTATTAGAAGTGCATGTGTGTCAGAGGGCTATCTGTATCTGGCTACTCAAGCGGGAGTATTAAAGACGAGAGATTTAAAAAAATTCTACTACGAAAATGGGATCGAGAGAGGTTCGTATTATGGTGTAGAAGCTAATGATTCCGAAATTTATTTTGTTTCGAGAAACAACGGGATTTATCACAAGGAAATTGGTTCAGGAGAAATCACGCATATTCCGAATGAAGGATTGTTTGACTTTCTAAGAGGTGGTGAATTAGATAGCAAAGGAGTCCTTTGGGTGTATTCCGCTAAAGGAGTTATGAAAGTTTCGAAGGGTCGTGTAGTGCGTTTGGTGAATCAGGTTTCTGGGTTGCCAGTTAACAATGCGGTTTACACAATCTACAACGATTCATCAGGAAATATCTGGATCGGGTCAAACGGTAAAGGAATGTTCCGTTTTCCGGGAGAACAATTCAAGTATTACGACCGTTCCAATGGGTTTATGTCGGATATGTTTTTATCTGGATTTGAATCTGCTAATGGCGATTTCTATTTCGGAACGCTTGATGAAGGTGTTGTTAGGCGTAGACCCAATGGTGAGGCAAATACTATTGATGTCGGATCGCTTACGGTATGGGCTACTCAAAAAAATGTCGATGGTAAGCATTGGTTTGGTACAGGGTCAGGTTTGGCTTCATTGGACGCCAATGGTAAGGTGAAAATTTACAGCTCAGAAGATGGGCTTCCTGGTTACAAGGTGTCTTCATTCTATCGAATTGGTCCAAATGAAATGTATATCGGTGGGAATGCTGGTATCAGTTTGTACAAGGACGGTGAAATCAAACGATTAAATGACGATTCCTCTATTGAAGTTGGGACTGTTCGCGACTTTATAATTGTTGATGGATTACTCGTGTTTGCTACGAACTTAGGGTTGTTCAAGTTTGAAGATGGAGTTGTTTCTCCATATATGGATATTGAGAATGTTAGCTACTGCATCGCAAAAGATCCGTTCGAAAATGTTTGGTTTGGTACAGAAGAAGGACTTTTTCGGATAAAAAAGGGTAAGGTTACACAAGTAGAACTTCGAAATAATCCCGGGTCGAACTACATCAATTTTATGAATGAAAAGGACGGAAAACTTTTCATCGGTTCAAATAATGGGCTCTTTGTTTTAGAAAATTTAAATGCGGAAAGACCTAGTATTAAGCGCTACGGGTTAAGTGAAGGTATCGTTGATCTGGAGACGAACTTGAATTCGGGCTTTTTCGATAAAAAAGGGAATTTTTGGTTCGGTACTGCTTCCGGACTGGTTTGTTTTGATGTACACGCTGAGTCGATTAAAAGTGTAGTTCCTAGGGTTGAGATAAACTCAATTCTATTGAATTATCAAAAGTTTGATTTTTCGGCTTATACGGAAGAGCTTGATGATAAAGGGTTTCCAAAGTACCTCAATCTGCCGTATTCAAAGAACAATTTGATCTTCGAACTCGATGGTATTTCGTTGGCAAATCACCGAGGATTGAGTTACCAATTTCTGATGGAAGGATTAAATGAGTCTTGGTCGCCGCTTTCAACAAACTCTACCATCACATTTACGAGTTTACCGGCGGGAGAATATGTGTTACGCATGCGCGCAGTGGACATTGACGGGCTTGAGTCTGAGGAGATAGTGATTCCGCTGATGATCCAACCGGCATTCTACAAAACGTGGTGGTTTATTAGCCTTTGTGCTCTAGGAATTGCAGGATTGGTCATTTTGTTTTTCCGATTCAGAGTACGTAGAATTAATGAAGCGAATGAGAAGGAGAAATTGGAGTTCAAATCAAGATTGTTAAGTCTGGAGCAGCAGTCTATGAATGCAAGTATGAACAGACACTTTGTGTTCAATTCTCTTAACTCCATTCAGTACTTTATCAACACGCGCGACCGTGTTTCGGCGAATAAATACCTGACCAACTTCGCCAAGTTGATTCGGAAAAATTTAGATACCGCAACGGTCGATGGAAACATGATTACCCTCGAGGAAGAGTTAGAGCGTTTGGAATTGTACCTTTCGCTTGAGTCGATGCGTTTTAAGGATCGTTTTGACTACGTCATTAAAGCCGATGGGGTAGAGACAGATTCAATATTGATTCCCGCAATGATTCTTCAGCCGTTCATAGAGAATAGTATTATTCATGGAATATTACCTAACTTGGAGAAAAAGGGCTTGATTTCACTGACGGTTGAAGAAGAAAACGGATACCTCGTGTTGGTAGTTGAGGACAATGGAATAGGTGTCAATCAGAGTATTACAAAGAAAGGAGAAATGGAGGGAGATCACCGTTCAAAAGGAATGGAAATAACCTCGAAACGGATAGATTTGATCCAAAAAATCTCCAATAATGACATTTCGTTAGTCGGCCCATATCAAATTTACAACGATGACCGTTCAATCAAAGGAACACGCGTTTTACTCAAAATACCATTGAATAATTTGGAGAATTAGTGTTGTTCACGTATATTTGTTAGTAAATCCGAATATCGACGGAACAATGAAAAAAGTAATCTACATAGGAATAGCGGTTGTCGCACTTGGTTTTGCTTCTTGTTCAAAAGAAGAAATTAAGCCAAATACCCCCACAGATTCAACTGTGCCAGTTTTGAAATCAAACAATAGTGGAGTAGGAAGTTTTACTGATCCGAATGGAGGAGGTTCCCACACAGGAGGGATTACTGATCCAAACGAGAATGAAGAATTGTCAACAGAAAATTCAACAGATGGTTCTAACTAACTGTTGATCAATTAAAATATTCAACTCCGGTTCGAAAGAATCGGAGTTTTTTTTTTGATCAAACTTTGCTCCTCTTCACAATCCTTTATACGATTGAATGACTGATGAATGACTGATGAATGACTGATGAATGACTGGCTCCAATCACCGTTCTCAAATTTAAATCGATTAGCTTCCCATTCACTAAATAAAAGATACACTTCAAATCTTATCCCAAAAAGACGTTAAACCTTTCTGTATATTCGATTAACTACTTTTTTAACCTAAACGTATTATACATGTCTAGCAAGGTAAATAACGCACTTTTTGATCTGATTCAATCAATGTCGAAATCAGAGAAACGATATTTTAAATTGATGTCGTCTCGTCACACAATTGGTGGAGAAAACAATTACGTCCGATTGTTCGATTACCTCGACAAGCAAGAAGAGTACGACGAGGATGAATTGTTCGAACATTTCAAGAAGGAAGCATTTATTAATCGTTTTTCCATTACGAAGAAACGACTGTACGATCACATCCTCGCTGCACTGGATTCGTTTCATAGCTCAAATTCAGTAGAGGCTCAGTTGCACAAACAATTGCATGCAGCCGATATCTTATTCGAAAAGTCGCTGTACGACCAATGCAGACGTGTGCTAAGAAGCGCGGAGAAGGTTGCGGAAAAGAATGATCTTTCTGCGATTTTATTACTTATCTCGTATAAGAAAAAGCGGTTATCCGAAACGATGGGTTATCTGAAGGTAACGAAGAAAGAAATCGATGATATGCTCGAACGTGATCTCCTTCATTCGAATGCGATTCAAAATTACAATCGCCTGTGGGCAATTAAGAGTTTATTGTTTGCTCATCTTTCCAAAAAGGGTGTGGCACGATCTAAGGAGGAAATAGACGCCTATACGACGATTTGTCAACCGATCTTATCAAACGAATACTCAACGGACCAATTGACATTCGAAGGGAGACATTTGTATCATCACGCATTGAGTGCGTATTACTATGCCATTGGGCAAATGGAGAACTCGTTGAACCATTTAGAAATTAACCTCGGCGCAACGGATCAGAAATTGTTGAGTAAGAAGATGGAGGCGAACAAGTACTTCTCTGCCCTCACGAATGCTATTTATATCGCTGATAAAATTGGAGATTACCGAAAGTCGACGCAATACCTCAATGAATTGAAAAAATTCGGGGCGACCTTGTCCGTAAACGAAGATCTGTCGATTAAGCTATTTTCTAGTGTGAGTAGTATTGAATTGAGTATGTATTTGCGCAAAGGCGATTTCGAGTCAGCGATGAAGTGTACGGAAAATGTCGAGCTGAAATTGACACACTACGATGATAAAATTGTACCGATCAGAAGAGCTTTTCTTGAATTCAAAGTGGCTGTAGTGAATATGGGGAAAGGTAATTTCTCTGAAGCACTCAAGTGGATCAACCGGATTTTGAACGATTCGAACCTGGATAAAACGGAAGATATTATCGGGTTTACACAATTGCTGGAGCTGCTCGTGCACCTAGAATTGAATCATAGTAATCTGCTTCCATACTCACTAAAAAACACACAGCGCTTCTTTAAAACACGCAATCGCATGTATGGTTTCGAAAAGGTTCTGCTGCAATTTATCAGTAAACTAATTAAATGTGCTGATCATTTCGATCGCCAAAATTTGTGGGAAGAAATGTACAAAGAGCTCGCGAAAATCACCAACGACGATGTCTTCGAAAGTGTAGCTCTCGACTATTTCGATTTTGAGTCATGGGCAGAATCGAAACTGAAGGGAAAATCCTTTGATTCGATTGTACGTGAGAAGTACCAACGACGAATGAATGTCGCGTAGGAAGTGCGTTTTGTGGGGGCTAGTTGTCATTTCCTAGTATTTGGCAACAAACATCAATCAGACTGAGTAAACAATCTGTTTTTATAGGGAAGATGAGTATCTTTTTGCAAGAAAAAGCAGCTGTGCTTTTCGATTTGCCAAGTCCTAGGAAATGCCCGAAAACTACTGTTCAAAATGATCCCACCCCTGAGCTCTCAACTCAATAGCAGATCCATTTTTATCAACAAAATATGCTCCGTCGGCAACATCTGTAATATGCCCGATAGGTGTCATGTGTGGATTCCCTTTGATTTTATCCCAGTCGGATTGAGAGATGGTGAAAAGCAATTCGTAATCTTCCCCACCGTTCAATGCGCACGTAGCTGGATCAAGGTTGAATTCGATCGCCGTCATAGATGTTTTCCCATCGATTGGAATTTTTTCGTCGTAAAGTCGACATCCCACTTTGCTCGCTTTGCATATATGCAGAACCTCCGAAGCTAAGCCATCAGAAATATCGATCATTGAGGTTGGAACCACATCCAACTCTTTCAAATACTCTATGATGTCAACACGAGCTTCTGGTTTCAATTGGCGTTGAACGATATAATCGTGTCCGTCCAAGTCAGGTTGAATATTCGGATTGGCCTGAAACACCTGCTTTTCTCTTTCCAAAACCTGAAGTCCAACATAGGCACCGCCCAAATCTCCCGATGCGATTAATAAATCATTTTCTTTTGCGCCAGATCGATAAGCAATTTTCTCTGTTTCAGCGCGTCCGATTGCTGTAATACTCAAGGTTAAACCTGAATAGGATGCAGTGGTGTCGCCGCCAACCAAATCAACACCGTAAGCTTCACACGCGATTTGAATTCCCTCGTATAATTCTTCCAATGCCTCCACAGGGAATTTGCTCGAAACAGCCATTGAAACTGTGATTTGCTCGGGTTTACCATTCATGGCGCAGATGTCAGAGACATTGACCGCAACCGCTTTAAAACCAAGATGCTTCAACGGCATATACATCAAGTTGAAATGAACTCCTTCGATAAGAAAATCGGTAGACACCAACATGCTTTCCGTATCAGAAATGCGAATAACCGCCGCATCGTCTCCTATTCCTAATGTGGTAGAAGCTTGCTTTGTGGTAAATTTTGAAGTCAAGTGATCAATCAATCCAAATTCCCCCAAGCGATCTAATTCCGTTCGTTTCTCGTCCATGCGTCAAAAGTTTTGGCAAAGGTACGGATTCATGATTAGAAATCAGACTTCTCACTCGTTTCTGGTTCGTTGCCGTTTCAAACTTAGCTCTTTCTGTTTTTCAATCGATTCTTCGAACCAATTCTGCAATCAATCCAATAATGCTACCTTTGAAAAAAATCAAAAAAAATGAAACTGCATTACCGTGAACTTGGCGAAGGAAAACCATTGATGATCTTGCACGGATTATTTGGATTTTCTGATAATTGGCAAACCCATGCAAAGAAATTAGCCGAGTACTACCGCGTTATTTTGGTTGATTTACGCAACCACGGACACTCTGACTGGAGCGATGAATTTTCATATGATATCATGGCTGAAGATGTCATCGAATTGGCTCATGACCTAGAGTTGGAAGATTTAATTCTAGTCGGACATTCAATGGGAGGAAAAGTGGCAATGACTGTGGCACAGAAGGAAGATGAGCTTTTGGAAAAACTGGTGGTTGTCGACATGGGAACTAAGTCCTACCCGATGCATCATGAACACATTTTGGCTGGTATTCATGCGGTGAAGGTGGATGAAATTAAAGCACGCAGAGAGGCGGAAGAGCAAATGAGTGCGCACATTGAGTCTGAGGGTGTGATGCAATTTTTACTGAAGAATCTATATTGGAAAGAGAAAGGAAAGCTTGCTTGGCGAATGAACGTCGATGTGCTCGAGCGAGAAATGCCAGAAATTTTGAAAGCGCTGCCAGAAGGTGAAGTCTTCACACCCACATTATTCATTCGTGGAGAACTTTCCAATTATATTCGAGAAGAAGATTTTGAGAGCTTGGAAAATCAATTCCTAGATGCAAGAATTGTTACCATCGAAGGCGCGGGACACTGGGTTCATGCAGAAGCACCAACCGAATTCTTGGAAACACTTTTGTCGTTTTGCTTGCGATAGTTGAGCATCTGGCTCAATTTTGAAAAATGGTTGTTGCACGATTAACTGAGATGATTGTTCTCGTGTGGTAATGGTCTTTTCCAATTCCTAGGAAACGATTGTTCATCGCGTGCTAGATCCAATGTATTTTCCATTTCCTAGCATTTGGCAACAATCAGTATTTGTGTTTCATTCTCTCACGCGTTGATTTTCGTTCTTGCCAAGTTCTAGGAAATGGTCGACTCCAATAACCATCAAATCCCCACAAGAAATAACCGTACCTTTATAGCTCAATTGTAACAGTGATCACTTCGGTGCGTTTATTGTATAGATAATAGTATGAAACAACTGATTCTCTTCGCGGTATTGCTATGTTCCTTTTTTTCAATTGGGCAAGTTACGTTCAGCACCACCAAGCATGATTTTGGTGATCTTGAACCATATTCCCCGCGTTATGTCGATCTGAAATTGACCAATGTGGGGCAAAAGCAGGAGTGGTTACTCACCGTCAAAAAAACGGCAGAAGTAAGCTACATTGTTTCCAAACAAACCATGGAGGTCGACAGCTCGATCATTATTCGTTTACATGTAAACCCGAACCGAAAAGGACGATTTAACTATACAGTGGAAGTATTTACAAGCGATCGAGCTGAAGCGGTCAAGGTAAAACTGACGGGAAATCTCTCAGAGTTACCGCAAGACGGGGCAAATATGCTCACGCAATGTCCTTCATTTTCTGATCGTCCGGGTGGAAGAAATCCCAACCAGTTTGACTTAACGGTAGTCACTATCGATAAGGAAACCAAAGAGCCACTTAGCAAATCGAGTGTAACACTGATTCAAAATGGAGAGCCAATTTGGGTGAAGGCAACAGATAAAAAAGGAAAAATTGTAAAGGATGCGACGCTCGGATTAAGTTATTTCTATGCGACGCACGATGGTTATTTTCCTGCTGAATTGGGAGCTTACGTCAACTTCAAACGCAATTATGTAGTGGTAGAATTAGAGAAGGACAATACCGTTCTTCCACCCGATCCGCCCATCGATATTGCTGTGGTTGAGCCTCCAGAAGAGGAAGTAATTATTGAAATTGAGGAGGAAGAGGAAGTGGAGACGCACCTCGAAGAAGAGTTAGTCATTCCTGATGACACACCGATTGTTGCGGAAGCACCTCCAGCATTCAACGAATTGGACC
>PDWJ01000830.1_pt1 | contig 43800 bp, 38 predicted proteins | sample 1430881 | NCBI WGS metagenome assembly PDWJ01 (sample SAMN01162460, study PRJNA174530) | Oral metagenome, whole genome shotgun sequencing project. | biome: Marine environment; feature: Marine mammal; material: Swab sample of the gingival sulcus; isolation source: swab sample of gingival sulcus...
TTTCTCCCCGTCAGAGATAGCCGCCTTTTTTCAAGCAGAAGACCGCGTTCTGCATTCTTGGTGGCGTGAGACAATTTTGTTGACTATTGGTTATTTGGGCAAAACGGCCATTGGCCAAAGCTTGAAGCTGGTTAAAGCGATACTATCTGCCTTTCCCCATGATGTGGCTGGCCTGGCAGCCGCTGAATTGGCAGCCGCTGGGCTGCTGGAGTTGGAAGCGCCTACCCCTGATACTCGTCAAGAGGTACATGACCGCTTGGTGGCTCTATTGACCAACCCGCTCATTTCCCCGCCCTGCTCCCTGAGAGCCTTGGCCGGGCGCACGTTGAGCCGATTAGGGGACAAGCGGCCAGGGGTGGGGACAGTGGCAAAAAACAGCATCCTTATCCCTGATGTGCAGTGGGGCGGAGAGGTGCCGCCGGGCACCTATCAAATTGGGGGGACAGGCAGGTGGGATGAGGAAGTGCGTGATGCCATGATTCAGCGTCCATATCGGCTGGCTCGTTACCCCATCACCAATGCCCAATTCCAATGCTTTGTGGAGGCTTCAGATCGAGATGAACCAGCATGGTGGCATGGGCTGCCAGCAGCGGAAAAGAAGTTCAGCGCTCCGGAATTTCCTGATGCCAATCATCCCCGAGACAGTGTCAGTTGGTGTCAGGCAGTTGCGTTTTGCCGTTGGTTGAGCCACAAGCTGGGGGATGAAGTGGGTTTACCGCATGAGGATGAATGGGAAGTGGCGGCACGTTGGGATGGCGAAAAAGCCGACAGCCGTATGTATCCTTGGGCAGGTGATTTTGAAGCGAATAAGGCAAATACCCAAGAAGGAGGTGTCAGGCAAACCACAGCTGTGGGCATCTATCCTGCTGGTAAAAACGTGGCGCTGGAGCTGTACGATTTGAGCGGGAATGTGTGGGAGTGGTGTGTCAATAAATATCGTGACCCAGCGGAAACGGCCGTTGACGAGGCGCGGCGCGTGGTTCGCGGTGGTTCCTGGAACTACTATCAGGACGCCGCCCGTGTGGCCTGCCGTGGCTACGACCCTCCAACAGTTCGCAGCAGCTTCAACGGGTTTCGGGTGGTCTGTCGTCCCCCATCTCATTTTGATCACTGATCTCTGGGGTTTTGGCGGGTGCAGCGGCAGCGGAACCCGCCCCGCGCACGAGTAGTTGTTTGTAGTACGTGCTTTAGCACGTAAAAAACAGCGCATTAAAGTGCGCATGACGTAGTTGTTTGTAGTACGTGCTTTAGCGCGTAAAAACAGCGCACTGACGTGCGCATGACGAACTTTGATGTGCTTTAGCGCGTAAAAATAGCGCACGACGAACTAGTCGGAGGAGATTAGACAAACATGGACAAAAGCAAACTGCAAGCAGAGCTAGAAAAAATTGAACAGGCTATCGCCTCCCAGGAAGTGGCAAAAGACCCTGGCCTTGCTATACAAAAAAGAGGAAGCACTGCGAATTCAGCTGAGCGGCCACGGCACAGTGGCTCAGGGAACGGGGGCTAAAGCCGTGGGTGAAGGCGGTGTCCTGGTGGAAGGCAGCGTCCGGGGCAACATCATCACAGGTGATCGAAACCAGGTGGGGGGCATCCAGGCTGAGACCATTAAAGCAGAGAATGTGGTGCAAGGGATGCAGCAAATTGGCGGCGATCTAAGCGTGGCGGCTGAGGCGGTCGCCTTAGCTGAGGCGCTGCGGGGTGGCACCATCACCGCCGACAGCATTGAGGCTCAAAATGTGGTGGCTGGTTGGCAATACATCGCCGATCCAGCCAATGTCACGCCTGACGAACTGCGTCAACAGGTGGCTGAGCTGCAGCGCCAGTTGGCTGCAGCCCTGGCTGAGGGGGAGGTGGAAGCAAATGCTGACGTGGAAGATGTGCAATATGCCCTCTATCAAGCAGAAACTGAGTTAGAAAAACCGCAGCCGCATGGCAGGCGCATCGTCCGCCGGTTGCAAGAAGCGGCTGACATCCTCATTGACGGGGCAAAAAGTGTTGATGCCGCCCGTCAAGTGGGGGTGGCCTTGCTCAGGCTGGCGCCCATTGCTGCTGCTCTGTCCCAGACGGCCACGACCTTGTTTGGCGGCTGAGGTTGACCCCGTTGAATTATTTGACTCGTATCTAAAAGGAGAGACCCGATGGACCCCTTTACTGCTGATTTTCTTGCCAATTTAACCGCTGAATTGAGCGCCCTTCTCATCGCCAAAGTAGCCCGCCGCTTTCAAAAAACGTGGCAAGAGGATGACATGACGGAGGCGTTGGAGCGCTGTGTGCAGTTTGCCATCCTTGCTATGGTCAGCCGCGCCAATTGGGATGCTGCTGTAGAGGCATTGTCGGCTGAAGAAGAGGGGTTGTTGTCCGATATTTTTACACAGTTCTTCCACATGGATGCTGTGGCCACGCAAATATTGCCGCTGGTGCGCGGGAAGTCGTTGGACGTCGATGAGCTGGCTTTTCTCTTTGAGGAAGCAGGCTACGACGCTGCAACTTTGCCCGGCTTGCATTTTGAGGCTGCCATGGCGGCGTTTGAAGCTGCTTTCTTGGAAACAGCTGCTGCTGAACCCACCTTACAACCCCTCATCCATATCCACCAAAATTGGGCGCAAACAGCGTTGCAAAAAGAAATGGTTTCTTTGCTGCGTCAAATGATCCCCCTGCTCCAAGAAAAAGCAGCGCAGCACCACCCTATTGGTATTCAAGCTGGTGCTATCGTTGCTGAAAATGTTGCTAATCAGCAAACAATTTACCAGACCATCTACCAATGGGGCGGGGCAGCTCCACCTGACCCCAATTGGGAGTCTTATTATCTCAAAGCAGTTGTCAGCCATTGTGGTGACCTGGATTTGACCTTGCTCGATGCCAGCGAGGCGCGGCACGAACGCTTATCCGTTGCCACCGTTTTTACCACCCTGTATCTGAGTGCTGTGACCCGTGCCGCCGATGAAACGATTGCTCAGGCGCTATCCCCGACCCCAAAGCAAGTATCGCCAGAGAAAAAGGAACGGCGCAGCGAAGATAGCGACCAGGCCGAGCGTTATCCCATTGCTGCCAGCGAGGCGATTGCTGCCATGCCTCGCCTTGTCATTTTGGGAGAGCCGGGTGGGGGCAAAAGCACCCTCACTAACCATATCGTCACTCAACTGGCGCGGCGGCGGCTGGGTCAAACAGACGCCACCTTACCCCATTGGCCCGCAGACCACACGCCCTTGCCGGTGCGCATCATTTTGCGCCGCTTTGCCAGCTGGCTGGACAAAGAAAAACGCAAAGGAGAAGTGGGCGATATATGGGCGTACCTGGAACAGCTGCTGACTGGGTGGGGCTGCGCTGACAGCTTCCCTGGTTTGAAAAACGCGCTGCGCAATGATGGCGGCCTCATCTTTTTTGATGGCCTGGATGAACTGCGCCAGGGGGATGCTCGCAAAAAGATCATCCGCGGTGTGGTGGAACGATTTGCTGCTAGTGAAACAGGATGCCAGATTGTGATTACCAGCCGACCCTACGCATATGACGCAGACGCCGCCTGGCGCTTGCCCCCAAAGGCGTTCCCCGTTGTTCGGCTGGCTCCTTTTGGCCGGGAACAGATCGAGGCGTTCAATCAAGCGTGGTATACCCAAGTGATTAAACCGCGGCGGGACTGGAGCCTGGAAAAATGCCAGCAGGAAGCAGCTCGTCTCTCGCGTACGATTGAGGCGCGTCCCCATCTGCGCCGCCTGGCTGAATCCCCCCTGCTGCTCACCTTAATTGCCCAGGTAGATAGCAGCGGCGGCGGAGCCATGCAGCTCAATAACCGAGCAGAGTTATACCAGCGTACGGTCACATTGTTGTTGGCACGGTGGGATAACCGGATACGGTTAGATGATTTTGAGAACGTACCTGAGGATAAGATTCTCTACCTGAAGGGCTTGCCGACCGGCGAACTGCGGAATGTGCTGGCTGAGCTGGCTTATAATGGACATCGAGAACAGGCGCAAAACGCGCCCACTAAAGCTGACAGGGCGGTTGTGGAAATCCCTTATCAAACATTGCGAGATGCCTTGCTGAAGCGTTTTGACAGCCTGGAGCGGGTGGAAGATATCATCGCCTATATCCAGGTGCGCACTGGGTTACTGGTGGATCAAGGAGGGGGCGTTTTTACTTTCCCTCACCGTACTTATCAGGAATATTTGGCGGGGCAGCATTTACTGACTACATCTGGTTGGCAGCCGCGATTGGTGAACTTGTTGAAAAAGGCACCAGATTGGTGGCGAGAAGTGTTTTTATTGAACGCCGCCAGTTTACCAGCGCCAGACAGTGTGCAATTTTTGGTGCAGGCGCTGCTGCCTGAACCGCCAATCGATTCGCCACGGCAGGCAGCCCGGCTGCTGATTGCGGCGCAGGCGTTGGTAGAGACGAATTTTAGCTATTATGTGGCATTGGAGCAGCAGAAAGCGCTTACACAGCCAGAAGAGGAGGAAGATGGCTTTACCTCATTCTTGAAACGGGTCCAGTCACAGCTAGAGGCTGCTATGCTGGCCGATGAGGGGCTGCCTGCTAAAACACGGGCGGCGGCGGGCAGGATGTTAGCGCAGCTGGGGGACACGCGGCCAGGGGTGGGGACAGTGGTGAAAAACGGCGTCCTTATCCCCGATGTGCAGTGGGGCGGAGAGGTGCCGCCGGGCACCTATCAAATTGGAGATGCTCACGGGGGGCATGATGACGAGAAAGTACGTGATGTCGTGATTCAGCGCCCGTATCGGCTGGCTCGTTACCCCATCACTAACGCCCAATTCCAATGCTTTGTGGAGGCTTCAGATCGAGATGAACCAGCATGGTGGGATGGGCTGCCAGCAGCGGAAAAGGAATTCAGGGCTCCGAGATTTCCTGATGCCAATCATCCCCGAGACAGGGTCAGTTGGTATCAGGCGATTGCGTTTTGCCGTTGGTTGAGCCACAAGCTGGGGGATGAAGTGGGTTTGCCACATGAGAATGAATGGGAAGTGGCGGCACGTTGGGATGGCGAAAAAGCCGACAGCCGTATGTATCCTTGGGCAGGTGATTTTGACGCGAATAAGGCGAATACCGACGAAGGAGGTGTCGGGCAAACCACAGCTGTGGGCATCTATCCTGCTGGTAAAAACGTGGCGCTGGAGCTGTACGATTTGAGCGGGAATGTGTGGGAGTGGTGTGCCAATGAAGATGAGGATCTAGTGGAAACGGCCGTTGACGAGGCGCCGTGCGTGGTTCGCGGTGGCTCCTGGGACTACCATCGGAGCAACGCCCGTGTGGCCTTCCGTAACAGCCTCCGTCCAACAGTTCGCTACGACAGCTTCGGGTTTCGGGTGGTCTGTCGTCCCCCATCTCATTTTGATCACTGATCTCTGGGGTTTTGGCGGGTGCAGCGGCAGCGGAACCCGCCCCGCCCATTCCCAACCACCTGGATTTTTGTTAAACTAGCAAGCATGAACAAGGCCAACATTCTCGTTGTGGAAGACGAGGCAAGTATTCGCCAGATTGTGCGCACCTACCTGGAAAACGCTGGATTTGCGACCAGCTGCGTCGATAATGGGCCAGAAGCGTTGACGCTGGCGCGGGAGTATCATCCAGATCTCGTTATTTTAGATTTGAATCTGCCAGGCATGGATGGCATTGAAGTGGCGGCGCGTTTGCGCCAGGAATCAGAGGTGTACATTCTCATGCTCACAGCTCGCAGTGAGGAACGTGATCGGGTGGCGGGGCTGCGCATTGGTGCCGACGATTACTTGACCAAGCCTTTTAGTCCCCGAGAGCTGGTGGCGCGTGTGGAAGCGATTTTGCGTCGTTCTCGCGCGTTTAGGCTGCCCTCATCCCATCTGTTCCAGTTTGAGCATTTGCGTGTTGATGCAGATGCCCATGAGGTTCAGGCTAATGGAGAAGTGGTGGCCTTAACCAGCACAGAGTTTAACTTGCTTTTGGAATTGACGGGGCATGCAGGCCGTGTGTTGACGCGCGAGCAGCTCATCGACCGCGTGTGGGGGGGTGATTTCTACGGCAATGATCGCGTTGTTGATGTGTATGTGGGGCAGGTGCGGCGTAAGCTGGAAGAGGCGACGGGCAAAACCTTGATCCAGACGGTGCGCGGCGTGGGCTATAAGTTCGTGGATGAGAAAATCTAAGACATGCGCGGCATTCTGAGGCAGCTGCGTTGGCGAATGGTGATCGCCAATATGATGGTGGTTGTGGTGGGGGTGGCCATTGTGTTGTTGATGGCTTTCTGGATCACGACGCAAATTGTGCCGGAAGGGGTGGAAACGAGTCTGGCGGCTCTAACGGAAGCAGATGCCAGTTTGTTGGCGGGCGCGGTCAGTTCGTTATTGAGTTCGTTCCGGCAGTCGATTTTAACGGCCGTTACCGCAGCTGCTATCGGTGCCATTATAGCTGGTCTCATTACCAGTTATTTACTGGCCAGGGAGATTTTGCGTCCCCTGGACGAAATCGCCACCAGCAGTGAACGCATCGCCCGTGGTCATTACAGCGAGCGGGTGGCAGTGCCCCCCAGTGATGAACTGGCGTTGGTCGCCGAGAACTTCAACCAGATGGCCAAGTCATTGGAGCAAGTAGAAGAGCAGCGGGTGGCTTTGATAGGCAATGTCTCTCATGAACTGCGTACCCCGCTGGCGGGCTTAAATGGTTACCTTGAAGGTTTGATGGATGGCGTGTTTCCCGCTGATGAGGAAACCTTTGCCTTGATGGATCATGAAATTCGTCGTTTGCGCCGGTTGGTGAATGATTTACAGGCGCTTTCTCGCGTGGAGTCAGGCCAGATCTCGCTGCACCTTGCCCCGTTTGACATCAAGCCAGAAATTGAACGAGTGGTGGCTCAACTGCGTCCCCAGGCCGAAGCCCAACATCTCAAAATCATGTGTGAACCAGGCACAGCTGCTGTTTCGGTGTTGGCTGATATAGACCGTGTGGCACAAGTGCTGCTGAACCTGCTGGGTAATGCTATCCGCTGCACGCCAGAAGCGGGCACGATCACCGTTTATTTGCACCAAAATCAAAATATGGCACAGGTAGATGTGGTGGATACCGGCATGGGGATTCCGGCTGAGGCGCTGCCTTATATTTTTGAGCGTTTTTACCGTGTGGATGCGTCTCGTACCCGTCAAAGTGGCGGCAGCGGCATTGGTCTGACGATTTCACGCTACCTGGTATGGGCGATGGGCGGTGAGTTAACGGCCGTTAGCGGGGGAGAGGGGCAAGGAGCCACTTTTTCTTTCACGTTGCCGTTGGCCTGACTTCGGTTTTTTCTTGTATACTTCCTGCAGAGGTGCAAAACTATGACAATTTATGATGTGGTAATTAAGCAAGGCACAGTGGTAACGGCCGTTACCACGACACAAACAGACATTGGTATCATTGGCGAGAAAATTGCCGCCATTGGTGAGAATTTAAGGGGGCGGCAAGAGATTGATGCCGCCGGCAAATTGGTCACACCGGGAGCTATTGACGTTCATGTGCATATGGAAATGCCTATTGGCGATTTTACGTCTACGGACAGTTTCCTGACAGGCACTCGAGCGGCCGCTTTTGGGGGCACCACCACGATTATCGACTTTGTGGAGACGGCGCTCGACGAGACCATGTTAGAGGCCTTGGCTGCGCGTCGAGCCAAGGCTGATCCCAAAGTGCTTATCGACTATGGCCTACACATGACCATCGGCCCCACAGACATTGCTAAGCTGGATCAGCTTCCCGGGGTGTATGAGGCTGGCTGTGCCAGCTTTAAACTCTACATGGCTTACGGCTTGCGCCTCCATGATGGGGAACTGCTTAAAGCGTTAACGGCCGTTCGTGATGTGGGGGGAATGCCTGTGGTTCATGCAGAAAATTGGGATGTGATTTGTACCCTGATCGAGCAAAACCTGGCAGCAGGCCGCGTGGAGCCGCATTGGCACCCCCGCAGTCGTCCGGCGTTGTTGGAGAGTGAGGCGGCAGGACGTGTCATTGACATTGCCGAATTTGTGGGCACGCCGCTGCATATTTTCCACGTGTCTTGTCAGGAGACTGTCGCCCAAATTGCTCAGGCGAGGCAGCGGGGGCTGCCCATTTATGGCGAGACCTGCCCCCAATATTTGCTGCTCGATTGGGATTTGTATGATCGTCCAGGCGTGGCAGGGGCGTTACCAGTTTGCTCGCCGCCCATTCGAGAGCGAGCGCAGCAGGCGCAGTTGTGGGCGGCGCTGGCTCGAGGCGACCTGCAAGTTGTGTCTACCGATCACTGCCCCTTTGCTTTAGGGGAAAAAGAGAGCAGATTGGGCAATTTCAGCCAGATTCCAGGCGGGGTGCCCTCCATTGAAATTCGCTTTCCAGCTATTTATCACTTTGGTGTGCAACATGGCGACTTGACGCTCAATCAATGGGTGGCTGCTTGTTGTACGACCCCTGCCCGGCTGTTTGGCATGCCGGAGAAGGGGGACATTGCTGTGGGCTATGATGCGGATTTGGTGATTTTTGATGAGAAACGGCCGTTTACTGTCACTCCTGAATCGCTGCATGAAGCGGCTGGCTGGACCCTCTACGAAGGCATGACCTTCCAGGGTTGGCCGCAAACCACCCTCAGCCGTGGCGAAATCATCACCCACAATGGCGAACTGCTGGCTCAACCTGGTCGTGGCCGATTTATAAAACGAGCATTGGCTGCCAGATAGTCCTGTGAAAAACGGGAAGAACGGGAAGATAAAGAGCCTGACGCCTTATTTTGGGTCATTGTCAGTCGTCAAGGGGGTTTTAATGTGAAATTAAACATGGCAGGCTTCAAAGTGGGTCACGCCACCGACAAGGAAAATCACACGGGCTGTACTGTTATTTTATGCCCAGAGCATACCACTGGCTCTGTCGATGTGCGTGGCCCGGCTCCGGGTAGCCGAGAGTCGGCTCTGTTGGCGGCAGATAAGCCCAACCATTTTATCAATGCTGTCCTCCTGACGGGAGGCAGTGCCTTTGGTTTGGCGGCGGCCGATGGTGTGATGCGCTATCTGCGAGAACAAGGCATTGGTCATCCCACGCCGATTATGCCGATACCTATCGTGCCAGCAGCTGTGGTGTATGATGTGGGCTTCAACCGGGGCACACGCCAACCAGATGCCGCCATGGGGTATGCTGCCTGTGAACACGCGGCTGATGGTGACATTGCTCAAGGCAATGTGGGCGTTGGCGCGGGGGTCTCCGTGGGAAAGTGGGGGGGCTTCACCCACATGATGAAAAGCGGCGTGGGGGTGGCTGGTGTCATCATGGATGAGTTGGTGGTGAATGCGCTTGTGGTGACCAACGCGGTGGGTGATGTGGTCAATACGGATGGTTCTGTTTTGGCTGGTGCCCGCAAGGAAGGGGGTGGCTGGTTGGTCGAAGATCACCCGATGCGTTATATCTCGTCGGAATGGATGCCCATGCCGGGCACAAACACGACGCTGGCGGCGGTGTGGACCAATGCTTGCCTGACGCGCCCGGAGGCGAACCGGCTGGCGCACCGCGCTCACGATGGCATGGCGATGGCGATTCGGCCTATTCACACTGCCCATGATGGGGATACGGCTTTTGCTTTGGCTTCAGGCATGGTCAAGGCGCCCTATGATTTGGTGGCCAATGCTGCGGCTGAGATGACAGCGGAGGCGATTCGTAACAGTGTGCGTCTGGCTGGTTCTGTGTCATCGTTGGCGCCGGGGTTGTGGGCATGATGCGTGAGGTGTGCGGCTCGGTGGATTGCCGCCGAAACCGGCGAATGACCTCTTTCCCCAGGGAAAACGGGGATTTATTCTGAGACGGTTATTTGGTGTTGAGTTTGTATTAATCTGTAATTTACTCATATGGGATAGCAAGATGAAGATTATTTCAGTTTTTGGTAGTTCAAAATCGGTACCAGGCAGTCCAGGCTATCAGGATGCGTATGACGTGGGCCGCCTGTTGGCAGAAGCAGGATATGGCATTGCCACTGGCGGCTATGCAGGCACGATGGAAGCTGCGTCTAAAGGAGCCAATGAAGCGGGGGGGCATGTGATTGGGGTGACTGCTGCGCAGATTGAAGCCTATCGTCCTGTTCCACCGAATCAATGGGTGAAGGAGGAGGTGCGCCTGAATTTACTGCGTGACCGGGTGATGTATCTGGTGATGAACAATGATGGCATGATTGTGATGCCGGGGGGGATTGGCACTTTGTCTGAGATGGCGTTGGCCTGGAGTTTGATGCAGGTTGGCGATATTGCGAAACGGCCGTTTGTCCTTTTTGGCGCTGCCTGGCAGCAAACTTTAGCAGTATTCAACAATGAGGAGCATATCAAGCCTGGTGATTATGATTTGTTGCAATTTGCACAGACACCAGAAACGGCCGTGGCTTTGTGTGCCTCCATCAATAAGTGATGGCATTGATGATGGATGTGCTTTAAGTGACGTTTACCCAGGGAAAACAGGGGCTTAACTATGGTGGCAAGCTGGCGCAGTGATGGGGGGGATTGACTGTGATATTTCTCAAACTGGGTGGTTCGCTGATCACCGATAAAACGGGTGTAGAAGCTGTTCGAGAAGCTGTTTTAGGGCGTGTTGTCAAAGAGATTGCTGCGGCCAGGCAGGAGAATCCGGCACTGCGTCTGGTTGTGGGGCATGGCGGAGGCTCGTTTGGCCATGTGGCGGCCGCTAAGTCTCATACCCGTCAGGGAGTGAGGACGGCTGAACAGTGGCATGATTTTGCTGAAGTGCATGCGGCGATGGCGCGTTTGAACCGGTTGGTTGTGGAAGCGTTGTTGGCGGCTGGTGTGCCTGCCTTGAGCTTACAACCTTCGGCTGGTGTTTTGTGTGAAAACGGCCGTATCAAACAAATTGAGACAGCGCCGATGTTAGCGGCGTTGGCGGCGGGTTTGGTGCCGGTGATTTATGGGGATGTTGCTTTTGATTCTGAGATTGGGGGCACGATTGTCTCCACGGAAGAGGTGGTGATGGCGCTGGCTGATGCCCTGCAACCAACCTGGCTGCTGTTGGCGGGTGAAGTGCCGGGGGTGTTGGATGGGCAGGGTGAGGTGGTGCCAAAGATAACGGCCGTTACTTTTGACGACATCAAGCCAGCTTTAGGCGGTTCTCGTGGTACCGATGTTACTGGGGGCATGACTAGCAAAGTCCAAAGCATGTTGGCTCTTGTTGAGAAGCAGGCTGCGCTTTCAATTCGGATTCTGACGGGGTTGGAAAGCGGGGTGGTGCAAGGGGCTTTATTGGCACCAAACGAGGCTGGTGGCACTTTGATTTCAAGATGAGGGATTGTGTTGGTGATAGATCTCGTACAGGATAACGGCCGTGGCCACAGCTAAGTTGAGCGAGTCAGCTGTGCCGCTCATGGGGATGCTGACAGTGGCATCGCAGGCGGCTTGTTGTGCGGTTGAGAGCCCTTTTTGCTCGCTGCCCATGAGCAGGATGGTGTTTTTAGGATAATGGTAGCTGCGGTATGGTTGGGCAGCTTCTCCTGTGGCGGCGACCACGGGCAGGTTGCCGCGTGTTTTCCAGTCGATAAACTCTGCGAAAGTTGCCGTGGCCAGGCGTAGGGCGAAAAGGGAGCCGACGCTGGCGGCGATGGCTGTGGGGTGGTACGGATCGGTGGTGCCTTCTCCAAGTAGGATGATCCCGTGACGATTGGTGGCGTCGCTGGTGCGCATGATGGTGCCTAGATTGCCGGGATTGGCGATTTGGTCCAGTGCCACCCAGTTGGTGCCTGTTTCTGGCTTGATGTTGGTTAATTTTTCCAGGCGCGTTTTGATGACGGCAGCGAGCCCGGCTGAGTCTTTGATGGCTAATTTTTGGAAGGCTTGAGGGGAAACGGCCGTTACGGGCACATTGCGTTTTTTTAAATCCAGCAGTGTTTGTTGGCTGCGTGGGCTGACAAGCAGTTCTGGCGCATACACACATTGCTGGATGCTGGCTCCCGATTGCAATGCCTGTGTTACTATCCGATTGCCTTCGATATAGGCCAGGCCCAGCTGCGCACGGGTGCGCTTCTGTTGTAACTTCCGTATTTGCTTGAGGGAGAGCAATGTTTTGCTCATGATTTCTGCCTCATTGTTTTGCCGGTTGTAATTCGATGGCGGCATTGCTGAGGACGATTGCCTCACGTTCGATGACTTTGGTTTGGAAGAGGATGCGCTCGGGGGTTTCTTGCCACATTTCGGTGACGAGGGTTTCGCCTGGGAATACATGTTTGCTGAAACGGGCGTGCATGCTTTTGAAGCGGCTGATGTCGTTGTGGGCAAACTGTTTGAGGACGGCGCGAGCCGCAAAGCCATAGGTGCAAAGTCCATGCAGGATGGGGCGGTCGAAGCCGGCCACAGCCGCCATTTGCGGATCAGCATGCAGCGGGTTGCGATCACCAGAGGAGTTGAGACGGTAAAGCAAGGCCTGGTTGGGTTGCGTTTGATCCTGGAAGGTGGCGTCGGGGTCTCGGGCTGGCGGGAGGTTGATTTTGCCCGAAGGGCCGCGCTCGCCACCAAAGCCCCCCTTGCCACGCACGAACAGGGCACTGCGGTTGAGTGCGATTTCGTGGCCTGCTTCGTCCAGGGTGCTGGATTCGAGGATGAGCAGGGCGCCGGAGCCTTTGTCGAAGATGTCTGTGATGCGCCCCTGGTTGGTGAAATTGCCTGCGGTGGGTAACGGCCGTTTCAGCTCAAAATATTGCTCCCCATGCACAATCATGATCGGGTTGACGTTTAACCCCGGTATGTTAAACAATTGTGGCAAGACCGCAAACGGAAACGTGACCGCCATGGTGGGGAATGCTTTGTGTCCCTTGTCACTCAGTTCATACACAAAAGATAAATCATTGGTATCTGTGGGATCAGAGGCTGCGCCAATGGAAAGGGCATATAAGCTGGTGTCGCGTTCAGTGAAATTGCTCTGGGTGGGGGTAAATTGATGCTTGAGAATTTGGTTGATATTTATTGACATGGGAACCTCGCAAATTGCAGACAAGGGCACACGGAAACGCAGAGACCTGGTTGTCTCTTTGTCTTAGGGATAGGGATTGTCTAGAAGTGATTTTTCTTTTTATGGATGGTCAGGTCACTTGAAGCATATCTAGCCATTCTGTATTTTATTTCATCGTCACTCCTGGGCTTTTTAATTTTGGATTATTGGCATGGCGTTCTTTATCTCGCCCTGTTTTTTTGTTTAGATTGTTGTGGAAAGCTTCTGTGAGGTCGATGTCAGTTTGGTTGGCAAGGGCGATGAGGACAAACAACACGTCTGCAAACTCATCGGCTAAATCAACTTCTTCAGCCGATTTCTTGAAGGATTGGTCGCCATATTTCCGAGCCATGATCCGGGCAACTTCCCCCACTTCTTCCATGAGGATGGCTGTGTTGGTTAACTCAGAATAGTAACGAACGCCGATGGTGGTTATCCACTCATCGACGATTTCCTGACATTGTTTGAGGGTTATATTTGACATAAGATGTTGAATGGTTTTTTAAGGGATGCTGCTCAGGAATGGAAAGCGCATAATATGACGCAGCCGTTTCCTTTCTGTTCCTGGAAATTGATAACGCCATTCCCTGTTTTATTGCATCGTCGTGCCTTATTCTGGCAAGGGATACCGCTCGCCTAAGGGGCCTAAAAACACGTCAATACGGCATTGATGAAGGTCAGATTCCCAGCGCAGCCGCAAATTATCCTGGATGGCGGCTTTAGGCACGACGTAGGCTAAATGGCCGGTAACGCCTGCGCCTGAATTGACACTTAAGGGCATCCTGACGATGTCGTAGGGGAGTTCGTCTTGCCAAGAAACGTAGATGTTGTCGTGATCATCGACTAAGGTCATCCCCGGCGGAACCACAACATATTCGCTTTCATTGGTGACGGTTAAATCGAGGATCACGTGTACGTAGTCTGGGTTTGAATCGTCTTGCACAGCAGGCAAACCAGCTCTGTCTACTTCTATGCCCACTCCATTTGTTAAAACTGGATAGCCTACCGAACCTGAAGCGTAGTTATGTTCTTGAGGCATAGTCTTGCTGAGTTCTTCTTCGGTAGGTTGGTTTTGGCCACGACGACAAGCAGCTAAAGATAGGGTGATCAGAAGCAGGAGTATTATAAACTTTTGATACTTCACAGTTTCCTCCAGGTTTGATGTGGAAGGTTAAAAAGCAAATTGATGGCTGTGTGGGGCATGCTTCCACTCTCTTGCGCACACGCATGTAGACACAATTTGCTTATGTTAACAATCGTATCCAATTTTGTTTAGATCGGCAATGGCAAATCGTTGGCCAGGGCGGCTGCTTCAGTCAAGTTAACCGGGGCAATGAGGTTGATGTTGGCTGCCGCAAAGCGGTTGGCTGCCGCCAGAAAATGGCTGTCTTTTTCGTGTATAAGTGACCATTGTGCCTGTTCAAGCAAAAGCGCGAGTTCGAAGGCTCGCCCCAAGGTGAGGGCAAAACGACGGGCACCCGCTTCGACGACTGGCTGTCCTTGTGCCATCGCTGCCATGAGTGCTTGTTCGGCATGGTTAACGGCCGTTACTGCATTTTGGGCGAGTGTGACTAATTGGGGGTGCTGGACTGTGTGGGCGATCTGTGCTGTTTTGGCTTTCAGGATACGCAAGCCTTCTCCTTCTTCTTTGGCGATAGCACGCAGGGCGTCCAGGGCGAGTACGTTGGTGGTGCCTTCCCAAATAGGCAGAACCTGGCTGTCACGCAGCAGCAGGGGAAGTCCGGTATCCTCTACGTAGCCAGCACCACCGAAGGATTCTACTACTTCACTGGCTGTGGCCACGGCTTGTTTGCCGGTGATCAGTTTGTTGAGGGAGGTTAATAAGCGCAGCAGATGGCCTTCTTCTTCTGTGAGTTCGCCATGTTCTTCTTTGCCTATCAGTTCGACTACGAAGAAACTGAGCATGAAGGCGGCTTCAAATTCGGCTTGCAAGGTGGCCAGGGTATCGAGGTGGAGTGATTTTTGGGACAAGTTGGCGCCAAACGCGATTCGTTTTTGCGCGTAGTCACGAGCTAAGGCTAATCCGCGCCGCATGAAGGAAACGGCGGTGACGCTGTTCCAGGTGCGGGTCAAATGAAGCATTGGCACCATATTGCGGACGCCATTCGCCAATTCCATCACAGGAATGGCTGGTGTGCCATGTAAATATAGTTCTGCTGTGGGCACTTTGCGCGTGCCTAATTTGTCTTTCAGGCGAGCGACTTCAATTTGTTGCAGCTTGCCGTTTTCATCACGCAGTTTGACGTAGAAAAGGGCTAATCCTTTGCCGCCGTTGGCATTGCCTTGGGGACGGGCTAATGTCAGCGCGATTTGGCTGGTGGTGGCGCTGGTGAACCATTTACGTCCATACAGACGCCAGGTTCCATTTTCAAAACGTGCTGTTGTTTCGGAGCGTCCTACGTCTGAGCCGCCGGTTGCTTCAGTCATCCATTGTCCGCTGGTCCAAAATGTGGCTGGATCCCGGCTGGTGAGATGGGGCACAGCTTGTTTGATTAAGGTTTGATTGCCGGCTTTGAGCAATGTGCGGGCTGCGCCATCGGTCATGGCTAGTGGGCAGGTGTATACGTCGGTGGAGGGATGGAAGAGGTAGGCACGGGTGAACTGATCGATGCGATTGTAACGGCCGTTATGCCCATCATAAGCAGCTGCCACAATGCCGAACGTGGCGGCTAGTTTTTCTGCCTGCTGCCAGAGGGGGGTGACTTCGATGTGGTCGATACGGTTGCCCCAAGCGTCCCATTGTGTCAACACAGGTTCGTTGAGCCGGTCGGCGAGCTGCATTTGATAGAGTTCGCCGCCAGAAAGGGCGCCCAGCTCTTGCCATTCAGGCTCGAGTGCTTTGAGCATCTCGCCGGGAATGGTTCGCTTGAGATAGGAGCGCAAGACACGATCCTCATGATATTGGTTTCCCAGTTGGGGTGGTGATTGGTTAAACGGTTGCATATTTATACTCCAATCTTTAATCTTCTGTTGCATAAAAATGCCACACCCCATCTACTGTCTCTTGCCGGATGTCACCATTGGCGAGGAGGAGGTCTAAGTAGCCGATGAGCATCCAGAGGCCAGCGAAGCGGAATTGGAGCGGATGGTGGGCGTACATTTTGTCAACAAGTTGGGCGGGAACGTGGCAACCTGCTTGGATGTGGGTCAGGCAGTCAGCTTTACGACTGTGGATGCGGCTGTACTGTTTGTTGATGATGATATGATGGTCGAGGCCGTATTTTGTGCCGAACGGCCGTCCGTGACCTGGATAGACAGCTTCAATGTCGAGAGCGGCAATGTGGTTCATGGAGGCCATGAATTGCGGGAGGGAGGGCGTACGTTTTGCTGAGGGTAACGGCCGTTCTACCACAGGTGTTGGCGTTGTTTTGAGCAGTTGGTCGGCGGATAGCAACATTTTTGTGTCTGGCTGGTAAAAACAGGTCATGGCACTGTTGTGCCCCGGGGTGTGAATCACCTGCCATGCCATGCCCCCTAGCTGCAAGGTGCCATCTTTGGCGAACGTGTGTAGTCGTTCGGCGTTGACAGCTTCGCTTTTCTGGGCGACAGCTTTCATGCCTGCCAGAATGATGTTAGCCTCCATTTCGTCTAGACCAACGCGAATCAGAAACTCTTGTTTGTAATAGCGGAGACGCTTGGCCCACATGTCGTGGGTAGCGGTGAGCCATGGCTTGCCTAGTTCGCAAACCCACACATCGGCGTCGCTGTGGGCTTGAATCATGCCTGCGCCACCAAAATGATCGATGTGGGGATGGGTGATGATGACGCGGGAGAGATCCATGACAGTCAGGTTATGCTCTGCCAGCCCAAATTGCAGCGCCTCCCAGCTTTCTTCTGATTTGACACCAGCATCAATCAGCACTGGTTCTGGCTGTTTGAATAAATAAACGTTGACGCCGCCAACGTCGAGACCTGTGGGAAGTTCTATGCGGATGGGTTCCATGTTTTTCGTGAACTGTGTTTGGTGTTAAGGATTGATGATGATTGTTTTTGTGTCTCTTAATTTTGACACTTTGCCTTAGATATGTCCAGTTTTTGAAAGATGAAGGAGACATTATGAGGGATGAGGGGGATGTGGGCGTAGGATATGCATGCCATTTTGTCGGTGGACGGGGAGGGCAAAGGGGAAACGATCCAGCTCCACGGCACATTTGAGATCGTCTTGTAAGCGGGGGTTGGGTGCATTTTGGAATTTGATGCTGGTTGGGCACTCCAGGACGTGTTGCAGATAAGGGTCTGGGTCTGGATGATTTCCTGCAAGCCAGGCGGTGAGATAATCGGAGCAGATGATGTCTTCATGGCCGAATCCTTCTTTTGTCGGGTGGACGCCACTGTTGACAAAGGTGACTTGTGCTGGAGCCAGGGCGCGAATGTGCTGGACGGTGGCCTTCGCCACCACAAAACTGCTCACTAAAATCTGGTTTGCATTTTTGCTGTTGATGACGCTTTGTGTGCCCGCAGATGTACGTTGGATGAGGGAACGGCCGTTCAAGGTTTCACCGATCAAGGCTGCTGGCGAGTTTCCATAATCGAAGCCAGGGATAAAAACGCCGCCATTTTCGCCCATGAGCAGTGCATCTGGTATCTTCTCTCTCAGGTCAAACGCTTCCTCAATGCTACTGACAAGGAATATCTCTTTTGCCCCAGCGGCAAAAGCAAATGCCGCCGTGGTAAAAGCTCGCAGCACATCAATGACAACGACCAGCCCTGTCACATTTTCACATGCAAATCCAGCGACTTGTTGAATTTTCATTTGCTCTCCTTGGTTTCCAGGCGAACGCTCTATCCTTGAGGGCGTGCCGGGGTTATTGCTCCTTTGTCAATCGTTTATTTCCCAAAGCCATGCGTCATCTTTCATGCCTTTCTGCGCATAGCCGCTGTTTTCGAGAACGCGATGGGATGTGACATTATCGGGATCTGTGGTGGCAAAGATGCCGAGGCAATCTGATTGAGCCAAGGCCCAACGAGTGAGTGTTTGCACGGCTTCTGTCATGAAGCCTTGTTGACGATGGTGTGGGGAAAGCCCATAGCCGATTTCTACTTTGTATTGCTGTGGGTCGGGTTCCCCTTTGAAGCCAATGGTGCCGATCCCGATGTTCTTGTCACGACGCACAATAAGCCAGTAAGTTTGCCAGTGATGCCGCTCTGGTTTGGTTAGCTGCATTGTTGATACTTTGATGCAGCTTGCTTGGCGCACAATTGGGTTGAATATGCCCTCGGCCAAGGGAAGCTTGAGGTTTGCCGCGAGCAGAGAGGGGTCTTGTACACAACTTTCAAGTTGGGGTTGCGAGAGGGCAATCAGTTGTAGGCGGGAGGTGATCAGGATGCGTAACGGCCGTTTCGCTTCACGATCCCAGGCAAGGGCTTCCTCAATCATTTCCTGAATGAAATCTGATTTGGCGTTGGTGTACGCCGTTATGTCTGATTGGTGCTGCTGCGCTAACTCTGTTTTTAGCTGCTCATAAGTAGCTGCTTTGTGGGGGTGAGCAATCATGTAATCGCGGAACAGCACGTGTCGGGCGATCTCAGGATCACCGATTTGGAAGGTGTGGAGGTGGTGTGAATGATGCTCATCGCTCCCTTTGCGGAAGTAACGACGGCCAGGAATACCATGCTCGCCTTTGTGGATGTAACCCAGTGCTGCCATGGCCTGGTTGAGATCATCTACCTGTGCGATGTCCCAGACGATGGGCATCATGTCGATGATGGGCTTGGCCTGAATGCCGGGAATGGCGGTGCTGCCGATGTGGTGGCTGTTGACGAGATTGTCCCCGAAAACGGCCGTTAAGGCTGCGATTTCTATTTCATATTGCTGTGCCCAACTCGGGTTGTGGGGTAAGAGCGTCACCTGTCGTTTCATAGTTATTATTCCACGGTGACGTTGGTGAAGACTTCGTAGCTGTTGCCATCCAGGTCTTCCACGATGAAGCCAATCACGTAATTGCCTGGGGCAGCCTCTAACTCTACCCAAGTAAATGGCTCACCGCTAAACGTCAACACGCCGCCTTCCTGGGTTGATGTGGTCTCGACCTGGCCGTTGGCGTCCAAATCTAGCCAGGTTTCTAACAAGGTGAATTTGTCCCCTATTTGCGGGATGATTTCACGGGGGGCGCCCGTGTTGTTCTCCCCGGTGAAGCCTAAGACCTGGGTCAACTCGCCATCACGGAAATAGAGACGCGCTGTGCGTGTTTCACCACCGTCAGCGTAGGTGTAGAGGCCATCAACTGAGTAGGTTGCGTCTGCCATGGCGGCGCCATAGTTCTGCGGCGAGAGTGCCCCGAGTATGGTGTTTTCGCCATCACTGAGGCCAAACATCAGCGGTTCCCACTCAAATTCCAACGTGAAATCCCCTGCGCCCCATTCGGGGTAATAGACGCCATTCACTTGGCGGGTGTCTCCACTTTGGATGAAATCTGTGTCAGCCACAAAAATGGAGTTTGATGTCTGGTCGTAAAAGCCAGTCCAGAAGTAAATGTAGCCGATCTTATTACTGTTGACATCTGTCTTGTAGGAGTGGTTAGGAACCAGGCTGATGTCTGTACTCATCAGTATTGGCTGTCCTGGCGTCGCTGTCTCATCAGATAACGTGATGGGAGAGAGTGAAATCGGAGCTGCCCCGGGAGCTGCCACTTCTGCGGTGCGGTCTGGCACGACCAATTCGGCGGCACCGGGGTCAAAGGCGCGTCCCGTGTAATGATAGGCTAGATAATCGTCCCACAAGGAGGCTGCGGCAAAGCGGTTAGCCACAACTGTGTAGGATTGTGGCCCGGTTGCGGGATGGCGGTAAAGTTGTGAATTGGGGAAATAGATGGAGATTCCTGTGGAGCCTTGTCGTTTGGAGCCGTGGCGTTCGGCAATCACGGCTTGGTCGATGGCTTGCAGCACAGCATTCCCGGTTTCGGTGATGTCACTGTGGCGGGTTTCTGCTTGTAGAATCTCCACGAAGTTACCTAGATCCAGGTATGGCGGCGGGATGTCGCGGCCAAACACGTTGGTGTAGGAACGGGCGTGGTTACGAGCCTGGGCGACTGCCGCTTGATTGGCGGTTTGCAGGGCGTAAGACATGTTGTTGAGGCTTTCGATGAGGGTGGGGATGGCGGCTAGGTCAACGGCCGTTAATGTGACATCTGCTCCCAACTGATTGGCGATCTGTTGAGCTGATGGAGCGCCGAAGAAGGCGCTCAAGGGAGAGCCTCTATTCAAAAATTCGACCCGGGCATCATCGTCAACAAGGCGTTGGTCATCATGAATGTAGCTGTCAACAATGTGCTGCCCTAAATCTGCGCCTGTCATGTCAGGATTTTGCGCCAATGCAGATAAAAAGCCTGTGTATGCCCAGCCAAGCGCTGGTTCAACTTCCTGGGAGGCTACGGCGTAGCGAGCGTGAGGCGCCAAGGCGGCAAATACCTCGATGTGGCTCATTAAACAGGCGTCCATGCCGATCAGTTCAAATGCTTCAATGCCTGTTTGACTGCGGATTTCAGTTAACGCCTGGTCAATTTCCATCAAGTACAATTCGTCACCCAGGGCGTTGGCTAACGGCACGTTGCTGGGCAGCTGGCTGCCGCTGCTGCCCGGATTGGGGTCGCTCCAGCCCCCTGGCCAGCCAAGGCCATGATCTGACATGATCAGCACGTGTTTGTCTGCGGGGAAGGTGTCGATAGCCCAGGTGGCAAAATCGACCAGTGTGTTGCCATCTGCCATGTTTACCTCACCTAAATCGATGATTTGCTGCGAGTTGACCTTGTTTAAATCACGATCATGAGTGATGTAGAAACGCCTGGCTGATGACCAGTTGCCATCGCCGCTAAAGCCTGCATCAAAGCGGTCAATTTGTGTCACGATATGCACCCGGTCGTTTGAGCCAACACGCTCCATCTCGTTCACGTCGAGGTAGATGTCTTGCTCCAGGATTTTGTCGTCAGCATCTGCGTAAAGCATTACCAGCCAGGTTTGACCGGCGGTGCTGGCGGGTGGCGGGAGAAACGGCTCGTTGTTGTTGGCTAAATCTGGCTCAATGAAGCTGTTTTCTTGCTCCACAGGTTCTTCGACTACTGGCGCGTAATCATCGCGGCTGCTGGGGGTGCCCTCGTCGTCGCCGCCAAAGAGCAGTATCAAGGGTAAGCCACACACGACTAGCAGGATCACCACGCCAATGATGAGCCAACTGGGTGGTTGTCCGCCGCCGCCACCACCACTGAAAAAGAACGGCCGTTGCCGAGGCGGGCGGCTGCCACCAGACCCCCCGCTGGATGGGCGGGATTTGCGTTTGGGGGCTTTAGCTCGTTCACGTTGACCAGATGATTTACTCGGTCGCCGTCTGGAACCACGCACGGTTCGCTTTTTGTTATCGGCCATGAGGAGGGGTTGGTTTGTCAATTCTATGATTGCGCTCATAAGTTCGCTCCTTACGATGCAAGTTTTCACGAAAATCTAGATTTTTGTGCTGTTTTTTACCTGTTTGCCACTGCCAACGCTGCTTTGGCCATCATGGGAATCATAAACTCCATGGCGGCAAAGCGTTCATCTTGGGTTTGGCCTCGTTGATAGCGAATGTATATTTGGGCGATGATCACGGTGAGCCTGAATAAGCCCAGCGCATGGTAAAAGTGGATGCTGTGAACATCCCGGCCACTTTTCTCGGCGTAGCGTGCTACCAATTCTTGCCGGGTGAGGAAGCCCAAGTCGCCGACTGGCATCATGGCTGCTGTTTGCATGTAGGGTGGGTCTGTGGGTTCTGTCCAATACGTGAGCATGGCACCTAAGTCATTTAATGGATCGCCTAAAGTACACATATCCCAGTCGAAAACGGCCACGATTTTCCCCGGATCGGTTGGATCAAGCATGACGTTGTCCAGTTTGTAGTCGTTGTGTACCAAAGAGAATTGGGTTGTTTGTGGTTGATTGGTTTTGAGCCATTGGTAAACAGCGTCCATCTCTGGCAAATCGTGGGTTTGGGCTTTTCCCCAGCGCTGATACCAACCTTCGATTTGACGCCTGATGAACCCGGATGGCTCGCCTAAATCGCTTAATCCCATGGCGGTAAAATCAACGGCGTGGAACTGAGCCAGGGTATCCACCAAAGCCTCGCTCATCCGTTTGGGGGCGTTTTTGATGTTGGCATATGCTGCGGGCAGCGAACGGCGCACCACAATGCCTTGCCGTCGTTCCATCACGAAAAAGTTGGCGCCGATGATTGTGGGATCCTGGCAATAAAGGAATGCTTGGGGCGCGTATGGAAATGCTGTGTGCAGTCTGGATAGCACCTTGAATTCTCGAGCCATATCATGCGCCGATTTTGCTACTGGCCCCAGTGGTGGACGACGGAGGACGTAGTGGTGGGAGCCATAATCGAGCAAATAGGTGAGATTGGCTGCGCCGCCGCCGAATTGGCGTACGGTAAGCGGCTGTGTGCTGCCGGGTAGTTTTCCGTGAAGGTAGCCAGCTAATGTGGCTTTATTAAAGCGCTCATCTGGCCGGACTGCTATTGTATCTGACGTTGACATGGAAACAGGCGCTCCTTATCTTAGGGCTGATGATGAAATATAACGCGGCACTGTGTCATCGGTTTTATTTATACTGTTTTAAAATATGTCGTGCCACCGACCGTTTATGCACTTCATCGGGGCCATCGTAGATGCGGGCAGCACGTTCATGGCGGAACCAGTAGGCAAGGGGTGTTTCGTCGGTCATGCCTAGGGCGCCGTGGGTTTGCAGGGCACGGTCTAGCACGCGCTGCAGTACGTTTGCCACGTAAAACTTGATGAGTGAAATTTCGTCTCGGGCTTGATACGGCCCTTGCTTGTCGATTTTGTGGGCGGCATCTAAGACCATGAGGCGGGCGGCGTTGATTTCGGCGCGGGATTCGGCGATCCAATTCTGGATGGTTTGCTGGCTGGCCAAGGGGCGTCCGGGCGCTACTTCTCGGCGCACAGCTTGTTCACACATTAAGTCAAAGGCGCGTTCGCAAATGCCAATCCAGCGCATGCAATGGTGGATGCGTCCGGGCCCTAAACGTTGTTGGGCGATCATGAAACCGGCTCCTTCTGGTCCCAGTAGATTGGCTTGGGGGACACGGACGTCGTCGTACATGATTTCGCCGTGGCTGAGCCAGCCAAAGCCGCGTTCGCCCATGACGGAGGTGTTGCGCACCAGGCGAAAGCCCGGTGTGTCACAAGGTATGATGATTTGGCTGGCGCGTTGGTGTTTGGCGGCGTTGGGGTTGGTGATGGCCATGACGATGGCGAAATCAGCCCCGTGGGCGGCGGTGGTGAACCATTTGTGACCGGTGATGATGTAGTCTGAGTTTTGCTTAACGGCCGTTGTACTCATCCAGGTGGGGTTAGAGCCAGGGTTTTCTGGTTCAGTCATGGAGAAGCAGCTGCGAATGTCTCCGGCCAGCAGAGGTTTGAGATAGGTCTCTTGCTGTTCTGGGGTGCCGTGTTCGATGAGGATTTCCATGTTGCCGGCGTCAGGTGCCTGGCAGTTGAAAACGTAATGGCCTAAAAGCGAGCGACCCAGCAGCTCGCTGACGTGTCCGTGTTCAACTAAGGAAAGTCCCATGCCGCCATATTTTTCAGGGATTTGTGGCAGCCACAAGCGCAGGGATTTCGCTTTGAGTCGTTTTTCATGCAGGGCGGCCATTAAAGTTTCGTATTCATGATTGAGCAGCATAGGCTCTAACGGGATGATTTCTTCACGTAGATAATCTTGCATTGTGTGCAGGAGTGTTTGTATTTCTGGTAACATGTTATTCATTTTTCACTTCCTAAGCGGCTAATCTAGCGTCTATTTTCTAAAGTCGAAAAGATGGACTTACTTTTTGTCCTCCGTCGATGAGGAAGGTAGCACCTGTGGTGAAACTGGAGGCATCAGAAGCGAGATAGAGAGCAATGCCAGTTATTTCTTTTGGCTCAGCCATGCGCTGCTGAGGGATGGTTTTGAGGATGGTTTCGTGGAGCATGGGATTTTGCCAGAGAGCTGAGCTAAATTTCGTTTTGACGAAGCCGGGGGCAATGGCGTTGACTTGAATGTTGAATTGAGCTAGTTCTGCGGCCATGACTTCGGTTAGCATCAGAACGGCTGCTTTGCTCACGGAGTAGACGCCCATCATTGGCTGCGGTTCCAGGCCAGCGATGGAGGCGACATTGATGATTTTGCCGCCGCCTCGTTTTTGCATGCTCTCTGCACAGATTTTAGCCACACGGAAGTAACCTTTCACATTGACATCCAGGGTTTTGTCCCAGTGGCTTTCTTCTGCGGTGAGGATATGGCCAAAGTGGGGATTGGTGGCGGCGTTGTTGACGACGATGTCAATGCCGCCGTAGGCTGCTGTTGCCTGGTCTACTACCTGCTGGACGGCATGTGAATTGCCGGTGTGCGCAGCGATGGGCAAGGCTTCTCCCCCCTGGTTACGAATCATTTCAGCGACAGTATCTAGCTTTTCCTGTGTGCGACTGCTCAAGACGACTTGTGCGCCAGCTGCGGCATATGCTTCGGCAATCGCCTGGCCTATACCGCGTGAGGCTCCGGTGATAAGGGCTACTTTATCGGATAAATCAAAGTTTGGTTGGTTTGTCATGGAAATTTCCTTGTTCGTTGGTATTACTGCCCTTTGTATTCTGGTTCTCGTTTCTGCATAAAGGCCATGACGCCTTCTTGGAAATCGTGGCTGGCGAGGGTTTGCTTTTGCAGGCGGGCTTCGTATTCGATGGTGGCGAGGAGGTCGTTTTGGGCGGCGAAGGTGAGGGCATGTTTGGTGAGGCCGAGGGCCAGGGTGGGGCGTTGGGCAAGATTTTTGGCCCAGGTTAATGTTTCTGCGAGCAGGTTGTCTTCTGGTACGATTTTGTTGACGAGACCCCAATGGAGGCATTGTTCGGCGGTGATGTGCTGTCCTTCGATGGCCATTTGATAGGCGCGGCTGTAACCGATTTGGCGCATGAGGAACCAGGTGGCACCAGCGTCTGGCACGAAGGCGATGTTGCTGAAGGCCATCATCAAGCTGGCGTTATGCCCCATCACTTGCAGATCACAGGCTAAGGCTAACGACATGCCTGCCCCAGCGGCGACCCCGTTCACTGCGGCGATAACTGGTTTTTTTAGCGTGGTGATGAGCCCCATGAGCGGTTGGTAGGTGTCGATGATGCGGTTGTAGAGTGCATCGGGGGAGGAAATGCTGGAAACGGCCGTTAAATCTGCACCGGCACAAAATCCCTGGCCTGCCCCCGTCAGCACCATGGCACGGACGGTTTCGTCATCTTGTGCCTGTTGGAAGGCGGACAGCAGGTCGGCGTTTAGTTGGGTGTTGAGCGCATTTCGTCGTTCGGGGCGATTCATGGTGATAACAGCGACCTTGTCTTCGGTTTTATAGGTGAGGGTTTTGTATTCTGACATGATATGGTTCTCCTTCGTCGGTAACATAGGTGGAAAAAGTGTCATGACGAATGATTTATGTTTGGCTGTGGCCAAGGGCATATTTTCTTTTTAACAATGCCTGTTATTGCAAAGGATTGATGATGATGACGGGATGTTTCTTGTTAGCTACTCTGATATTAGCTGTTATTGTGTGGGGATGCCAGTCGGAGGGGGCGGAACATGGGGGGAAGTCGCCCAGTTATCATGGTTACGGTGTGGTTGATTATTACCAGGTTGATGAAGAATATGGTACTGAGGAGGATTTTAAACGGCTCATGGCGGAAGCTGAAAAACGGGGTGTCAAAGTTATCGTAGGCCTGGTTCTGAACCATACTTTGGCTCAACATCCCTGGTTTACTGTGGCTGGTGGTGATGACTTTGCTGAAAACTGAGATGGGTATTTGGAGGCAGCAGAGGATCCCGGTTGGCGCGGTCTAGAAGGGCAGCAAGTGTGGCGTAATTTTTAGATGGGCACTTTGTCTTTATTCTGGTTGCCAGTCAGCTTGATAATCGTATACCGCTTTCTTGATTTCATCGGGAATGGGGAAAGCGCTGTTGGTGTCGTAGTTGTACATGACCTGGATGGTTTTGCCGGTGGCCACTAAACGGCCGTCTTCACCGATGAGTTTGTAAATCAGGTCAAAACTCTTGGTGCCAAAGCGAGAAATACCAACGCCTACGGTAAGTGTTTCCCCGAACAAGGCTTGTGATTTATAGGTACAGGCTGCTTCGACTAGGATGATGGGGAAATCTAGCAGGTCAAACTGGTTGGGTAGACTTTTTTCTAGAATTTGGGTGATGTAGCGAATGCGAGCTGCTTCCAGGTAGGTGAAGAAAACGGCGTTGTTGACGTGACCAAGTGCATCGAGATCTCGAAAGGTGACGGCGATTTCAGTTTCATAGGGATAATTTGTGATACTCATGATTGTTCTGCTCCTCATCGTTTGCTGAATGACCCTATTTTATCGCAAAACGGCCGTTTTCACTGGGAATTGTTAACTTTATCAACCTTATTGTTGTGGGCTGTGTTTTAGTTGGAGACCACACTGGCTCCTTCTGCTGGGCAGCAAATGTAAATATTAGGCTGTAATCCGGTAGCTGCCTGATAACAAGCGGCCACTGCGTTGGCAAATGCTTTGGCATTGTAATCACGGACTAGGGCAACCGCACAGCCGCCAAAGCCAGCACCTGTCATGCGTGCGCCAAAGTTAGCAGTGTGGCGACGGATGGCACAATCGACGATTTTATTGAGTTCATCACTGGATACCTCGAAGTCATCCCGTAAGCTGATATGGCTTTCGTTTAACAATTTGCCCAAGCTATGGGGGTCATCCTGGAGCATGGCGACCATGGCATCCAGGGTGCGCTGGTTTTCGGTGATGACATGCCTGGCGCGTTGGCGGGGAAGGGGCGCTAGTTTATCTGCTTTGTTGTTGAAGGTGTCTATGTCTACATCACGCAAGGCGGTGACGCCAAAGAAGGCGGCTGCCTGCTCGCATTGTTGGCGACGCTGGTTGTAGGCGGAATCAACCAGCCCACGGCGGGTGGCGGTATCGAGAATGACAACGGCCGTTTCTTTGGGCAGGGGCACCGCACAGGTTTCTAAAGAACGGCAGTCAATTAACAAGGCGTGATCTTTTTTGCCTGCGGCGGAAATCATCTGGTCCATAATGCCGCAGTTTACGCCTACCCATTGATTTTCACATTTTTGGCTGAGTAAGGCCATTTGTGCCGCATCCCACTTGAGGTTGGAGACGGTGGCAAAGGCGCGTGCAGCTGCTAATTCCAGGGCAGCAGAGGATGATAGCCCGGCGCCAACGGGAATATTGCCAGCGGAAACACCTTGCCAGCCGCTTAATGCCATCCCGGCGTCACGCAGTACCCAGGCCATGCCTTTGATGTATTCCACCCAACCCTCATTCCCTTTTTCAAAATGTTTCAGGGAAAAATCTGCGGGATGCTCTAAGTCTAAAGAATGGAGGACAACGCGACAATCGTTTCTGGGGGAGAGGGCGATGTAAATGGCGCGGTCGATGGCCATTGGCAGCACAAACCCATCGTTGTAGTCTGTATGTTCCCCGATTAAATTGACACGACCGGGAGCTCTCACCACATGTAACGGCCGTTCTCCAAATCGTTCAAGATACGCTTGGGTAACTTTTTCTTGTAAAGACACTGCAATTTCCTCTCTTTACCACCATGTGGTTTGTATGAAGAAGTATAGTGCAAAAAGGTGGAAGGCAAAAGGCGGCAGAAAGAAGGCAGCTGCTTTGTCGTATTATTGGGTGTCTGTTTCTGGGCGTTTAAGGGAGCAATTCAGCTAACTGCCGGATTACGTAGGTCGGTTGAATGTTGGAAGCGGCTACGGCATCCTCATGGGTGGCGCCGGTTAGGGTGAGGGTGCCTGCCATGCCAGCGTTCAAGCCCATAAGCACATCTGTTTCCAGGCGGTCGCCTGTCATAATGCACGCTTCGGGGGGCAAGTTTAGCAATTCCAGGATGGCTTCTGCCATGTAATGAGATGGTTTGCCCACCACGGCCTCAATCAACTGTCCGGTGCAGGCTTCAATGGCGGCGATTATGGCTGCTGCATCGGGTTCGCCACCGCCAGGAACTGGACAGTAGCGGTCGGCGTTGGTGGCGAAGAAGCGGGCGCCATTGTAGATGGCGTCGAAGGCGATTTGCAGTTTGCGATACGTGAAGGTGCGGTCAAAACTGGCGATCACGGCGTCAATTTCATTGGGGTTATCGGTGTGGGTGAAGCCGGCTCGTTCTAGTTCAGCACACAAGGATTGTTCACCGACGACAAAAAGTCTGGCTTTGGGCATCTGTTTTTGCAAAAAATCAGCCATGACGTAGGATGAGTTGATCACGTCGTCAGGGGGGGTGGGCAGACCAAGGCGGGTGAGCTTAGCGGCATATTTTTCGCGGGTTTGTGTCGGATTGTTGGAGAGGAAGACGGTGCGTTTGCCTAGTTCCCGTAGATGGGTGATGGTTTCGCCAGCGGAGGGCAGCAGCTTGTTGCCCAGGTAAACTGTGCCATCGAGGTCGAAGATATAAGCGTCGTAGAGTGTGGTTGGTGTTGTCATGGGATTTGGGTTTTGTAATGTATTTCTGGTAAGCTGCGCAGCCGGGCGGCGGCTTGTTCGGCGGTGAGGTCGCGCTGGGCTTCGCCGAGCATCTCGAAGCCAACCATGAATTTTTTGACGGTGGCGGAGCGCAGCAGGGGCGGGTAGAAGTGGGCGTGGAGCTGCCAATGGTTTGCCTCTGCCAGGCCGAAGGGGGCTCCGTGCCAGCCCATGGAGTAGGGGAAGGAGGTCTCGAAGAGATTGTCGTATCTGGTGAGCAGGCGTTTGAGGATGTCGGCGAGGGCGTCACGCTGCTGGTTTTCTAAATCGGGGAAGCGGAGGACGTGGCGGCGGGGCATGAGCAGGATTTCAAAGGGCCATACTGCCCAGTAAGGCACGACGGCAAGCCAATGTTTATTCTCGACGACGAGGCGTTCTTGTTGTTCTTGTTCTAAGGCGGCGTAATCGAGGAGTAACGGCCGTTTCTCCTGTTCATAATACGCTTTTTGCATCTTATCTTCTCTAGCTGGCGTGTTGGGCAAGGTGTTGAGCGCCCAAATTTGGCCGTGGGGATGGGGATTGGAGCAGCCCATGATGGCGCCTTTGTTCTCGAAAATCTGTACCCATGGATACTTCTGCCCCAACTCAGTGAGTTGGGCTGCCCACGTGTCGATCACGCGACGAATGGCGGGGTGTTCGAGTTCTGGCAGGGTGAGATTGTGTTGGGGGGCGAAGCACATCACACGACAGGTGCCGCTGACATCTTTGGTGCGCAGCAAGGGATGTTCTGGCTCACCGATGGCGGGTGTATCGGACAGGAGGGCGGCGAAGTCGTTGGTGAAGACGAAGGTGTCTGTGTATACGGGATTTATGGCGCCGCCAGCTCGTTCATTGCCGGGGCAGAGATAACATTTGGGGTCGTATTCTGGGCGATGGTCAGGGGGGGATTTTTCGACCTGGCCTTGCCACGGCCGTTTTGTGCGATGTGGCGATACGAGGATGTATTCGCCAGTGAGGGGGTTGTAACGGCGATGCGGGTGGTCGGTTGGGTTGAAGGTCATGAGGTGTATCCTGGGTTGGACCAAGGACGAAGCAGGCAGAACCGAACTGTTGTCGTTGGTCGTTGGTTGTTTGTCAAAAAGGTTTTGGTAATTGTCAACTGTCAATCGTTAATTGTCAACGGAGGGAAACTATGTGCGCATCCACAAGTAAGCTGCGAAATGGATGAATGCGCTTTAAGTGACCTTTATCCCTGAGAAACGGGGAGTAATTTTTAAAATGGTCACCATGAGGAGCAATACTTTATATCTCACGCTTTAGATCGTTCAGATTTTATCCTGCTGCTTATATCAATGTTGTTTCTAAAAAAATCAAACTTAAGTAATAATTTGATGACTTTAGGAACGCGGATAATATCTTGATTTGCGGTAGATAGGGTTTTAGAACTAATTCTACCATTCGTAACAAGTTCTTTTCCTGCTTCAATATACGCATCGTTTATACAATCGATAATTTTTTGTTTTTTTATATCAACATCTGTTTCTCTAAATAAACTTGCTGATTTTCTAACCAAAATACCTAAATTTTCTGAATCCGTAAACATCGAGTATGTTTCAAAAAATGATATTGCATTTTTAGTGGTCAAGGTCTCGATATTATCGCATAAAATAAGTGATACAAACGGTTTGCTGCTTATACTTGTATCTATATCATGAAAAAATAATCCTGTATTAGTCACACATATGTCATCAACCTTTGATGTATAAAATGTTCGCTCAAGAAGAGTTTTTAATAAACTTGATATAGTGAGAACATAAATCGGAGTGGAATAAATCACTATATCTGCATTTCTTATTTTTGTGAAAATGATGTCTACGTCATCTAACTTGTTAAATATACATCTTTTTTGATTACCGAGAACTTGACATTTCTTACATCCAATACAGCGTTTTATATTGTACTCAACTAAATTGATTGATTCGCAGTTTGCTCCATATCCCCTTGCACCCAAGAATATTTTATCAATAATGTCAGAAGATATTCCTTTTGAACCTCTGAAACTTGAATTGATTGCAAGTATTTTCATATCTTGGTTTTGTTCCATAATCACTTGAGTTTAGAGTTTTTTAGACATGGACGGTAAGGAAATGACTGCGTCGTGTTATTTGATTTTTTTCCCTATGGATTTTGTCTAAACTTAAGAATGTAGACAGTATCTTCTGAAAAAAAAGTAGCATAAGATGATTCTCAATGTCAAGATTCTGGGCTCGGCAAAGGTTTGGAAAGGGGCTTTAAAATGCGCAAAGGACAGCCAATAAGCTGTCCTCTGCATCCCACTATTTCCCACTGAACCGCGCATTTCAGCACAAGTCGGTATAGATCATACTGGAGAACGGCCGTTTTTGCTACGGAGGCTTATCCAAATTCAGCTAGTCGTTTTTGGGTATTGTATACAAAACACAATAATCTTTATGATGGGGGGGATGGTTGGGTGCGGGGTAGTTGGATGTGGAAGATGCTGCCAGGGCAGGTTTCTTCATTATAACCTGGACTTTCCACCCAAATCTTGCCACCATGTGCTTCTATAATGCCTTTGGCAATAGCTAAACCGAGGCCAGGGCCGCCACCTTTGAATTTAGTCTTTCCCGTTGAATGCAAATTGACTTCACCTGTTTGGTAGAATTTTTCAAAGACAAGCTCTTGATTTTCAAGATCAATGCCAATGCCAGAATCCTGAATGCTAATTTCGATGGCGCTTTGTAACTGTGCCTGTCCGGTAATGAGGATACAGCCGCCATTTGGTGTGAATTTGATGGCATTGAGAATGAGTTGTTTTAATGCTTTATGCAGGGCTTCTGGATCGCCTTGTATGCGCCCTAGTTGTTGCATGGATGAATGAATGTGAAATTGTAAATCTCTCTCTTTCAGGTCTGTTTTTAAAGATTGTTGTATCTGATCACATAAGGGGTAAAGGGGAATGTCTTGAAAGAAAAGGTGAAGCTCGCCGTTATCAATTTTGGCAACATCTAGCATGCTTTCAACAACTTCATTGAGCCTCTTGGCACCTTTGTTAATGCCTTCAACAATCTTACCTTGGTTTGAATCGATTGGTATGGTGGGGTCTGATAGCAAAATGTGACAGTACCCATTAATTAAGGCGATGGGGGTGAATAACTCATGGGAGGCGACATAAATGAAGTCAGATTTGGTCTTGTCCAGCCGTTCGGATCGGGTGTAAGCGGATTGTAGATCGGCCGTTCGTTTGGCTATCTCCTTTTCTAGCTGGGTATTGAAACGGGAAACTTGATCATAAACTCGCGCATTTTGTAATGCGAGAACAGCCTGAGAGGCAAAGGAAGTTGCTAGCTCTATATCATTTTGGGTAAAGGGCAGGTTTTTTTCCCGGGACAAAGATAAGATGCCAATGATCGTTTCTTGGTGGATGAGGGGCAGGCCAAGCCATTCAGAGGGATTTTCTAAAGGGGTAATGGCAGGCCAATCTGTGTGATTGGCAGGGTCAGATATGGTGAGGGGTTGTTTTGTCTGCACGACCCGATAAAAAATGTTGTTTTCATCTTGAACATAGGGAATGGTTGTTTGTAATAACCCGGTATCGGATGGGAATCCCCGGGAGGCGACAAATTCCAATACGCCTTCCTGACAAATTAAGACAGCGCCATTATCAAACCATACAAGCTCTTTGAGTTCATCCAAAATCAATGTTAGCACTTTGCGTAATTCAAGTGTACTGGTGAGTGCCTGCCCGATGTCATTCATTTTTTTCATGAATTGGGCTTGTTGCTTAAAGCTCTCAGTTAACACTTTGTTTTTGAGATGGATGGTAATACGTGCCAGGAGTTCTCGTTGACTGAGGGGTTTGGTAATATAATCGACAGCCCCGGCATGAAACCCTTTTAATTTATCTTCTGTGGCTGCTAATGCAGTCATGAAAATGACGGGAATGTTTTGCGTTTTCTCGTTTGCTTTGAGTTTGCGGCACGCTTCAAACCCGTCCATAATCGGCATCATCACATCGAGCAAGATCAGGTCTGGCTCTTTGTTTTGGGCAATTTCAAGCGCTAAACGGCCGTTTTCTGCAAGCATGACCTGAAATCCATGATGTTTTAACAGAGAAGACAAAATTTTCAGATTGGTTTCAGTATCATCAACAACGAGGATGGTGAAGTTTGAATTATCAAAATCTGGTGGATTCATCAATATATCACTTTAAAAACGCCTGATTATTTTACACATCTGGACACTGGCGTTTTTAAGCACCACCATATATGGGAATTTTAGTTGTCAAAATTCGCATATACGGTTTATCAACCATTCTAAATTGAGCGATAAAACCCCTTTTTAAGGCATTTTAGCCTCAAAATTGATAATATTTTCAATTTTCGCCAGAGTCCAGTACACATGGTGGAAAGCGAATTTACTAATTATACCTTGCTGATGCCAGACAGAAAAACACCCTTTCAGCAGTTGACTAAAGAGGTGTTTTCAAGTTTGAAAAAAGATAAAATGAAGAAATCCCCGCTTCAATGTTTTTAACCAAAGCGCCCCGTAATATACTGCTCAGTCAAATCATTTTGTGGCCTGGTGAACAAATTATTGGTCACATTAAATTCAACCAGATAGCCAGCACGGTCTGCATCCATGTTGAAAAATGCCGTATAGTCAGAGGCGCGCGCCGCCTGCTGCATATTGTGTGTCACAATAATGATGGTGTAATTTTGTTTTAACTGTTGGATCAAATCTTCAATCTTCAACGTGGCTACTGGGTCAAGGGCGGAGGTAGGCTCATCCATGAGAATGATTTCTGGTTTAACCGCAATCGTGCGGGCAATGCACAAACGCTGCTGTTGACCACCTGAGAGAGAAAACCCACTTTGGTTCAGTTTGTCTTTCACCTCGTCCCACAATGCTGCCTGACGGAGTGATTCCTCAACCAGTTCATCCATGTTTCCTTTGTACCCATTGATTTTGGCACCCCAGGCCACGTTGTTATAGATGCTTTTAGAGAAAGGATTTGGTTTTTGGAATACCATACCAATGCGGCGCCGAATTTCGACAGGATCGACATTTTCGGCATAGATGTTTTGTCCATGATAAAAGATGGAACCTTCAACGCGGGCGGTAGATACCAGGTCGTTCATACGGTTGAATGAGCGCAAAACAGTGCTTTTTCCGCAGCCAGATGGCCCGATAAGCGCTGTGATAGCCTTTTCAGGTATTTCCAGCGAGACACCTTTGACAGCACGAAAATCACCATAGTACACGTGCATATCTTTGGCTTCAATAGCCAGATTGCTGTTGTCCTTGGTAAATGTTTGAGAGGGGGCTTTAGTTGTTGATGTTGTCATTATGCGGTTCTCCTTGCGAAGCGGTTACGAAGATAAATGGCTGTTGCATTGAGGGTAAGCAGCAGGACCAACAGCACCACAATGGCCGCTGCAGCCAGGTTTTGAAATTCAGGTTGTGGTCTTGAGGTCCATTGATAAATTTGAATTGGTAAAGTGGTAAACTTGCTAAATGGTCCTGTGGGATCTGTGGTGATAAAGGTGGAGGCGCCAACGACAACTAAAGGAGCCGTTTCCCCTAGTGCCCGTGAGATGGACAAGATGGTGCCCGTTAGAATGCCAGGCAGCGCATTAGGCAGCACATGAGCCCAAATGGTTTGCCACTTGGTAGCGCCGAGTGCCATTCCCGCTTGTCGCATTGAGTTTGGCACTGCCCGCAAGGATTCCTGCGCTGAGATAATGATGATGGGTAGAATGAGCAAAGCGAGTGTCAGCCCAGCGGCTAACACTGTACGGCCGTTTGCGGTTGTACCTACAGACACAACCCCGAACATTGTGCCACTGGTGATACCTTCCAATGCCCGTACAAACAGAGCCAGACCCAACATGCCATAAATAATTGACGGGACACCGGCCAAATTGCTGATGTTGGTTTGCAGAATGCGGTTTAGGCGATTGTCTGTGGCGTATTCTTCCAAATAGATTGCTGCCCCCACACCAACAGGAAAGGAGATGATTGCTGTGATCAAAACCACCCATAAGGAACCTAAGATGGCGGTGCGTACCCCAGCCAATTCGGGCACGCTAGATTGGGGATGGGTGACAAAGTCCCAATTGATCCAGGAATACCATTGTATTTTAGCAGTCGGGTATTTCAGCAAAACTTCTTGTTCAATTGCGGCACGCTTCAGGAGCGAATCCATCAATTGCCACACGGCGACGACATTGGGCATGGTGACGTTTTCTTCAATTAACAAGAGAATGTTTTCTTTATCTCTAGCAGGAAATGTGCAGCCCGCATAAGGGGATTCGCTGTTACAGGCTTCGGCCCATTGTTCCTTAGTGAAGAAAAGCAAGGTGTCATCAAAGAAGCGTTGTTCACTTTCAATCCGACGACCCAAACCAGCAGAGATGTTTTCTTCTAAAATGGCTACCAAAAAAGGCTTGGGCAATTCTGCCATTGTCAACGGGAAGGTGGTTTCCATGAAGAAATCAAGGGTGCCGCTGTTTGCGCCTGGTATCTGTTTTTGGATGGTTTCATGGGGCCATTCTGGATTGACATCTGACCAGGTTTCTGCCGTGGTGAAAATTTGGCGCAGCTCATCAGTTGTCACGTTTGTCAGGAATTCGTTTGCCGGATTGACGACGACAGCTAAGGCATCGATACCAACTGGAAAGGCTAACGGCCGTTTCCCAATCTCTCTGCACGCGGCAAACTCATTCTGGTTCATCTGCCGGCTGCCAACTGCAATATCGGCTGCCTCATCCACACAAAAAGCTCTGTATCCAGCGGTACTGCCCACACGCTCATTCACAATATTGCCCCCAAAGCCAGCACGTTGAATGCCCTCAGTCATGCGTGCCGTCAGGGGGAACACCGTCGAACTACCAGCAATGGTCACAGCCCCGCCAACCCCATCAGGGTTGATAGCTGCCCATTGCCCTGGGGCTAATGCCAACTCATTGGCTGTTATCCACACTTGTTGAGAATGTGACATCGCCTCAGCACCAAGCGGGAAATAGCCAACATCGTCGATCTCATTATTCACATGGGTGAGATAATAATTAAGGAAAACATTTGCTGCCTGGTTACTTTGCAACACATCTGCATCACTGTACAAATACAATGGGCGAGAAAGAGGATAACTACCATCGGCAACTGTGCTGGCATTGGGTGCCACACCTTCAATCGACAACAACTTCAAATTTTCCTGGTTCTCCTGGTAATAAGCATAGCCAAAAAACCCAATGGCATTAGGATCGTCAGCAATTCGGGCAGCTAACATATTGTCATTTTCACTGTCAAACGTATTCACATCTGCAAGCAACATCTCTTCTTGCTTCTCTAAAACAATGCGATTCGGGTCATTTTGGTATTCAATTGCCAGCAAGCCAAAAGCATCATTGATAATCGTATACAGCAGTGCCATCAAAGTCAGAATCGCAATAATCAGCGATCCCATGAGCAGCACATACCAAATTTGTCCGCCCCGATAACGTCGTTTGATTTGGCTAGTTAACGCGGAGCCATGGGGATAGCCCCAATTAGGATCTGGCGTATGATGTTCGTGGAGATTTTCTTGTTGTGCGCTCATTCATACACCTCACGGTATCGGGTTACAATGCGGCGTGCAATCAGGTTCAAGCCCAAAGTCATCACAAACAACAGCAGACCGATGGCAAAAATACTGTAATACTCCACCGATTCGTAGCTTAAGTCGCCACCACTAATTCTGACCATATGGCCTGTCATCGTTTCCGCAGCAATGAACGGGTTAAGGACGAAACCTAGTATGGAGTCCTGCCCCAATTCAAAGTTTCTGGGGCCAGCACCGGCCGCAATGGCTACAATCATCGTTTCGCCAACTGCACGAGAAATAGCAACCACAAAAGCGGCCGTAATGCCTGATAGTGAGGCGGGCACAATAATTTGCCGCGCCGTTTCCCAACGGGTCGCACCGAGCGCCAAAGCCCCCTGGCGTAGTGAATCAGGCACCGCATGGATCGCATCTTCACTGAGCGAAGTGACCAGAGGAATAATCAAAATGCCCACCACAATGCCAGCAGACGCGACGTTGAAAATTTGCACTGTATCTTGCCCCAAAACACGGCGTAACATTTGTGTCATAAATTGCAGCGCAAAATAACCATAAACCACTGTGGGGATACCAGCCAAAATCTCAAGAACGGGCTTGAGAATGTTTCTTGTCCGGCTGGAAGCATATTCACTGAGGTAAATGGCTGTTAACAACCCAATGGGTAAGGCTACAATCATAGCGATGAAGCTGCTCATGAGCGTGCCCAACAGTAATGGCATGATGCCAAATTTGCCGATGGTAGGCTGCCAAACTGTGCCAGTAAAAAATTCTGTTAAGGTAACTTCTGGTAACGCAAAAAATTGCAAAGCCGTGCCTAGAAGCACCAAGACAATGCCAATGGTGGTGAAAATTGAAATGACACCACAAGCAAACAAGGAAACTTGAATCATGGTTTCCCCAATCCGGGGCTTTTTTGCTAATGACCTATCACTTGAGGGGGTTGCCATTGGCGAGGCAGAACTCTGAGGTGCCATATGGGTTTCTTTCTCCTTATCCCTGATATTTTCAGAATCTGTGCTGGGATCCATAACGTGCCCCCCTGATTAGTCCGTGATGGATCCCAACCAGACTCATAACCACATTAAGTTTATCATTGTCAGAACGGATTGCGAACTCCCCTGGGGTTGAAGATAACTTTTCGTTGATGGCGGAATGGATAGTCCATCCCGCCAAATTACTCAATTATTGCGCCATAGCCTCCAGCCACTTCGCTTGTGCATCGGCGATAGCAGCCTCGCTAGCGGGGAAGTAACCAACATTGACAACTTCTTCGTTGACGTAGGTGAGGTAGAAGTTGATGAAGTCGGCAACTTGTGGCTTGGCTTGCATAATGCCTGCATCGGAGTAGATGAAGAGCGGGCGAGCCAAAGCGTAGGAGCCGTCTTCCACAGAAGTGTCAGAAGGCATTACTCCTTCGATACCGGAGATGTGGAGGATGTCTTGGTTTTCCTGGAAGTAGGCATAGCCGAAGAAGCCGATGGCGTAAGGGCTGCCGGAGATGCCTTGCACCAGCACATTGTCATCTTCAGATAACTGGAGATTGCTGGCGGAGAGAATCGGTTCGGCGTTTTTATCAAAGACTTCTTCAACAAAGAAGTCGAAGGTGCCGGAGTCGGTGCCGGGGATGAAGCGTTGGATGGGCCTGGCTGGCCAATCGGCGCGGATATCAGCCCAGGTTGCTGCTGTGGAGAAAATGGCAGCTAATTCATCCATGGTGATGTCGTCCACGAAGTCGTTTTCAGCGGAGACGGTGACAGCCAATGCGTCAGTCCCCACGCGGAATTCGATGGGGGTGCGTGCCGGATCGAGGGCGGCGCAGTTTTCGATTTCAGCCTCTTTGATGGGACGAGAAGCGTTGGAAATGTCAGTTTCGCCAGCTTCACAGAAGCGCTCAAAGCCAGCCCCAGACCCGATGGAGTCTATGGTGATTTGGTCAGCGTAGCCTTCGTTTTGGAAGCGTTCTGCCATGCGTTCGGAGAGGGGAAAGACGGTGGAACTGCCAGCGGTGACGATGTCACCCGTGATGCGCAGCGGATCAACTGGGGGGAGGCCTGTTGCTGCCATCTCTTCGGCTGCTGCGACGGTTGCCACAACGGTTTCTGCCCCTGCTTCGGTTTCCGTTTCGGTTTCTGCTGCGGGGGAAACTTCAACTGTAACGGTTTCAGTGATGACTTCAGGTTCTGGCGTGAGGTCACCGCTGCCACCACATGCTGCCAGCGCCAGGGCGGCCAGCACAAGTATCAATACAAAAAACTTGGATCTCATAGTCTCCTCCAATAGAAGAATAGAATGTGTTTGCGGGCTTTGGAAATGGTTTAAGGTTGTCTGTCTAGCCCGCTTCCCATTTGTTAATTCAGCAAAAATATTGCTTCTATGGGCGCATCCAGAAAATGCTGATAATAGACAGACACAATTATGATCTGAAGCTTATCACACACTCTATTTTTCGTAGTTAACGTTTGGCTAAGGGTTTGTTAACGATTGGTTAAGGGACGGCAATGGAATTGTTTGCCCAAATGTGCAGGATGCTGCCTGAGATGGGTTTGTTTGATATGAGCTTGGGCTTTGTGGAGGGCTTTATGCTGCTGTTTAAAATTATCTGGCGCCATTGTCAATTTTTATGCTGTGCGCAGGGTGAAGTAGAAGGTGCTGCCTTTGTTTTCTTTGCTTTCGGCCCAGATGATACCGTGGTGGGCGTGGATGATGTGCCGGGCGATGGCGAGACCTAAACCGGTGCCGCCTTGGCCTCGGGTGCGGGCACGGTCTGATTTGTAAAAGCGTTCGAAGATTCGAGGCAGGTCATCGGCTGGTATGCCTGAACCAGTATCTTTGACGCTGAAAACCACAGAAGGAGGCATACCTCGGATGTGTTTACGGACTGATTTGGGTGTGTCTTTAGATCTGAGAGCTGAAATGGTGATGGAGCCTTCAGGGGTGAACTTGAGGGCGTTGTGAACTAGATTGTTGATCACCTGCTGCATCCGGTCGGCATCGGCCAGCACAAAGGGCAAGTCTGAGGGCAAATTTAGGATCAGGTCAATATGGTCTCGGTCTGCTTGTGCTTTGAATCGCTCCACAGGGATTTCAATGAGGTCGGTAACGGCCGTTGGCGAGAGCCTGATGGGAACACGTCCTGACTCAATTCGGGAGAGCTCCAATAGTTCTTCTACCATTTGCATGATTGTGTCTACTTCATGCTCGGCTCGGCTCAAAAAACGGCGAGCGGCTGGTGGATCTTCTAAGGCGCTTACTTGCAGCGTTTCGACAACTGCACGCAGAGAAGCTAGAGGGGTGCGTAGTTCGTGAGAGATATTGCTGATGAAATCACGACGTACTGTTTCCAGGCGGCGAATGGTTGTGAGATCTTGCAGGATAACGAGGTAGGCTTGAAAATCTTTGTGTTGGTATGGGGTCATGACAGCTTGCAGAAATAGGTTTTGTTCCACTTCAATAGCTGCAAATTGTTCTTCATTTTCTTGCTGGCAGCGCTGCCATAAACCGATGAGTTCATGGTGACGCAGTACTTCAGCCAGCATATGCTTCACTGCTTTATCTGCTGTGGTGCCCAGTAGGCGGCAGGCGGCTGGATTGATCTGACGAACGTGCCCGAGTGGATCAGCGATGATGACTCCGTCTGCCATGTATACCAGGACTTTGGATAGTTGATCGCGTTCCTCTTGAAGCTTGAGAATTAAGTCATTATCGTGGTCTACTAACTGGCTAAATGTGCGGGCAAACACTCCGATTTCTCCCTGTTCATGGCGGGGGAGAGGGGCGTGTCTATTGCCGGCAATGAGACGTTTGCTTAAGTCAGATAAATGATTGAGCTGTTTTTCGAGGCGTGAGGAGATGATGAGACCCATCACAGTTGAAGCCAGGATGAGAAGGCTTGCTGTGATGAAAACGGCCGTTCTGATGCAAGTTGTATGGCGATAACAAGAAGGTTGAGATAGGTTGAAATAAAGGCCTCCCATCATAAGAATGACGAGAACCGCGTAGGGGAGAATGATGCGCCAGCGCATCCGAGACATCATGAGAAACTAGCCATCAAAACGATAACCAATGCCGCGCACCGTGACAATACGAGAAGTATTTTGGGGATCAGGTTCGATTTTTTCGCGCAGCCACCGTACATGCACGTCAACCGTGCGACTGTTGCCATCATAAGACCAACCCCACACTCGTTCCAAAATCAAATCCCGGGATAATGCCATTCCCTTATTCCGCGCCAGAAAGTAAAGAAGTTCAAACTCTTTTGGCTTCATCCGTATCGCTTTTTCATCCAACCGGACTTCTCGGCGGTTTTGGTCGATGGTCAGGTTATTAAAAGTGAGAGTTGTCGCTTTGCCCTTGGGCCCTGATGTGCCTGGTTCAACTTTTTCTGAGGCAATATCTTCCCGAACCAATTCAACACGGCGCAGCAACGCCTTTACCCGTGCTAACAGTTCTCTCATGCTAAATGGTTTGGTTAAATAATCATCGGCTCCCATCTCCAGACCCACAATTTTGTCAACTTCTTCACTGCGTGCTGTGAGCATAATGATGGGCATACTCAGCTTTTTGCGCAAAATGCGGCATACTTCAAAGCCATCGATACCAGGCAACATCACATCCAGCACCACAAGGTCCGGCCGGTTATCTCGAGCAATGGTGAGCGCATCGCGGCCGTTGTCTGCTATAAAAACTTGATATCCCTGGTGTGAGAGGTTGTATTCCAAGGTCTCAAGGAGCGTGAGCTCATCCTCAACTACTAAAACTTTATAGCTCATAAATCCTTTTTAACAATGAAATGGATGGCTGTCAATAAAAAAACTCCCGACAACGTTTTGCCAATGTGGGCGTGTAAATGCTTGTAGATGTCAGGAGTTTTTGTTGTTACTGACCCGTTCTCAGGGATGATTGACAGTTATTTTAGCTCGTAGTTGAAGGGGAACAGTGCCACAGGGATCAGCTTCAGATGCTGCATGGCAAAGGGCATGCCAACGATAGTGATAGCTAACACACCGGCACTGAGAAGATGGGCAATGGCGATTTCCCAACCGAACAAGATGATCCAGATAATGTCGAAGATTAAGCTTAAGACATTTCTTGAGCGACTTGCGTCACCAATTTCTTTGCCAAACGGCGTGAAATTTGCCACACCAATGCGAATGGATTGCATACCAAACGGAATGCCTACGATTGTCAGACAAAGCAGTAAGCCACCGATGATATAACCCATACCAGCGATAAAACCACCGAAGATTAACCATAAAATATTCCCAATTAAGCTCATGTTTTAGTTCTCCTATGATTATTTGGCGAACAACCAAGGATGAAAGACAAATGTCAGTCATGCCCCCCATTGGCCTGTTTGCCTTTGTTTTATCATGCTTGAGTTTAACCGTTTCATTCTAGAAAACAACTACCAGAGGTGATGACGTAGTGAAAGAGTTAATCAACTGCAAATCTAGGGTTGCCCCAATAGACTGTGCCCCCGGGCGGAACGGCCGTTTCCAATCTCACCACTATCCTCTTTCCCGTAAACTCCTCCATCGGCTCTGAAATCTCAAGCCAATTGTTGGTGACTGTGCCCTCAAAAATAGTGATGGTATCTCCGGGAAGGGGATCCAGGCAAACACGCGCCGGTGCGCCAGAAACCACGTTGGAGAAGATGGACAGCCGCAAACGGCCGTTTTCAGGTACCGTTGGCATGACATAAGTCAGCGACAGCCAGCCCTCCACCACCTCAACTGGTTCCAGACTAACCGCAAATCGTCGCTGTTTCTCACCGAGGATAGCAAAATCATATTTACCCCTTTCTGTGTCAATCTCTACCACCTCACCGTTTGGGCTCACAACATCCAGGCGGGGTTCCTGGCTCCAGAGGAAGATAGTCTCGGCCGCTTCTTGTAGTTCTGGCATCAGATTGTAGAGCGTGCCCTCCTCATAATCAAAGACATAAAACTCGTCGGTGGCACGACCATGTTTTTGCAACTGCGCAAACCTACCGCTGGGTTGTGGCAAGGGTTCATCCAGTTCATACCAGATTTCTGTGACAGCACGGAAAAAAGCGGGAGTAAGGGAAAAACGATGGGTAAACACACGTGTGTCTTTATTTAGTTCTGGCAGCAGCAGTTGCATTTGCGCCTTCACCGATTGGTCGATTTCAGTACGTGCCACCCATCTTTGCTGGGCGGCTTGAGCGTTAAGAACATGGCTGATGAGGATTCCCGTCACCACCCCCACAATTCCAGCCATCACCACCGGAACCCGCCACCGCCCAACCTTGATTTGCAGGCTATCCACTTCCGGCAACAGGTCAATACTGGCACCAACTGCCAGCGCCAGCCCCCATGAGGCCTGATAAAAATGTCGCCCGGCTAACAACTCTGGTTTGGATTGCCACAGCGTCACATAAATCAGGCTCAAATGCAATCCTACCCAAATTAGCCCCAGCCGTATTGTCCAGTTACCCAGCAAAAACCAAATGCCTAAGAGCAGCAGCACCACAATCGCTAAAAGGAAAGGCGTTGCGCCTTGTGCTAGCTCCCAGTTCTGGGTCAACGTGTACCGCAGCGTTACATCACGCACGAACTGCCCCATATGTGTCGGAGAGATGACATCCCACCATTGCGCGGTTGGGACTTCTCGAAGGGCGATAGTGAGATTAGGGCGTATAAACTGGATGATGCTGAAGATTCCCGTCAACAGTAACATGGCTATCAAGGTTGCAATTTGTGGGATAGTTGGTGAGTTGGCCAGTGAAAGAGCGGTGCCCTTTGCCTGCTGTCGGCTGCCTGTCACCAACGTCAGCATCATAAAAAACATTGGCAACAAAACAGCTTCCTCATGTGTTACCATTGCCAATAGAAAAAATAAAAATGACCATATTAAATATTGGTTTTTCTGCGTGTCCTTTGCTGCTAAATAACTTTTATAAGCACTTAACGACGCCAATGAGAACAGCGCTGCCATGACAATGGCCACACTGCTATTCCAGCCTACCACGTCCACGTAATGTCCGTGGATAGCGAATAGAGCCGTTGCCAGCACCGCCGAAAACGACCGGACTCTAAACTGTCGCAGCACGCGATACACCAGAGCGATTGCCAGGGAGTGCCACAACACCATTTGCCAGTAAAACGCAGCTGGATTCAGGCCAAAAGCGATGCGATTGCCCAAAAACCACCAATTTTGTGTTGGGCGATAATACCAGGGCAGCGTGTAGGGATTGAGCAGCTTAATGGCAGATAACGGCCGTTTCAGAAATGTCAGCACATAATCAAACTGCACATAGTCGTCACCCACCCAGGCCCATTTGTAAGGTGGAAAATAAAGCAGCGCTGCCCCCCAAATCAGCCCCACCAGCAAAAATATATGAACACCCTTAAATTCATGTCGCATTTCCATAAATTCCGCTGCTATTATCCGCAACAAACCAATCATTCCCCATTCCCCATTCCCCATTCCCCATTCACAATTCACAATTCACAATTCCCCATTCCCCATTCACAATTCACAATTCACAATTCACAATTCCCCATTCCCCATTCCCCATTCACAATTCACAACGGCTTTGTTGCCCCAAGCGAGGGATAATGATACCCATTTGGCGACAACGCTTTCCCTTGGCATCCTGTTTGCTGCCGCAAAAATAATTTTATGGAGTCCTCCAGAGATTGGATGGTGTCAAAAGACATTCATTTGAATTTGGGTCGAGCAGATTATTATACAAAACCT
>PDWJ01000791.1_pt1 | contig 43789 bp, 41 predicted proteins | sample 1430881 | NCBI WGS metagenome assembly PDWJ01 (sample SAMN01162460, study PRJNA174530) | Oral metagenome, whole genome shotgun sequencing project. | biome: Marine environment; feature: Marine mammal; material: Swab sample of the gingival sulcus; isolation source: swab sample of gingival sulcus...
CTCGCAATTGTAGCGAATGAACGTGGAGCAAATGATGCTTCCGCCTTCGATCGGATTGATTATTTGGGGTATCCATTTTCGGTTTCAGAAGAGTTTCAGAAACGAAACACAAACGCAACCATAGATGAATCCTTCGAGCGAGTGGAGCGCATCCAAGAAATTGCAACGAAGTGCAATAAGGAATTGGTTCTCTATCTTTCGATGGGATTTGGAAATCCTTACGGAGAAGAATGGCATCCTGACATCGTTACGGCGTGGTGCGATAAGCTCTACACAAAGTTAGATATCAAAATCCAGGCACTTTCCGATACGATTGGAGCGGGAACCCCTGAAATCGTTTCTTCATTGTTTGAAACACTCATTCCAAGCTTGACGGATGTTTCATTCGGAGCGCATCTCCACACAATTCCTGAAAATGCGAAGCATTTAATTGCAGCTGCCTATCAGGGTGGTTGTCGAAGATTTGACGGAGCGATCAAAGGATTTGGAGGTTGCCCGATGGCTAAAGACGACTTAACAGGAAACATGCCTACCGAGCGCATGTTGGAATGGTTCCAAGAAAACGCCATCGAAACTGGAGTAAATGAAGAGCGTTTCAACGAATCGATGACGGAAGCGCTGAAAGTATTTCCGTAACTTTCCGTTATTGTTGAATTATAGGTGTGAAATTCATCCTGTAAAGAAATTGAACCGCATATCGTACGACATGAAGAAATCAATAAAATATAGTTTTCCTTTAATGCTTCTAATCGGCATTTTCGTATTTGTTGCATGCGCGAGTGAAGAGGAAGAGAAACCCAAAAAGCCTGCAGAAGAGATTTATTTTGAGGGAGTAGCAACAAAATTTGAAGGAGAGAAATTCAAAAATACGATCGAAGAAGATTTATTGAAAGAGTTGGGCGTGTGTGAGTTTGCATCAAGCGATTCTACTTATTACGCTACTTGTTCTCCTGAGAATTTCAAAATTTCAGCCTACAAGAATGAAGGAAGTTTGAAAGATGCCTTTATTTTAGAAATGAAAGCGGGAATTTTCCCGAAAAATGCGGAAGCTCCACTGCCTCCTGTTCGTCACGTGATTGTTTTCGAAAGAGAAGGTGGAGAGTTAGTGAAAGTAGGAGGATTCCGTGGAAATTTAATTGGAATGCGCCCAAATAAAGCGTCTGGTGCGAAAGATCTGTTGATGGCTTTGTACGATACGGATGATGAAACACTTTTTCACTGTGTATTCAAATGGAACGGGGCGAAATACGAGTTTCACTCAATCGAACGCATGGACTACGGAGATGGTTTTAGAACGATAAAGGGCGAAAACAAATTGGAGACCACTCAACAGATTTACCAACAGCTTCGCGATAAATCCCTCATTTTCTAGTGAAACGATTTGCTTTTCTTTTGTTGGTACTCACAAGCTGCACGGCGGGAGTGGAGTTGAAGGAAGTCGAATATGACTACCTCATGAATGATGGGAACAGTAAGGTGTGGATGATCGATCAAATGATTGTGAAAAACAGTAACATTGCTTCTCCATTCGATTCCGAAAAAGAACTACTTATTTTCTATCAGTCGGGTAGATTTCAATACATTCCTGTAAAACAATTGGGACATCAAAATGGGAAAGTGGGGAACTATGTGCTCTTTTCCAAAGAGAAAGAATTAAAACTCTATTTCAAAAAGAAATTGTGGCATTTCGCAATGACTGAAATAAGCGAGGACGCAATTACCCTGGTTCCAGTTGAAAACTCAGATGAACAGTTTACGCTCAAACTCATTCCACTAAAGGAATTGTTTCAAGTCAATTAATAGTGTGTTAATTAACAATCCATTAACGGGTTAGAACAACAAATGCATCTACTTTGGTGGTATGCGCGTACTCACAGTTTTATTTTTACTGATTGTCTTTCAATCCACAGCTAAGGACACTCTTACTTCATATTACCCATCAGGTGTACTGCGTTCCATTGAATATCGGGGAGAATCTTTACGCACCAGAAGAGATCTGGAACTCCCGACCCGAATTGTGTACAACGAAGATTCCTCTGTCTATTGTAAATTGTTTGTGGGTGGGATAAGAAATAATCGCGTAATACTAAAGAAACGTATTTGGTATGAGGATAACATCCCTGTTTTCGGTGAAAGCAGTCATTGCCACAATTATTTTTTTGAAGAGGGTAAGCTGATTCGAAAAACAACTAGAAATGCGGATACCTACGTTCAGTCAAGCTGTGATGAAAAGTTTGAACCACGCTCATACAGTGTAGAAGAAGGTACCTTCCAAGATTACATTCTTCATAATGGCACGATTTCTTACTACACTGCGAATAATAAATTAACCTCTAAGATTCACGTTCGTAACGGTTACAGACAGAATGATGCCGTGGTTTATTTCAAAGACTCTACCTTTTTTTGGCAACTAAGAGATATGCCGAATCGAGTGGATTTGAACGAGAATAATCACATTGAAAAGTCTGAAGCTTCTTGCGTCATACGCTTAGAGATAAAAAAACGGGTCACGGATTTTACAGGAATTCAACACTTTGTCAATTTGCGATCGATCAAATATCTCGGAACTTCCGTGGATGTTTCTAAGTATGCTTCATTTTCACAATTAATTGCCAAACTGAAAACAATTAAAAGTCCAAGGCGTGATAATCGATTGAGACGGTATTATGAAGAGGTGCCGCCGTTTGATCCTAATCCTTGCCGATGTACAGGAAGTGATATGAAACCAGTGGCTCATCCAGCTGAAATTCATGAGTTTGTGGAAGTGGTGGCAAGCTTCGTCGGTGGACAAAAAGCTCTTCAAGTGTGGCTAGATACGAACATCGTTCTTCCTGAGAGTTCGATCTGGAAAGTGGAGAATCAAGGGAGGGTTTACGTTGAGTTTGTGGTAGAAAAAGACGGTTCAATAACGAATGTCAGAATCATTAAGTCGCTCTCTAGAGAAATAGACATACAAGCGAAACGACTCGTTAAGAAAATGCCGCCATGGATTCCAGCCGAACAAGACGGTATCATCGTACGAAGTCGAGTTCGTATGCCAATTGAATACTTACCTAAGTAGGTGAAGAATCAAATAAAGACTACATTTTTACGAAAGGGCGAACAGCAATGCCTTGATTCGTTCTAACCTTTACAAGGTACGATCCGCTTGTTAACGACGAAACGTCCATTTGATTTTCGCTCGAAGAAGTCAAAACAGAACCATCTAATGATACTACTTCAATCAATTCAATCGAAGCATCAGTCTTGATATTCAGTTGATTCGAAACAGGGTTGGGATAAACAGACAGTGAAATATCATTCAGTTCGTTAATTCCCACTGGATCTTCCACTTCTACGCGAATGTTGTCTACGTAAAGCGCAAAACCGTCGTCCGTTGTGTTCACGAATGCCACGTAAATCGTTTGATTTTGATAGCCCGAACTGCTTAAATCTGCCGAACGAGAGTACCAAGTAGCATATTCTTGCTGAACAGAACCTATTACATCGGTAAAGCTTGATAGCTGCGTGTCTGTTGTCGAAACCAATACTTGATAATCGTCTGGATAAGAAGGATCGTGTGAACGAGCATCCCAATAAATGAAGTTTCCGTAGGCTCCTACAGCGAGTGGTGGAGTAATCAACCAACGATCGGCAGTTCCAACAGGCTCAAAATAAGAAGTTGATCCCATCACAGTATCCGAAGAATCGAGTGGGTCTGTCATCAATGTCCAAGCTTCTGTAAACTCTGCTGTAGCTGCATTGGGCGTTAATCCATCGTTATCTACGATTGTATAAGAAGCAGGAAGTCCGCTTTCAAAATCTTCATCTAAAATGATAGTTTGAGCACTTGCTCCAAACGATAGAACGGCAAATGCGCCGAGGATTAGTCCATTTTTCATGCTGTAAAAGTAGTGTTTTGTCCCTAAAATCGAATGTGAAATTCGGATTGTGCGTTGATTTTTATCAAACATTAGCAATCTATTCCCATTTCGTTCGAATTCCTTTTCTTCTTGAACGAAGCAGAAGTGAGTTCGGTTGGAAAAAGAAAAGGATGGCATTTAACCATCCTTTCCTTTGGGTTTAGTGTACGGGGTTATTGTTTCCCGTCATCGTCGTTTACAATAAATGGTGTTTTTCCGTCGGTGATGATCACTTTTGTATTGGGTGATTTCGACAATTCATTCAATACTTCCAGACTTTTCCATTCGATGGTACGCTGATTCAAACCATCCGCAAGAATTTTCTGTGCATCGGCCGTTCCTTGCGCTTCAATGATTTTACGCTGTGCTTCTTGGCGCTCTTTCTGCAATATGAATTCCATACGCTGCGACTCTTGCTCGGCTTCTAGTTTGTCTTCAATGGCAGCGTACAATCCTGGAGGAAGACTGATGCTCTTCATCAAAACGGCTTCGATGGTGAATCCGCGGTCTCCGATAAGACTTGTCATTTTGTTAAGAATTTCTTTCTCAATCTCTCCGCGTTTCCCAGAATGCATGTCTTTGGCATAGAATTGAGCACAAATATCCGCTGAAGCCGACCGGAAAACGCTGAGAATGACTACTTCCTCATAGTTCGTTCCGATTTCTTCAATGATTTGGGGAACATCTGCCGATTCAATGTGGTAGAGGATCGATATTTCGGCCTTTACATTCAATCCTTCTTTGGACGGCAAATTCAATTTCACTTCTTTGTTTACAGTACGAACCGGTACTTTTATGAGTTGGGCATAAGGTCCAATCGGAACTTGACCAGACGTATAAATTTTCTTATCCAGAACGCCTCGTTTTACTTTCACACCGACTTCGCCTGGGTTAATTGTTGCGCAGCTTGTAAGGAATAATGCAGCAGCTGCAACTGCTATAATTGAAAATCGTGATTTCATGATATCGTTTTTGTTAGTGACTAAAATGTTATTCTGTTTGTTTAGAGTGAACACTAACATTCGGGAGGAGGTGAGTCCGTTTTTAGGGCAACGGATTTCACAATAAATTGATACTTGAAATTTTCGAACTTTCTTTCTGGTGTTAAGGATTTGGATAAGGACGAATAGACCGAAGTGAAATCCACTTCGCGATGAACAAGCTCTTCTAAAATCTGATTGGGCTGAACATTTTCTTCGATATTCGTTTGGGCGGAATCGGAAAGGCTGCTTAGTTTGAACTGAGTCACGACAAAACTCACAAATATCGATAGGAAGGCAATCGATAAATAAGTATAAAATTTCGATGTCGTTCGACTCATGCTTTGGTAATTCGTTAACAACTAATTAACAAATTCCATTCCAAACTCTTTGTTTGGGCGTTTGTTCGCGGCTATCACCCGATTTTAAGCGGATTGCTATTCCGCTAGGGTGATCAAAATATCCTTAAATTCTTGATAGAATGAATCGAAAGCGATCAATTTTTCTTTGAGAAAAGCTTTAATCTCAGGCCAATCTTCCTTGTTGAAAAAGTTCAGGTCGGTTCGTTCCCAGTAGATGCGAGATACATTTCTTCCTGCAAAAACACGATCAAATTCCTCCCAAATACCAGAAGATCCCATGGCGTCTTCGAAAACAACGCGTAGTTCCGTCATTTGTTCCCAAAGAATCGCACGCACACCATCATCTTTCGGTTGAATATCCAATGAAAAACGTGTGAACTTACCCGTAGATTCCATTCTCAAGTACAAATCTTTTACTTGAAGTGGATAATTGATCCAGTTGATTCGGCGACCATCAGAAGAGCGAACATTGCGCATTTCTTTCTGAAATCCTGTCCAAAACTCACTATTTCGTTCTTTTAACTCTTCTTTTGATAACATTACTGCAAATGTGGTGAGTTTTTCCTCTTTTTGCAACTCGTGTTACATTGCTTTCACCGCAAATAAATTACTTTCGAACTATTAAAAACGAAAAGACTATGCGTACATTATTATTTATAGGAGTCTTGATGTTGGCTTCGTGTTCTGAATCTCAAGTGAAAGAATCGGGGTCATCTACAAATGAGACAACAGAGCAGCAATCGGGTTACCAAGTGGTAGGTGCCGATAAATTCAAGGAGATTTTATCAGAGGATGTTCAATTGGTAGATGTTCGAACGGCGCAAGAATACAGTGCTGGAACCATTGAGGGAGCAGTCAATATTGATGTGCTTTCAAGTGATTTTGCTCAGAAAATAGGTAAACTCGATAAATCGAAAAAGACATTAATTTTCTGTCGTTCTGGTTCTCGAAGCGCACGCGCAGGAGGGATGATGGAAGATATGGGCTTCGAAAACATTGTTGATCTTTCAGGAGGTTACATGGGGTGGCCGTACAAATAAAGAAATCGTTTATTCTAAGTGAATAGGAAAAGGGGGTGAGCCAAAATGGGTTCACTCCCTTTTTTTGTAAATTTAAAACGATACGTACGCATCCATTTGAACTCGTTTCATTCATGAAAATGTTTTTGTTTATCTGTTCCTTTCTCCTTGGTAACCATCTTTTTGTTTCGGATGACTCTCTGATGATTATCGATTCAAACATGACACTAGAGGAGATTGACGCTCGTTATGTACGGGATACATCATTTCGCTTAGAGTGGAGTTTACCCAAAAAAGTCGCCAAAAAGGAATCTGACGAGTGGATGAGGGGACCTGTTTCAGGAGGAGGTCATGGCGTTGGAAGCAACTACGATAGCGTACATAATATCAATCCGAAAGTAGGGGCGGTTATCTCGATTGGTTTCCTGAGTTTCGTGGTGTACATCATTTTTCGTGTGAGAAGAAGTCTGAAAAAGGAAAGGTGATTACCGTTGTTCAATGGTTTAAGTGGTTGATTGTCTGTGTTGAATAGTTTTTTTTGATCTGTAATAAAATGCTCGGAATACAGAATGTCGTTATTGATAAGGTGCGTGTATGTTCGTATTAAACGTAGGTTCATCCGATGTTAGTACCCCCATTCTAATTATTCACCCTATCTTTGGGCATGACATTTAAAGAACTAGATCTACTGCCAGAAATATTACGTGCAGTAGAAGAGGTGGGGTATGAGAGCCCAACACCTATCCAACAACGAGCAATTCCAGAGGCAATTAAAGGAAAAGATGTCCTCGGATGCGCTCAAACAGGAACAGGTAAAACGGCAGCGTTTTCCATTCCTATCCTTCAATTGATACATAAAACGAGAGTTCAAAAAGGAAAACATCCCATTCGATCATTGATTTTGACACCAACGCGTGAGTTGGCCGCTCAAATCGGAGATAATATCAAAGCATATAACAAATACCTTCCATCGGAATACGCAGTTATTTTTGGTGGAGTGAACCAAAATCCGCAGGTGCGACGCTTAAAAGCGGGAGTAGATATTCTCGTGGCGACACCCGGACGATTGTTAGACTTGATGGACCAAGGTCACATCTCGCTCAAAAACATCGACTTTTTTGTGCTTGATGAAGCAGATCGTATGCTCGACATGGGATTTATTCATGATATTAATCGAATTTTGCCAAAGCTTCCAGAGAAGAAACAAACAATGTTTTTCTCGGCTACAATGCCGCCAGCAATTGTAAAACTGACGAAAAAGCTTTTACATAATCCTGTGAGTATTTCTGTGGATGTGGTTTCTTCCGCAGCTACTACAGTAAAGCAAGAGGCGTATCATGTCTTGAAGCCGGACAAGAAGAATTTATTGCTTCACTTGTTGAAAAATCCAGAGATTGATCAAGCCTTAATATTTTCGCGTACAAAAAGAGGAGCGGATCGCTTGTCGCGCATTCTTGCAAAAGCAAATATCTCATCAGGTGCCATTCATGGAGATAAGTCTCAAGGTCAACGCGAGCGTGCATTGAAAGGATTCAAAGATGGTAAGCTCCGCATTTTGGTAGCAACCGATATTGCGGCGAGAGGAATTGACATTGATTCACTTTCGTATGTGTTCAACTATGATATTCCAAACGAGCCGGAAACTTACGTACACCGAATCGGAAGAACGGGGAGAGCAGGAACAGACGGAACATCCATTTCGTTTTGTGACATCGATGAACGTCCTTACGTGAAGAGCATTGAAAAGCTTACAGGAACGAAAATCAATTTTATTCCCGATCATCCTTTTGAAATAACTGAGGAAGGAATCAAAGCGTACAAAGAGATGCAGGAATCATATGCCAAGCAGAATGAAATCCAAATGCAGAAACGACGGGAAGCGAAAAAACGTCGTCGTGAGCAAGGAAATGCTGGCGGAGGATCAAAAAACGGCGGAAAAAGAAGAAGGTAAACGAAACAAAATTAAACGCCCTGCTCAATAGTTGAGCAGTGCGTTTTTTTGCGCTAAATTTTAATTCAAATAGAATTATTGCTTGGTAAAGCGTTTCGTACTCAGCACATTTCCGTCTTTCACCATTTTTACGAGATAATACCCGTTTTCCAGGTTCGATACATCAATGGAAGTGTGTGTATGTTGTTCAATCAGTTTACCTCCAATTGAATAGATGTGTAATTCATCAAATTCTAGATTCGTTTCCACGTTCAATACGTTCGTAGCTGGATTTGGATAAAGTGTGATTTCTTCTGAAGTGATGTCTTGTTCTCCAGTCGATTTTCGGATGTATGGATCATCAAAACAAGCAGGTTGATAGTAGCTTGCTGTCGATGTTGTCCCGTTTAGATAGTGAACTGTCGCCGTTACGTAATAATTACCCGATGTGCAATAAGGAACGGTATACGGTGCTGTGTTGTCTGTGAAAACAGGGCCAAATGGATGATTGTTTACCGTGTTAAATTCGACGTAATCAATTGCATTGTAACATGTACTATTCGGGTTTATTTGGAACTCTGAAAGCCATTTTCCAGAACCACAACCATCAAAACAAGGTGGCTGTAGCGCTGTGATGTACAGATCACATATTGGAGCTGGATCACATACTTGAGGATAAATGTCGTATCGTCTTGATTCTTGCCAAGGCGTACAAGCATCCCACACACCGCGTTTCACGTAGTAATGTCTATTCGGGTCAAGTGTGTGATTAAAAGTGAATGGACCTTGTTGGTACTGATAGTTGTTTGCATTCGATTGCTGTCCCCAGTAAATGGATTCGATTTGTACTTCAGGATTTGTAGTTCCCGGAAAGTACTCACACAATATAAACATGTGATGTGGATTTTCCCCCATTTGATCCGCTCCTGTAACCGTTAATTTTGGCTCTAGATTCTCATTACAATTGATCTCGAAAGTAAAGCTTGGATCGAATTGGTCAGCCGTCATTTCTACATTAAACTTTCTGAGTTCAGTCCAGTTTTGGCAATCTCCCCACACACCTCGTTTGAGGTAGTAATTCTTACCTTGATCCAACGGAACAGAAAAGGTGTACCATCCTTGTGCATCAACGTTGTATCCCCACCATGCGATTTCGTCGTGAACAACATCTCCAGCATCGCTCTGGTTGTTCGGATCGTTTGGATTGTTTTCAATCAAAAAGAACATGTCATACAAGTTTGGATCAAGTGGCGTTGTTGGTTTTACTTTTACCAATCCTGTTAAACAGTCGATCTTATAATTGTACGCTAGGTCAAATTGATACGGTGTGCTTGTAAGCGAAATATTATCGAGATCGATGATTCCGTCACACGAAATGCTTGTGTTATACTGTTGACTGGTTCCAAATTCAAGTATATTTAATTGTCCGTCTAAATTATCTGGAATACAGAAAGTAACAGAGTAGTTGTTAAAGTTGTACACTAAAGGAATATCGGGTGTTTCAGTCAATTCCTGAGCATTTGCTGGAGCAGATGGATCCCATGAGCATCCCATGTAATTTTTGAGTTTTACGTTGAGAAGAATTCCTGGATTTCCTGGATTTTGATAAATGCTACGCGCATCAAAGTTAACGGTGTATCTTCCTGCCGGTAATGGTCCAACATCCTGTGCGATGGATTCAAACTTAACGTACGGATTGCTTTGATACGCGATGTATTCTCCTTCCAATTCGACATAGTTGTCGCCATTGTTTTGTTTTACTTCTGGATTGTTGAGAGCACTGGAAAAGGCGTAATTGTAAGAACATCCTTTCATCCAAGGACTAGCAACTCCAGCATTTTCCACGATGCCTAAGGAACCACTGAACCCTCCGTTTACCACTTGCGCATTTAGCGAACTAGCCATCAGAAAGGAGGCCAGCGTGTAGAATAATTTGTTTTTCATACGATTTGATTATTAAATAAATGTTTAGGCAGATGTTTGTTATTTCTGCGTTCACTCCTTAGTACCATTTCAAGAGAAAAACCTAACCGAGAATTGTATTTTTTTCGCAATTGTCCAGAACTAGATCAAATCGATATGATTACTTTTAAATGATCATATTATCGTAGATAAATACCACAAACCGATGTCTATTAAGTTCAAAGAATTACCTGGTCCGAAAGGTGTTCCGTTTTTAGGAAGCCTTTTTGATGTTGATTATCCGAACCTGCACAATCAATTTCAAGAATATGCGGATGAATTCGGAGAGGTGTACCGCATGCGGATTGGAATTCTCGATTTGGCAGTGGTTGGACATCCTAAGATTATTCAATACATCTTGAAAGAACGCCCCGATGGGTTTATTCGGATGAAAAAGCTAGATAAAGTGCTCCGTGCCGAGGGAGTACATGGAGCATTCAATGCGGAAGGGGAAGATTGGAGAACACATCGGAAATTGGTGGCGAAAGGATTGGACATCAAGCATCAACAGGCCTTTTTTGATCGAATGCTTATTTCGGTAGATCGACTCTACAAAAAGTGGAAACGTGCCGCAGAATCGGGAGAAGCGTTTAATATTCAAGATGATTTTATGCGTTTCACAACGGATATTACGACTTCGTTGGCGTTTGGAATTGAGATGAATAGTCTCGAAGAGAAAGGTGGATCTGTGCAAGAGCACATGGATAAAATTTTCCCGATGCTGTTTAAACGCATCAATGATCCGATTCAATGGCACAAGTTGTACCGAAATAAGACCGATCGCGAATTCGATAAGTCCTTGAAAGTACTTGATGAATTGATTGACCAGTGGATTGCAGACGGACGAAAACGCTTGGAAGAACAGCCCGAACTTAAAGAAAACCCTTCAAATTTTTTAGAAGCGGTATTGGTAGAATCAGAGAATGGCGGTGGATTCTCAAATGACGAGGTGAAAGGAAACCTCATGACGGTTCTTCTTGCAGGGGAAGATACTACGGCACATACCTTGACGTGGGCCATCTATCTGCTCACGAAGCATTCGGACTATCAACAGAAGATTCAAGCAGAAGTGGATAAATTACTTCAAAATGAGGCGAAAATAAGCGACTTCAATTCGCTCGCAAATTATAAGTTCATTGAAGGCGTAGCCTATGAAACAATGCGTTTAAAACCAGTGGCGCCTGTCATGTTGTTTGAGCCACTCTCGGATGTAGTCGTGGAGGGGTACGAATTCAAAAAGGGTTCGCGTATTTTAATGCACTGGCGACATGCCGCAACGAAGGACGAGAATTTTTCTGAGGGAAAACGTTTTTACCCAGAGCGTTGGCTCAAAGAATCAAAATGTCCTGTTCACAATATGGATGCGTACATTCCATTCGGAGGAGGACCTCGATTCTGTCCAGGGCGGAATTTGGCTATGCTGGAAATGAAACTCGTACTTTCGATGTTGTTTAAAAATTTCGAGGTGGAAATGGTCACGCCACACGAGGATATCAAAGAAATTATGGCATTTGTGATGAAATCGAGTGATTTTAACGTGCGTCTCAAGAACAGAGGCTAGCACAATTGCTTACTTTTAGACGCGAAAATGCTTAAAGAGAAATCAATGACTCATGTAGTTGGGAAACGGAAATTTATTGATTCCGTTGATGAAATTCCTCAAGATGAATGGAATAGAGTGGTGGATGGTCGAAATATATACCTCTCACTGGAATACCTTGCAGCACTTGAGGATGCACTCAAAGATAAAATGGGTTTTCGCTACGCGATTTCGTATTCTGAGGATGATGAACCTCTAGTTGTGGCCGCTTACCAATTGGTAGAGTTTGTGGATAAACGACGGCAGTATTCACAGGATTTATGCTCGCTTTCCTATCACATTCACAAGAAAATTGCAGATGTATTTACCATTAATGTACTTGTCTGTGGGAATGTCTTCAGTGATGGCGAAAATGGGTTTCTATCTCGCTTGATCTCACCCGAGGAAGCTGTGCGTGAAGTTGCAACAATGACGGATTCGTTGAAAAAACAGCCCTCCACCAAAGAAAAAGCATCGATCACTTTGTTCAAGGAATTTTGGCCTGAGTCGACAAAACATAGTGATATCTTGAAAGAGTTTAGCTATCGCGATTTCATGATCGATGTCAACATGGTGTTGAAGTTTCACGATAGTTGGAAGAACATGGACGATTATCTTTCAAGCATGAAGACCAAGTTTCGTACTCGTGCGAAAAGCGTTTATTCCAAGTCGAAATCACTCGAAATTAAGGATTTTTCTGTCGAAGATATTGAGCAAAATGCGGAACGAATTGAATGGCTTTTTGGAAATGTATTGGAAAAATCAGACTTCAGTTTTGGTCGACTCAGTGCAGAAGCTCTTGTCAATTTGAAGCGCAATTTGGGCAACCGTTTTTTGTTTCGAGGCGCATGGCTCAACGATGTATTGGTGGGCTTTAGTACGGCACTAATCAATGGTGATATACTCGAAGCAAACTTTGTTGGGTTGGATTATGATCTAAACAAGGAGTATGCTGTTTATCAGATGTTTTTGTGTGATTATGTGGAGCAAGGCTTGAAGTTAAAAATGGTAGAGTTACATCTGGGGCGAACAGCTGAACTGATGAAAAGTCAGGTGGGGGCATTGCCCCAAAACATGAAGCTGTACGCGAAGCACAGAAAAAGTGTTCCGAACCTATTGCTCAAGCCCATTATTCAGTCAATATCTCCAAGTGAATTCGAACTACGGATTCCGTTCAAAGAAAATTTTAAAAGCTAATGGATTCATTAACGCAAATTGTGCTCGGTGCAGCAGTAGGTGAGGCAGTTCTCGGAAAAAAGATTGGAACGCGTGCTATGCTGTGGGGAGCAATTGCGGGTACAATTCCCGATTTGGATGTTTTACTTCGACTGGTAACCGATGAAATTACGGCAACGGAAATGCACCGCGGGTTTTCGCATTCGCTGGTGTTCAGTATTCTTTTTGCCCCCATTCTGGCATGGATTGCACACGGCATCCACAAGAAAAAGCGTCCTGAAGCAACGTTTAGGGATTGGACTTTGCTCTTTTTTCTAGCACTCGTAACGCATCCTTTACTGGATATGCATACAACATGGGGAACACAGTTCTTCTGGCCGTTTGAAGTGAAGATTACGTATAATAACATCTTCGTGGTCGATCCGTTGTACACAATTCCTTTCCTTATTTGTCTGCTGATTGCGATGTTCTACAAACGAACCAATCCCAAACGCCGATTTTTCAATAATCTCGGACTTATCATTAGTGCTTCGTATATGGCGTTAACCTTTGTTTTTAAAGGAATCGGATATCACGCAGTGGATGAAAGCCTAGCGAAACAAGGAATTGACTTTGTAGAGATTGAAACTCTGCCAACTCCACTGAACACGATTTTATGGGATGCACACATCGAAACGGAAAATGGCTACCGATTCGGTCATTATTCACTACTCGACGACGATAAACCCATTGTTTTTTCGAAAGAGTTTCCTAAAAATCATCACTTGATCGATTCCATTCGAGACAATGAAAAGATTCAACAGATCCTACGCATCGCCAATGGATGGTACTCCATCGAAAAGAAAGAGGATCATTTAATCTTCAACGATTTGCGTTTCGGACAATTCGGGATGAATCCGAATACAGCACGAATCATGTGGCAATATGAAATTTCTGAAGGTCCGAATGGAGAAGTGGTAGTGAAACGAATGCGCCCCGAAATTGGTAATGTGGGAGAGGCATTCAACCAAATGTGGAGAAGATTGAAAGGCGATAAATCGGTAGAGCAGGAATGAGTAATTTTATTCGAGTAACGCTGATTGTACTAACCACATTTTTTGGGTTGTTTGTATCGGTTTTCTTAATGATTTTTCAAGTTCAGTATTTCTTGTCTAGAGAAACGCTTGAAGGATATTTTGATGTTTTGGGGATGACCTACGTGATTCTGGCTCTAACATTGATTATCACAAATGTTCCAAGTATTGTCTGCAATGTGAAGATTATACGGTACAAAAAACAGACACGTTCAATTGACCTTATTGACGATACGCTTTCTTCTAGAGAAATCAACGCGCGTCAAGGTCTTCCTTCGAAATTATTACGGAATTTTAATGTCATATTCTATGGAAGTTTTCTTTTGAATTATGTTATTTCAACGATACAGGTTGCTCTCTCATACCAAGGTGATTACTTGGTTGCTGTATTCGCTATAATCACCGTTATTAGCGGGATCGTGATGTTTATTGATGCGATTGTAATCCGTAATCGGTTTTGATTGATTAAAGTCTTTAAAAATTCCCACTTTTCAATCTATACAATCATTCCTTCCTTCAACTTTTTAATTCCTCACCCAACAAAAAAAGCCTCAATCCGAAATGAATTGAGGCTTTAAGCTGAAGACTAAGTCTTTCTTAGTGTCCTTGTGCTGCTAGGTAACGCTCTGCATCCAAAGCAGCCATACATCCAGTTCCTGCAGCGGTAATCGCTTGGCGATATGTTTTATCCGCAGCATCACCAGCAACAAATACACCTGGAACATTCGTTTTCGACGTTCCTGGCTCCTCGTACTTGATGTATCCTGTTTCATCCAAGTTGATGTAATCCTTGAAAACATCTGTGTTTGGCTTATGACCAATTGCTACGAAGAATCCAGTACATGGAATGTCGTGTTCTTCTTTCGTTACATTGTTGATTACACGTGCTCCTGTTACACCTTGATCATCTCCCAAAACTTCAACAGTTTCGGTGTTGTAAAGGATTTCAATGTTTTCGGTATTCTTCACACGGTCCGCCATAATCTTCGACGCTCTGAATTCATCTCTACGTACCAACATCGTCACTTTTGTACAAAGCTTCGAAAGGTAATGCGCTTCTTCACATGCCGAATCTCCTGCTCCTACAATAACAGTTTCCTGTCCGCGGTAGAAGAATCCATCACATACGGCACAAGCAGAAACTCCACCTCCCATTTTGAGGTATTTTTGCTCACTTTCTAAACCTAAGTAACGTGCAGATGCTCCTGTTGAAATAATTACCGTTCTTGCGTGAATTTCTTTTCCGTCATCCGCCCAAGCTTTGTGTATATCTCCTGAAAAATCAACTTTTGATACAAACCCAAAACGTACATCTGTATCAAATCGTTTTGCTTGTGCTTCGAGTTGCATCATCATTTCTGGACCTGTAATTCCGTCCGGGTATCCTGGGAAGTTTTCCACTTCGTTTGTTGTTGTTAATTGACCTCCAGGTTGCATTCCTTGATACATAACAGGATTCATGTCTGCACGAGCTGCGTAAATCGCTGCGGTGTATCCTGCTGGCCCTGAGCCAATAATCAAACAGTCTATTTTTTCTATTTCACTCATATTTTTAATCTGTGTTTTCTTTTTTGTCGTAATGACAAAAATAATATTTCACGGTAGATTTACGTTGTAACCTAAGTTGCATTTTACAATGCTAGGAATTCAAGCATCATGCTTTTGGTCGAAGTCGAGTATAAGTGCCGTATTATTTTGTATTTGACGAAAAAGACACTAGCTTTGTAGCCCTTAATTTCTTTATAGAATTATGATCGATACCGAATTGTACCAGGCTAAAACCCTGTACCCTTTTCAAGAACAAACCGTTCAATCCATTCTCAAGGAGCTTGCCGATAATGGGAAAGACTTTAACCTGCTTTTTCAATTACCTACGGGTGGTGGAAAAACAGTAATTTTCTCTGAAACAGCCCGTCGTTACATCGAGACGGTCAAGGAAAAGGTGCTGATCCTTACGCACAGAATCGAGTTGTCGGTTCAAACATCAAAGCAGCTTTCTGCAATTGGCGTTAGAAACAAGGTGATTAGCAGTGAGGTAAAGGAAATTCCTGATGAGGATGAATACAATTGCTTCATTGCGATGGTGGAAACGTTGAACAATCGTTTGAATGATGACGAAAACTTCATCAAAGGAATTGGATTGGTCATTGTTGATGAGGCACACTACAATAGTTTCCGCAAAATCTTCCAGTTCTATGGAAATGCGAACATTTTAGGAGTAACAGCAACACCATTAAGTAGTAACAAAGCACTTCCATTAAATGACAACTACCATAAGTTGTTGGTGGGAGAGAGCATTGCTTCGCTTATTGAATCAGGGTATTTGTCAAATGCGGAATCGTATACCTACGATGTCAATCTTCACGGATTGAAAATTGGATCGAATGGTGACTTTACGGTAAGTAGTTCGGATGTTGTTTATGGTAACTACTTCATGCAGGAAAAACTGTTATTCGCCTATGAAGAGGTGGCTGTAGGAACCAAAACGTTGATCTTTAACTCTGGTATTGATACATCGATTCGCGTAGAAGAAACCTTCAAGAAAAGAGGATACAAAATTCGTCACCTGGATTCTACATTCAGTGATAAAGACCGTAAAGATGTATTGTCTTGGTTCAAAACTACGCCTGATGCGATTTTGACGTCGGTTGGGATTTTGACCACTGGATTTGATGAACCAACAGTAGAAACGATTATTTTGAACCGTGCGACACGCTCATTGACCTTGTATCATCAAATGATTGGTCGTGGATCGCGTCGTTTACCGAAAAAGGATAAGTTTAAAGTAATTGATCTTGGTAACAATGTCCGCCGATTTGGATTGTGGCAAGATTACCTAAATTGGCAAGATGCCTTCCGTTTTCCAGATCGTTTCCTCGAAGCTCGATTAACAGAAGCAGAGGATTTGGAATTCGAAGTGGAATTTGAATTTGGTCGTGGTGTTGATGAAGTGATCGATACGAAGCCCTTGGAAGAATTTTCTATCAAAGATTATTACTACGAGTGCGTAGATAATGGTCGAAAAGGGAAGGAGGCCGTTGATGCTTCACTCGAGAACCACTTCGAAGTCATTCGGGATGCAGCTGAAGATTATTTCCACGGTTTGGAAATTATGGGAATGTTGTCGGATCACATCGAGTACCGTTTAAAGCATTACACGAAGTGTATCACGAAAAGTACTCCGAACTACCTCAAGTACATTACAGAGACATACGAGCGACAACTACGTCAAAAATTACGCGCGGTGCTAGACGATGAATAGTCGTGCGTAAGTTGCTAGTTAATTGAACTTTAAAGTTTTCTTATTCTTGGCGTGACATTTTTTATGGAATGTTGAACGACCTTGCATCTTATCTGTACAGATGTAAAAGCCAACGCCATGAAAAATATCCAAATCACAGAACCGTGTTCCGAAAACTGGAACAAAATGACGCCAACTGAGAAAGGAGCGTTTTGTCAGAAATGTGCGTTGGAAGTTAATGACTTCACGGATAAATCAGGAGACGAAATCCGCGATATTCTAGCACTGAATCTCGGAAGTCGCGTCTGTGGAAGAATCGAACCCAAACAACTGGATCAGCTTAACCGAGATTTTCAAACTTGGCAATTCAACTCAAAACAATCGTTTAATCGCGCTTGGATCTTTTCGTTGTTTGTTGTTTTTGGAATGACACTTTTCAGTTGTGAAGATGAAAAAGCTCCGGTAGTACAGGCGGTTCAGCAAAAGGCTCAGTCCTTTTTTACCAATTTACCAGATGAAATTGAACTCTCAGAGCAAGGAGAGAAGCTGGTGGTTGAGCCTCCCATAAAAGGTCAGTTACACATAGAGCTACCGATAGTAGATGATACAGATACCTTGGAGGATGTCAGCGAATTGGAAGATACATTGGTGCTAGATACCTCTGTTGTTGTAGATGATGCCTTCCTAGAACCTGAGTTTGATGAAAGAGAATACATGCTAACCCTAGGAGGTTTTTCGGTTTCCACCGCCTATGAGGAATATTTAACGGAAGTGACTGATATTGAAGCGGAAGAAGTGATGTCTACATTGGTTTATCCAAACCCCGCATCGAATCAAACAACGTTAAAAGTAGAGATGCCAACCGAGAGCGATGGCGAGATTCAGCTGTTTGCAATGAGTGGACAATATATTCGAACCATTCATGCAGGACTTCTACCAAAAGGGGAAACTGAATTTCCAATGGATTTAACTGGACTTGATTCGGGAAATTACCTCGTCATTATCATACAAAACGGTGAAAAAGAAACGATTCAGTTTTCAAAAATGTAATGCCTACCACATGAAGAATATCAGTATCCCAGAACCGTGCTCCGAAAACTGGAACGAAATGACGCCAACCGAAAAGGGAGCGTTTTGTCAGAAGTGTGCCTTAGAAGTTATTGACTTCACGAACAAATCCGCTGATGAAATCAGAAGCATTCTGGTGCAAAATATTGGTAATCATGCGTGCATGCGGATTAAAAATACGCAGATCGAAGAGCTCAATGATGATTTTGCGTCGTGGAAGATCAAGAATCCACAGTCGTTTCAGCGAGCATGGGTATTTACTTTGATCGTTGTTTTTGGTATGACTCTATTCAGTTGTGAAGAAGAGGAAGAGCCGATTATTGAAAGTTATCAAAAAGTGGGACAAACCATTTTGGAAGAGGAAGCATCAGAAGAAATCACTACGATTGATAGCACAGCGAACACTAATGATATAGCAGTAGAAAAGAAATCAACGCAAACCACGATTCAAGAGGGCGATTCGGTTGAGTACGCAGTTGTTGGTGAAACGATTTTGGAGGAATGTGTGGTGAAAGATGAAATGGTTGTGACAGGAGTTATGGTGGCGAGAGATGTAGAGCATACTGCTGGTGTTCCGATGATTTCAAGAGAATATGACAATTATCTTATTGATGTAGCGAATGACTCCGATACTTATTCGTTCCAAGAGAAGAAAGTAATTACTGGGCTCGTTTACCCGAATCCTGCTGTGAATCAAACGACATTGAAAGTTGAACTGCCGAAAAGGGGGAAGGGACAAATAGGACTGTTTGCCTTAAACGGTCAGAAAATTTCGACCATCTATGAGGGAAGGATGAAAAAAGGGGAGTCTGAATACTCAATTGATTTATCTGGCTTGGAAACTGGCTTTTATTTGATCAATGTCATTTCTGGAGACATGAAAGAAACCATCAAGTTCTCAAAGATTTAATAGTTAATATTGATCTCAACAGTATCGAATGGCGGTGTGATTACCCAAACAGGTCCACTTGTACCTCCGCCTTGCTCCCAATAATACCCAGAATATTCAACGTTTCCGTCATTGATACAATAAAAGGTCGTATCGACAGCTCCATAGTAATATTGGTGTCCAGCAGGGCAGCATTCAGCACAATCTACTTTGCCTTCCTGGCGTATGTACTCCAAAACATCTGAAGCCTGAGGGCTATTGTTGACAATATGAAATTTCACCCAAGCCTTTGCTGTGGTTGAGAAATCATAAACATTATCTTCCTCAATCGTTAAATCCGCAAAAGGAATCGTTTCATATATTTCGAAATAATTGTCCTTAGTAATTTGAATGTAGTAGGTTTCTATTTTATCACGAGGAAAGGTAAAGCTATACTCTCCATTTGCATTCAATGTTCCTGAATCGATTTGATCAATAGTTAGTTCTCCAGCTTTTGCAGCGTACAATTTTACGGTAGCTCCAGAAAGTGCTGTGCCAAAGGTCGAGTCAGTAATTGTACCTTTCAAGGTGAAATCTGCTTTCCCTTTTTTGCAAGAATTGAGCAAAAACAATCCTAAGAAGGCAAAAAGAAACGTTTTTTTCATTGAACTAATATAAAACATTTCAACAATATCGCTCGGTATGCTTGGAGTTTATACGGCATTTGAGTTCAACTTGAAAAATCGCTAAAACGATACAATTAAGGGGTTCAGAGAGTGATTTGAGTCAATTTTATATGAATCCTGACTACATTCAACTGATCTTAAGTACAATGTGTTGATAGTTTTTTTTATAACTTTTTATGATTTCTGATTTTGTGATTTTAGATTTTATATATCTTAGCCCTCGTAACTTTTAAACACAATTTATTATGACAGACGGAACACAAAAGAAAAATGGCTTGGCAACTGCCTCTATGATTCTCGGTATTATCTCACTTGCATTATTTTGGACGGTATGGCTTGGGCTAATCGTTGGTGTTGTAGCCATTATTTTGGCTATCGTAGCGAAAAACCAAATCAAAGCAGACCCTAGCATGGCTGGTTCAGCAGGACAAGCTAAAGGTGGTTTGATCATGGGTATCGTTGGTGTAGTGTTGGCTATCGTGATGATCATTATCGGAGTGTTATTCATGAGTGCAGTAGCTAGTGAATTCGAAGATGCTGCAAGACAATACGAGCTTGAGTTGAATGAATTGAACTAATTCGTTTACCGAAAGAAAATATGCTCTCATTATGACATAGCTCGTAATGAGAGTTTTTTTTTAGATAATAAATTCCTCAGTTACACATACTTTATTGTATTTTGGTGCTGACCTAAACACAAAGAATATGAATCAGTTAGTAGATGATTTTCAGTTGTCGGAAGATGACTCGATTGTAAAAAAGAAGCGACCAACTTTCTTGTTGGTATTGTTCATCTTGACATGTGCTGCCACTGGATTCGGTTTAATCACGGGACTCATTAACCTTACAGGTTTTAATGATATTGAATCGCAATTACGAAACGCTAGTGCTGGTTCAAACCCTTTTTCAGATGAAGTATTAGGCTCTATGGATATTGAAGGGATGCAGAGCGCACAAGATTTTTCGACTATCTTGAGTATTGTTGCGAACATCCTTTGCTTCGTTGGAGCACTCATCATGTTTAAAATGAAAAAAATTGGATTTCTTCCTTATGTGTTGGGGCAATGTGTTGCGATTTACGGAACCTATGTGGGGCTAGGAATTTTGGATAAAATGGCTGTAATTATGCCAGTAAAAGCAGCTGCAGATATCATGCAGATCACAGGAGTGGTTACAATGGTGGTTATGATCATCTTTGCAATCGCCTTTATTATTATGTACGGAGTAAACCTTAAACACTTAAAGTAAAATGAGCGAATCAGACGATCTACTAGACCCAGGAGTAACGCAATCAGCCCCAACAGGTGGGTATGCGCCTCAAAAAGTTATACCTAACGCGAATGCAGTACTTGTACTGGGAATCATTTCCATTGTCGGATGTATGCTATATGCAATCCCCGGATTAGTATGTGGTGTCATCGCGTTAGTGATGTATAAAAAAGTGAAAGCTACCTATCTTTCAGATAAGCCAGCATACGAAGCATCATTCAAGAACGCAAAAGCAGGATATGTGTGTGCAATCATCGGGACAATTTTGTCTGGGTTGTTCTTCTTGTACGTGATTTTCGTACTCATTATTTTCGCAACTGCAGCATCAGGGGGATTCGGAAGATTTTGATTGAATGCTCTTGGAAATCGGAATTTGGCGTTGATTGCTTAACATGTGGCTTTCAACGCTCTTTTTTATCTTTGATAAAGGGAGATGTCGTGGAGAGTTTTTATCAATTCCCCGCAACAATCCCTTTTCTTTTTTGTGTCATCTTCTTAGGTATCCACCTTGTTTTTAAAGTAAATAATGGACACCGCTGGATTGTGGGTTCATTCGGACTAACAGCCCTCCTTATAGTTATCAACTATTCCTTCAAGCTTTACACTGGAGCAGCTTTTCATTAAGAATTCGATTGCTGATTACCTGATTGACCGAACACCGATTAATCGGGTATCTCAAAGCTCAGCAATCGGAAAATCAGAACATCCAAAATCGAATAGTGCACCAATCAGACGATCGAATAATACGAAATCCACGTATCCAACAATCTGTCAATCCAACAAATTCTACTAACTTTGAAAGAAACAGATTAAGCATTATGTCAGACGATAAAAAGATCATATTTTCTATGGTGGGAGTATCGAAAAATACCCCGCAAGGAAAGCAAATCATTAAAAATATTTACCTCTCGTTTTATTACGGAGCGAAAATCGGAATCATCGGATTAAATGGTTCTGGTAAATCAACAGTGATGAAAATCATTGCTGGTTTAGATAAATCCTATCAGGGAGATGTTGTTTTTTCTGATGGATATTCAGTAGGTTACCTTCCTCAGGAACCTGAATTGGACGAGTCGAAAACAGTGAAGGAAATTGTGCTTGAAGGAGTGCAAGAAACAGTAGATGTTTTGAAAGAGTTCGAGGAAATCAACAATTCATTCATGGATGAAGAAGTGATGAATGATCCAGATAAAATGGAGAAATTGATTGCTCGACAGGGAGAAGTACAAGATAAAATTGATGCCCTTGATGCCTGGGAGTTGGATGCAAAGCTCGATCGCGCAATGGATGCACTAAGATGTCCTCCAGATGATCAAAAGATTGAAACTTTGTCGGGTGGAGAGCGCCGTCGTGTGGCACTTTGCCGTTTGTTGTTGAAGAATCCAGACGTTTTATTACTCGATGAGCCAACCAACCACTTGGATGCAGAATCGATTCACTGGTTAGAGCAACACTTGCAACAATACAAAGGAACGGTGATTGCCGTAACGCACGACCGTTACTTCTTGGATAACGTGGCAGGATGGATTCTTGAGTTGGATCGAGGAGAGGGAATTCCATGGAAAGGAAATTACTCATCTTGGTTGGATCAAAAAGGAAAACGACTCAAGGAAGAGGAAAAAACAGAATCCAAGCGACAAAAAATGCTTGCTCGCGAGTTGGAATGGGTGCAAATGAATCCGAAAGGACGTCACGCCAAAAACAAAGCACGTATTGCGAACTACGATAAAATGTTGGCAGAAGACGTGAAAGCGAAAGAAGCAGCGTTGGAAATTCCAATTCCAAATGGTCCGCGTTTGGGAACAAATGTGATCGATGCGGAACATGTTTCGAAAGCATTCGGAGATAAGTTGTTGTACAATGACTTAAACTTCAAGTTACCGCCAGCTGGAATTGTTGGAATTATCGGACCAAACGGGGCAGGGAAAACAACCATTTTCAAAATGATCATGGATGAGTTGCAGCCAGATGGTGGCTCGTTTAGCGTAGGTGAGACAGTGAAAATTGGATATGTCGATCAAGCACACGAAGATATTCATCCAGATAAAACAGTTTTCGAAGTAGTGTCCAATGGTTTGGAATTCGTCGAAGTTGGAAATCAAAAAATCAATTCGAGAGCCTACCTTTCGAAGTTTAATTTCGGTGGGTCGGATCAAAACAAAAAAGTAGGAGTGCTTTCCGGTGGAGAGCGAAACCGACTTCATTTGGCCATGACCTTGAAAACGGAAGCGAACGTTCTCTTGCTTGATGAGCCAACCAACGATATCGATATCAATACGCTTCGTGCTTTGGAGGAAGGAATTCAAAACTTCGCAGGATGTGCCGTAGTTATTTCCCACGACCGTTGGTTCTTGGATAGAATTTGTACACACATCTTAGCATTTGAAGGCGATTCAGAAGTTTACTGGTTCGAGGGAAGCTATTCGGAATACGAAGAAAATAAGAAGAAACGTCTTGGAGATACTGGACCGAAAAGAATCCGCTACAAGAAATTAGTAAAGTAATCGTGATTATTGGATGGGCTGAAATCAGATTGTCCGATAATTGAATGAATAGTTCGTTTTCTAATTCTCTTAGCTGACACATCGGGTAGTCGGAGAATCGGAAGATCAGAAAATCGAAAAAAAATGACTGTAAAAAATTTAGAACCAACAGCTCTTTGGAGCCATTTCGCAGACTTAAACGCAGTTCCTCGTCCGTCAAAAAAGGAGGAGAGAGTGATTCAATTCATGATGGATTTCGGAAATTCACTTGGATTGGAAACCGTTAAAGATGCAATTGGAAACGTAGTGATCAAGAAGAAAGCATCTCCAGGAATGGAAGATCGAAAAACAGTGATCCTGCAATCGCACTTGGATATGGTGCATCAAAAGAATTCGGATACTGTCTTTGATTTTGATTCTCAAGGAATTGAAATGATTGTTGACGGTGACTGGGTACGAGCAAATGGCACAACGCTTGGTGCTGATAACGGAATTGGTGTGGCGGCGATTATGGCCATTTTGTCTTCTACGGATATACAACATCCAGCAATTGAGGCGATGTTTACAATTGATGAAGAAACAGGGATGACAGGAGCTATGGAGCTTGATCCTTCAAATTTTGATGGTGAAATCTTGTTGAACTTGGACACGGAAGATGACGATGAATTGTCGATTGGTTGTGCTGGAGGTATCGATTCGAATACGTCCTTGGAGTATGAGCAAGTAGATTTGTGGCAAGATGCTGCGATTTTTGAATTGAAGGTGAGTGGTTTAGTTGGAGGTCATTCTGGAATGGATATCGACAAAGGACGTGGTAATGCGAACAAGTTGATGAATCGAATGCTGGAAAAACTCATGACGATCAAAGGGTTTCAGCTTATTTCCATTGATGGGGGAAGCTTAAGAAATGCCATTCCTCGCGAGTCTGTAGCGCAATTTGCAATCAATCATGATTTCGAAGGAATGCTTGATGTTGAGTTTAGTACAATGTCTCTCACCCTGAAAACGGAGTTTGAATCGATTGAAAAGGAATTGAAATTTACACTCAATCCTGTGGTTTCATCAGCGTCGAAAGCGGTTTCTCCGAGTGATCTACTCAAAATTGTCCGTTCAATTTATTCGGTACACAATGGTGTTTACCGAATGAGTCCAGATATTGAAGGATTGGTGGAGACTTCATCGAGTTTGGCGCGCGTGATCGTTAAAGACGGTGAATTTACAACGCAATCATTGCAAAGAAGTAGTGTAGAAAGCACAAAACAAGATGTGGCAAATTCTGTTCGTGCAAGTTTCGAATCGGTAGGTTGTCAGGTTGTTCAAAATGGTGATTATCCAGGATGGCAGCCAAACAAAGATTCTGAAATCTTGAATTTGATGCATGAACTATACGTGGAGAAATTTAGCGAGGAGCCGCAAGTGAAAGCGTGTCATGCCGGATTGGAGTGTGGAATCCTGTTGCAACACCTACCGAAGGTAGATATGATTTCGTTTGGACCGAATATTCGTGCACCACACTCGCCAGATGAAAAAGTGCAGATCTCATCAGTTCAAAAATTCTGGGGGTATTTGTTGGAAGCATTGGTCCGAATTCCAAAGAAAAGCGCCTAGATGCTAGGTAAACCTCATGAATTAGAAGAGTTGGCGAACATGCGAATGCCTTTTGGGAAATACAAAGGGCGTTTGCTAGTTCATATACCTGAGCATTATTTGGTGTGGTACCGTGGAAAGGGATTTCCTGCTGGTAAATTGGGGCGACAACTCGAATTGATGCTGGAAATCAAAATTAATGGACTGGAAGAATTGATCTATCCATTGGTGAAGCCTGAGTCGAGGAGGAGATAGCAAAATTTGTAAGTGATCTACCGAAAATAGAGAGTTCGATCGTAGAATAAATCAGCGGTTGAAAGGAAACTGTGCATCAAGTATTTTCCTTGATGTAAGTTGTTCTTTTGGATCAATTTGTATACGTATTTGGACAAATCTCTCGAAAAGCGTAGCTTAGAAATATGAATGCGCACGTGAACGTATGAAAAAGAACTTGAGTTTTCTGGTGGTGGCTTTACTACTGAGTGTTCAATGTTGGTCGCAAAATCGGGCTATCGATTCTAATCTGTCTCCCAGTCAATTACAAGAAGATTTTGAAATTTTAGTAAAATCGCTTCGGGAAAATCATCCTGGGCTATACGATTTTGCGCCGAAATCGGAATTTGATTCTCTTGCAGCACTCTATCAACGAGCCTTTTCAGACTCAATGAAGCCATCTGCATTTCACGTTCTTGTGCGAAAGTTTGTGGCGAATATCGGGTGTGGGCATACAACTGCGCGTCCGTCTCAAGCTTGGTATGCGCACGTGAAGGAAAACCCAAAGCAAATTCCCATGCATGTGATTGTTGAAGGCGATCAGTTGTATGTAAAGAAAATCTTTTCGTCGAATGTTTCTGAATGGAAAGGATATAAAATTCTCTCAATCGATGGTCGGTCTTCAAGTGATATTCTTTTTGATTTTAAGTCCATTACGGAACACGATGGCGTTGGGACAGTCATGGTGATACGAAGTGTTGAGCGTCTATTTCAGACATACTACACCTTTTTATACGGTTCAAAGGATATTTATACTGTGGAGCTTGAGAAGGAAAATAGAGAAAGCATTGAATTAGTGTTAAAAGGAAAGGCTGCTTTACCGTATCAGGTGGATTGGCCGATTGATATGGCGGTTGATTTAGGGATCAATCATGCGAATTTTGGTATTCTGCACGAGCCAACGGAAATTGCTGTGATTGATATGAGTAGTTTTCCGCGTGAAGGCTACAAGAAGTTTTATCGTGAGTTGTTTAAGGAATTGGCAGTGCATGATTCAATTCCGTTGGTGATTGACCTGAGAGGCAATGGAGGAGGTTATTTCCCTACGGGAAACTTACTCTTGAGGTATTTGATGGATGAGGAGTTCACGATGGATTTTCAGAAGCCTCGGCATTTTACGAAGAGAAACAAGCACTTGTCGATGGATTTCGCTAGTAAAATGACGCGTTTTATGTTTACGACGATTCCAGATCGAAATAAACAAGATCCAGACAGGAACTACCAAATCAAGTACAAACCAATAAAAAAGAACCATTTTGATGGGGACATTTACGTTCTCACAGATGGGTTAACCTTTTCGACGGGTAGTTTTGTGGCTTCTAAGCTCAAGGAACGGAGAGGAGCGATTGTAATTGGCGAGGAAACAGGAGGAGGAGCTGTAGGGTTTAATGCCGTTCTAAGCTGGTCGCTCACCTTACCAAATTCGGGTGTGCGAATGAATTTACCCCTGTATCATGTCGATGTTCTTCCTGAACAAAAAGATGACGGGAGGGGAGTGATGCCGAATATTTCTGTAGAATCGGACATTGAACAACGCGTATTTGACGTGGATGTAGTGCTTCAAAAAGTACTCGAAATTATTCAAAGCGAGTCATTCAAAGACATTTAAGTTCAAAAAAAATGATTAAATATTGTAAATTATTTACAGTTGTGTTTTGTTGTCTTACGTTTGATTTATATAGTTGATAATTAGCTGTTTAAATTTATTCTTTCGATTTACTTGTTTAAGTGAAAAATTACTTTTATCAAACTTTTTTTTTAAATTTTGTAACATATTCTGAAAGGGTAGCGTACTACTAGCCAAAACATTAAAACAAGTTAAGAATGCAATTCATCAATACAAATCGTGTAAAGTCAGCTAAATTTAAGTTAGCTCAGCATCGTGTTCAGGGAGAAAGAAGTTCTTTGTCAATCATTCAGGTGGCACGTTTAATGGATCTTGTAAAGAATGGGGACGACTTCAGTCAACCCAATCATAAGTCTGTATTCTTTTCTTGGAACTAATAATTTGAGTAGAAGCAAATTGTAAAGCCGTCCACTTTTGGAGGGCTTTTTTTATGATTTAGTCGATGTATTTTTGTAATATTGGTTTACAATTGTAGTAAATCAAACTATTTACAAATGTTAATCAACGATAGAGTTCGACTAATCATGAAGGCAAATGGCTTAAGCTCCTCAGAGTTTGCCGACAAAATCGGTGTGAAACGGTCCAACTTAAGTCATGTATTAAGCGGCAGGAATAAGCCTGGAACCGAATTTCTCGCCAAGATCGTTGAAACCTTTCCTAATGTAAATGCTTCGTGGTTACTTACTGGAACGCAAAGAGAAGGGGAGTTTCAAGAAGAATCAAATCAACAAAAAGAAACAAACGCTGCAACGAATGCACCATTGAAGGGAACGAATGATTCCATTGAGAAAATTGTCGTTTTTTACAAGGATGGAACGTTTACCGTACATCAACCTAGTGCTCAATAACACCAGATGCGATCAATTCATCGTCTTTGTAAATAGCCGCAAACTGTCCTGGAGTAATGCCTCGTTGTTTTTCCGCAAAAAGAATGAAAATCCCAGCTTCGTTCACAATCACTTTTCCATCTTGATACGCTTGTCGATAACGAATACGAATAGAGAAATCCTCTCCGTTTAAATCCTTCAATGAATAGTTTGGGTTAACGAAGTTAAATTCTTCATTTTGAATTTTTAATGCCCATTTGTTAAGCCCTGTATGTTCATCGGTTTGTCCGGAGTAGACAAGGTTGTTTTTTACGTCAAGTCCAATCACAAATGATGGATTTGGACGTCCACCAATATTCAATCCTTTGCGTTGACCAATTGTATAGAAATGCGCTCCTTGATGCTGAGCCACAACGATTCCTTGTTCTTTACTGTATTGGAACGGTTTTGCCAATTCCTCAATATTTTCAGGAGTTACAGCGATATTCTCGTAATCGTAATACATCGCTAAGTTGTTGGGTATTTCTACAACATCACCTGTTTTCGCTTCAAGTTGTTGCTGAAGGAATTGGGGTAAACTGATCTTTCCGACAAAGCAAAGTCCTTGTGAATCTTTCTTGTCTGCGGTATGCAAGCCGTTTTTGCGTGCAATCTCTCTTACTTCCGATTTCTGTAATTCTCCAATCGGAAACAGCGCTTTAGCAAGTTGATCTTGCGTTAATTGACAGAGGAAGTAGGATTGGTCTTTTCCTGGATCTAGACCTGATAAAAGTCCAAATGTCCCATCTTCGTGCTCCTTTTTGCGGCAATAGTGCCCCGTAGCAACGTAATCTGCACCGAGTTCCATGGCTGCTTTGAGAAAAACATCAAACTTGATCTCACGATTGCAAAGTACATCAGGATTAGGTGTTCTTCCTGCTTCGTATTCGGCGAACATGTAATCAACAATACGTTCACGGTATTCTTGGCTCAAATCAATGACTTGAAATGGAATTCCGAGCTGTTGAGCAATCAATAATGCATCGTTGGAATCGTCGATCCACGGGCATTCGTCCGATAATGTAACAGATTCGTCATGCCAGTTACGCATGAACATACCAATTACTTCGTAACCTTGCTCAATCAAGAGATGTGCGGCTACACTTGAATCAACTCCACCTGATAATCCTACTACTACGCGTTTCATGCTGCAAAAATACGACTATTTCTATTCTTGATGAAGATTGAATGCAGTTTACAAACGTAAATTACTAATGTGTCGGGTTCACGAAATTCACCGTTAACAATTGTTGTCAAATTGACGAATTCAATCGCGGAACTATTTTTGTATTTTCGTTTTGTATGAAAAATGTTGTTATCGCGCTTGCGTTGGTCTTTTCGAGTGGATTCCTTTCTGCTCAGTGTGATCAGGTATTATTTACGGGGAAAGTAATGGATACTTTACGTCCAAATAACTTTTACAATCTGATGGTTATCAATCGGACAACAGGAAGAGGAGTTTTTGGTCAACCGAATGGTACATTCTCGGTTTATGCAAGCGAAGGTGATAGCATTTCATTGTCGATTACGGGATATCCAGCAGTTCATACGCGTGTAGTGGCCGATTCGAATTGTCAGTTTAAGCGAATTCTTATTATTGAAGGAAATCCGCAAGAGTTAGATCCTGTGGTTGTACGTCCGCTGAAAAGCCTTCAGGAAATTAAAGAAGAGCGTCAGGCGCTTGCGATGCGCGAAACACGTACGGTAACTGGAGTAGAAATGCTTCAAAGTCCAATTACAGCTTTGTATCAAGCTTTTTCCAAAAAGGAGCGGACAAAACGTTGGATTGCAGAGCAGGAATACAAAGACAATCAGGCAGGTGTTTTACGTGATTTGCTGAGAACGTACGTCGCCTATGACGTTATTGAATTAAATGACGAAGAATTCGAGGAGTTCATTTACTTCCTAAATATGGATGAGCAATTCTTGAAAACGGCTTCGGAAATGGAGTTGATTACGTTTATCCAAGATAAGTTCGAACACTACAAGCTCATCAAAAAGAATAACCCAACAGGTGAGGGGAAAACAACTGTTTTCGATCGATTAGAACAGCGGAATTAATGAACTCCGACTGAAACTGAAGTGTTTCGCTTTTTAGGATTCATCTTCTTTTTGTGAAGAAGTTTTCACTCGAAAGTGTGTTTTGTTCATTTGCCTCCCGATATTTTTCAATTCTAAGTTTCAAGTTGTATTTTAAAGAGTGTCAGACCATGCACGGTACATTCAATGCATCCTACTAATAGAATTGTAAATGACTGAAGTCCATTCAGATAATGTGTTAACGGAATCGAGAGCTTTTCAATTAAAAGAATTGGAAGGAGGTATTCTCTGTTTTGATTATCACGAGGATTTCACAGTAGAACTCGAGGATGTACAGGATGCATTTCGCCTGTATGAGGAGTTTTCTCCAGATCACTCACACAAAGTCTTGATCATTTTTGGAAAGTTCACTTTAATGGAGTTAAATGCCCGAAAGTATTCTGAACAAAAAGATATGCCTACACCAGCTCAGGCCGTTGTGATGCATGGTTTGGCGCAACGACTCATTGCACGTTTCTATATCTTAGTGAGAAAAAATACGCATCCCCTGAAATTTTTTGGTAATTCTGAGGATGCGTTAAGTTGGTTACGAACTATTTGATCGCTTATTTTTCCAATTCTTCTACACGTTTTTGACGTTGCATTGGGTTTTCACCTGTTTGACGTTGCTTGAATAACTCAAAACGCGTTGGTGTTGGCTGTTGAGGCCATGAATTGTTACTGAAGTCAGTATCTGCCGTTTCTAAGAATGGGTCCATTCGAATTGAGCTTACTTCTTTCTCGAAAATAAATACTTTGCTCACGTCTTCACCAGTTCTTCTCCAAATCTCTGCAGGAATACGAACAACTTCGTTGGTTCCGTCTGTAAAATCAAAGCGTAAAATGATCGGCATTGGGATTCCTCCGATGTTCGAAAACTGCAATTCATAGAAGTTTTTTCCGGCATTCAGTAAGTCCAATTCTTCTTGAGACAACGATTCTTTCAAATCTTCATATTCCTTACGATCCAAAGCATCTACTTTGTAAATGTCACGCTTTCCATAGAAATCATCAATATCTGAATCGCGTTCGTTAACGGTTTCCTTGATCGATTCTTTATTACGTGTATCTCCAATGAATTGATCTTTTTGTTCATCGTGTTCTTTGGCCCATGCTTTGTCGATTTCAGGATTTTCTGTATCGAGTTGGAACCAGGTTACTTGATCAAGACTCAAATCAACGTGGTCATTTGTGTAGAACCATGCTCGCCAGAACCAATCGAGGTCAACTGCTGACGCATCTTCCATTGTTCGGAAGAAATCTGCTGGAGTAGGGTGTTTGAACTTCCATCGCTCACAGTATACTTTGAAGGCATAATCGAAGAGTTCGCGTCCCATAATTGTTTCACGAAGAATGTTCAAAGCAGTCGCAGGTTTTCCGTACGCATTGTTTCCGAATTGCCAAATCGATTCTGAGTTTGTCATGATGGGAGAAATTCGACTCTTGTCTCCACGCATGTAATCGGTAATCAAGTATGCAGGACCTCTACGTGAAGGATATCCGCGTTCCCATTCTTGTTCCGTTAAGTACTGTACGAAGGTATTCAATCCTTCATCCATCCATGTCCATTGACGTTCATCAGAGTTGATAATCATAGGGAAGAAGTTGTGTCCTACTTCATGGATGATTACTCCCCACATGCCGTATTTTGTGCGCTCTGAGTATGTTCCGTCTGGCTCTGGACGTCCACCATTGAAACAAATCATTGGATATTCCATCCCGATCCACTTCGAGTGTACAGAAATGGCAACAGGATAAGGGTAATCAACGGTATATTTTGAATATGTTTTGATGGTGTGAGCTACCAGTTTTGTAGAATAACGCTCCCAAAGTGGATTCCCTTCTTTTGGGTAGTACGACATTGCCAAAACTGTTTTTCCATTACTCATTTCAACGCCTTGTGCGTCCCAAATAAATTTTCGAGAAGTAGCGAAAGCGAAATCACGTACGTTTGTTGCTTTAAACTCCCATGTTTTCTCACCACGTTCTTTTTTCTTCTCGGCTGCTTCAGCTTCTTCTTGGGTAACAATCATTACCGGAGAATCGGATTTCGCTGCCTTCTTCAAGCGATTGCGTTGCTCACTAGACAAAACCGATGAAGCATTTTGCAGTTCTCCTGTCGCTCCAACAATGTGATCAGAAGGCACGGTAATCGCTACTTCGTAATCGCCGAAGGGAAGTGCAAACTCTCCACGTCCGAGGAATTGTTTGTTTTGCCATCCTTCCACATCGTTGTAAACACACATTCGTGGGAACCACTGAGCGATCGTGTACAGGTAATTGTCTTCATCTTCGAAGTATTCGTAACCTGATCGACCTCCAATTTTCATACGATCGTTGATGTTGTACCACCATTTGATCGAAAAGCTGATGCTTGAGTTGGGACCTAATGGTTTCGCCAAATTGATACGCATCATTGTTTTGTTGATGAAGAAAGACATTTCCTTTCCTGAAGTAGTCGTTACTTCTTCAATGTTAAATCCTCCGTCGAATTCAAAGGTCTTTCTCAAAACATCATCGATGCTTCGAAAGTCTTCCATGCGCTCGATTGTGATCAATTGTCGATCAGAGCCTTTTGCTCGCATGTTTTGATCCAGCTGAATCCAAAGGTATTCGAGTGATTCAGGCGAATTATTGGTGTAAGTGATGGTTTCTTCTCCTGTTATTTTTTGCTCAGCATCGTCAAGTTTAACGTCGATTTTGTAATCGGCTTTTTGTTGATAATACGCGTGTCCTGGAGCTCCTGCTGCATTTCGATACTCGTTTGGAGTCGGAATTTCTTCGCCTAATTGAGCAAATTTATCTTGCTGCGCAGCGAGCGAAAGCGGGAAAAGAAGGGAGAGAAGAAGTATACGTTTCATTTTAGCTGTTTTCGAGTTTAATTTCTTGAACAAAGGCATTTTGCAAGAAGGATTTCGTGATTGTTTGATCACGATAATAAAAAGTGAGCTTATTTTGTTGTTCGGGGAATTCATCCATTAAAAGGTTGAATTTCACCGAAATTAAATCACCAATTTCGATCGGTTTAGATTCTATGTAGAAATAGATCAACCCAGTTAATTCGATTTCGCACCCAATGATGATCAAATCAACTTGTTGTTCTCCAATGGTTAAGGTATATTGATTGAGTACCCACTGCGAAATGGCCTCAAAATTAGCGTTGTTGGATTCGTTTTCCAGATCATCAATCGACCATCCTTTCTCGTAAAAAATACGCTCTAAGTCATGCGGTGATACCGAAACGGTGGATTCAAATCGTTGGGATATATCATTGTACTCCAATTCTGCAAAAGAAAAGTAAAAATCGTGCGAAAACGCCAATGATTGGAGTCCGCAGAAAAGTATGAGTAGAATGTTTTTCATTTTTGGAGAACTAAGTTAATCATTTCGAAAAAAACTTACTCCCATTCTACATGGTTATCCGCACTTTCTGTAAAGAAAATTGGCTCTTAGAGCGAATAAAGCCATTTTTTCGCCTCATCGATGGAGGTGAAGAGCTTTGTTCGAACGCTTGGACGCTCCACATTGATCATAAAATTGAATACCATTTTCTGGGAAAGTGATTGTACAACAATCGCTTCGGCGAGCTTAAATTGACTTCCGCTTTTGGATATTGAAAACTGGCGCGCTTCTTTCGAAGGAACTGTGCGTTCTCCAAATATTGTCAGGTGAAGAAATTTCCTTGAATTTCCAATCGTCTGAACAGTATCAACCATCTGTTGAGCGTCTTTTAATTCGAACTCACGGTCTTTTTCAATGCGTGTTTCTACCATCGCATTGTCAATTAATGTGACTTGTGAAATTCCATTTAGAATTATGATGTTGTTTTGTCTCAAACTCTTTTACGTTTTGATTCACTACAAAGATACGACCGACCAAAATAAGTATGCAAGCATAGGAATTGACTATTCTTTGAACGGTACTGAATCATCGGTTAAATGCATAATTATAGCTTTGATTAACAGTTATTTAACGTTTGTTAAGAGGGTGAGGGTTGGGTGCGGAAAATACTCCCTTTTTCTTGCGGAAAACCATTGGTTTACGCTGTGATCAAGTTACTAAACGGTTTTGTAAGAAAATGAAAAGGCGAGTTTGCCAAATAATGGAAAACTCGCCAAAAAAATGAGGGGTGGTAGTCGCCTTACATTTTATAGGCTACGCAATTGATATTCATTCCTGCACCAACTGACGCGAATAAGATGTTGTCGTCTTGCGCGAGAGAGTGTTTCGGAAGTTCGCCTTTTTGAATCATGTCATACAAGGTTGGAACGGTTGCTACGGAACTGTTTCCTAGTCGCTCGATGATCATCGGCATAATGTCTTCGGGAACTTCTTTGATTCCATAAAGTCGATATAGTCTTTTTACGATCGCAGCGTCCATCTTTTCATTTGCCTGATGAATCAGAATTTTATTTACTTCTGCCAGTGGCATCTCGATTTTGTCCAAGCAATGCTTGATTGCCTTTGGAACTTGGGTGAGGGCGTACTGGTAAATTTTGTGTCCCTTCATCTTGATGTATTTTGTTGGATCGTTTCCAAATCGATTGAAGCTTTTTCCGAAATATAGATAATCCTTCTCTTCATTGGAATGTGAAACAGTGGCGTGAGAAAGAATGCCGCGCTTGGTCTCTTCTTCTTTACCTTCTACAATTACTGCTCCTGCGCCATCTGCGAAAATCATGGTGTCTCGATCGAATGGATCAACCACTCTCGATAATACTTCTGAACCAATCACTAAACAACGTTTGGCTTCACCTGCTTGAATGTGAATATGGGCATGAATAAGGCCTTGAATCCAACCTGGACATCCAAAAATGATGTCATAAGGAACGCAAAATTCGTTTTTAATGCCCAATTCGTGCTTTACTCGAGCGCCAATGCTCGGAACAATATCCGTTTGATTGGAGCCGTCGTTGATTACATCGCCAAAGTTGTGCGCCACGATAATCATGTCAATCGTTTCGGGATCAATACCTGCATCTTCAATGGCTCTCTTTGCCGAGATAAATGCAATTTGTGAACAGGATTGGTCCTTATTCACATACCTTCTCGATTGAATCCCTGTGATCTCTTGGAATTTCGCAATTACATCCGTGTTGTTGTTTTGAATTCGCCGTCCATCATCAAAGCTAAACGGGTTCTCCATGAAACTTACATTTTCAATCTCTATTTCTGGAATATATGATCCAGATCCAATAATTACTGTATTCGTCATGTGTTCAAGTTTAGAACGTTCATTATGCGATTTATTCATTTTCCATGAATATTTAACCCTAAGATAAATGAAATAGGGCTGGTATTATACAAAAAGTCCCACCTAATGAAGATGGGACTTTCTAGATATCGTATAAAATGAATCTATTTCTTTTTATTCTTCATTTGTTGGCGTTGTGCTTCCTGCATCTTTTCAAGGCGTTGCTGGAATTTTGATTTTCCACCACCTTTTGTTCCTCCTGCAGCTGCAGCAGCTTTTCGAGTAGCCATTTTTGCTTTGATTTTCTCTTCGTCCACAAAGAACTTTTTGATGATAAGCATAATTGCAATTGACATCAAGGTAGAGATGAAGTAATAATAACTCAATCCTGAAGAGTAGTTGTTGAAGAAGAAGATCATCATAATAGGGAAGAAGTACATGATGATTTTCATGTTTGGCATTCCCGGTTGCTGCTGTGCAGACATGTTACTACTGTTGATATGCGTGTAAATCAAAGTTGTTACAGCCATTAACAATGTGAACAAACTCACGTGATCACCATATACTGGAATGTTGAATGGTAATGTTGCAATTGAATCGTATGATGATAAGTCTTCTGCCCAAAGGAATGATTGCTGACGCAAACCGAACGTAGATGGGAAGAAGCGGAATACGGCCAAGAGAATTGGCATCTGAATCAACATTGGAACACATCCTGCCATTGGACTCGCGCCCGATTCTCGATACAGAGACATCGTTTCCATTTGTTTTTTCATTGAATCCTCTTTGTTTGGATACTTTGCGGCGATCTCCTCAATTTCTGGTTTCAAGATGCGCATCTTTGCAGATGACGTGTACATTTTCCATTGAATTGGCATCAATGCTGACTTGATGATCAAGGTCAATAAGAAGATCACCAATCCAATTGCCATTCCTGTTGATCCAAGTACGTTGAACAAAGGTTGAACGAAGTAGATGTTGATCCAACGGAAGATTCCCCAACCGTAGTTCAAAATCTGGTCGTAGTCTTGATCGTAAGATGTCAGTACTTTGTAATCATTCGGACCGAAGAACCAGTTCATGCTCACATTAGCGTTCTCAACATTTTTCAAGTTTAGATTCAACTCAGAGATGTAATCCTTCACGTGTGAAGAGTCGCGCTTGCTTCCTTCTTTAATAGTTTTCACTCTGAAAGAAGAACCTGATTTGTCAAATGCTTTTTCTGGACGTAGGAAAGAGGAGAAGTAACTTTGCTTGTAACACACCCAGTCGATGTCGTCTTCTGCTTCTTCATCGTCTGCTGTCATTTCGCTTAGGTAAGAGAAACCTTCGTCTTCGTAATTGAAACAAACAGTTGATACACGACGTTGCTCGCTCATCAATCGTTCTGTTTTACGATAAGCCAACTCCCAGTTGTACATCACGTTCTTTGGAGTAACCTGACCGCCAAGTCCTCGAATGTTAATGTCAAAATCAAGGTCGTATGCACCATCTTTCAATTGGTAAACATACTCAATGGTTCCTTTGTCGCCTTTTTCCAATTCAAAAACAATTCTGTCTTCGCCTTGGCTTTTTACAGAGAAGAGTTCATTCGCTGTGTTGACATTTTTTTCTCCCATCGGGAATGTCAATCCTTGCTTTGCATCTCCGCGTTGGAATAGAACAAGCGGATCAATTTTACCATCCTTCTTAACGTAATTGTCGAATGATTCGAATTCCTTAAGCTTTACTTGAGCAATTTGTCCTCCTTTGGTATCGAAATCAACAATCAGTTTGTCTGTTGTCAGTGTGATAATTTCTCCTTTAACAACTTTCTTCTTTGGACGAAGGCTGTCTGGGATCATTTTGCTCGTTGCAGGGATCAAGGTATCTTTTCCAAGTGTATCTACGTAAATGAACGATCCAGTAGTTGAATCCTTCATGAACTGATCATTTTCATCGAGTTTCGGTGTCCAATTCACCGCCATTTCGAGTGTATCGCTACCTTCTTTCTCTTTGTTTGTTTTCTTGTCAGCTTCTTTCTTCTTTTTCTCAGCTTTCAGTCTCTCTTTTTGAGCCTTTTCCTTGGCAGCCTTCATTTCTTCTTCGGAAGGTTGATTGAAAAGAGCGAAAGTTGTAAGAACCAATCCGATTAAAACTAATCCTACGATGGTATTTCTATCCATTTTTTATTTTTCTATCTATTAATATTTGAAAACAGAATCACGGGAATCGCTTTTCTGTTTTTCAATCATTCATTTTTTAAGCATTTCAGTGTTTCCAAACTGAATTTCACCAATCTTCAATATTACTTTTTATTCTTGAGCACTGCGTCAACAAATGCGACGAACAGCGGATGAGGATTATTAACGGTGCTTTTATATTCTGGGTGGAACTGAGCTCCAACGAACCATGGGTGATCTTCAATCTCAACCACTTCCACTAATCCTGTCTCTGGATTATGTCCTGTTGCCTTCATTCCATGTTCCTCGAATTGCTCCAAGTAGTCGTTATTGAACTCGTAACGGTGACGGTGACGTTCAGAAATTTTCTCTGTATTGTAGGCGTTAGATACGTGTGAGCCTGTTGTCAAGTGACATTTGTATGCTCCCAAACGCATCGTTCCTCCCATGTTTGAAATGTTCTTTTGTTCCTCCATCATGCTGATAACAGGTTCTTTACAGTCATCCACAATCTCAGTCGTGTGCGCATCTGAAAGTCCAAGGACATTTCGAGCGAATTCAATTACAGCGCATTGCATTCCCAAACAGATTCCTAAGAAAGGAATTTTGTTCTCGCGTGCGAATCGAACTGTTTCAATTTTTCCTGAGATTCCGCGTGATCCAAATCCTGGAGCAACTAAAATACCGTCAAGTCCGGATAGTTCGCTGTCCATGTTTGCTTTGGTAATCTTTTCGGAGTGAATCCATTTGATGTTTACTTTCGCTTCATTTGAAACGCCCGCGTGGATAAATGCTTCACTGATGGATTTGTATGAATCTTTCAATTCTACATATTTTCCAACCAATCCTATTGTTACTTCAGATTTTGGTGCTTTCAATCGCTCTAGGAAATTCTTCCAACTATCCAGATTCGGAATTGATTTCGTCGGTAAGCTCAATTTTTCCAAAACAACTTTGTCCAACTCTTCCGCTTGCATCAAAAGCGGAACATCGTAAATGGTTTCAGCATCACGCGATTCAATAACGGCATTCATGCTAACATTACAGAACTGTGCGATCTTACGACGTAAAGTCAAATCGAGCTCGTGTTCTGTTCTACAACATAAAACATCAGGTTGAACTCCCAATTCGAGTAATTGTTTTACCGAGTGTTGTGTTGGCTTCGTTTTTAACTCTCCTGCCGCACGTAGGTACGGAATAAGCGTCAAATGAACCACGATGCAGTCATTTTCAAACTCCCACATCATTTGTCGAACCGCCTCCACGTATGGTAAAGATTCGATATCACCAACTGTTCCTCCAATCTCTGTGATAACAATGTCGTATGTTCCTTTGTTCCCAAGAATCTGAATGCTTTCTTTGATTTCATTGGTAATATGAGGAATCACCTGAACGGTTTTTCCAAGGAATTCACCGCGACGTTCTTTGTTAATCACCGACTGGTAGATTCTACCCGTTGTTACGTTGTTCGCTTGAGATGTTGGCGTATTCAGGAAACGCTCGTAGTGACCGAGGTCTAGGTCCGTCTCTGCACCGTCATCCGTCACGAAACACTCTCCGTGCTCATATGGGTTAAGGGTTCCTGGATCGATGTTGATGTATGGATCCAATTTTTGAATGGTTACTGAGTAACCGCGAGCTTGTAAAAGCTTTGCCAATGAGGCCGAAATGATTCCTTTACCAAGAGAAGATGTTACCCCTCCAGTTACGAAAACATATTTTGTAGAATTTGACATGTATCAATGATGTAACTTCGGGATGCAAAGTTAGGACATTCAAACAATCGAGGGGTGAAAAAAATGGATTTTTATTCACGGATTACAAACAATTCGATGGGAATTAGTTCGACCAATTGTCATTTGCGTTCAATTGGAAGTAGAATTTATCTTTTCGTACGTCCTTAGAATTGAATACTGCACAGCCATTTTCGTCGAGTCGAGGGTAGTGTGGAGTCGACCTTTTGACGGATTTTGGTAAGAAAATATAATCGTGAATTAATCGGTTCTGAAATGCATGTCGAATGTTTTCGGAGTCAATACCTAAGCGAAGCGTAGCATTTTGACCATAACCAAAATGATGTGTGGCAGAAGCAAATAAAATACCATGACTAGTCTTGCCGAACGGTTCGCCTTCGAGAATGCTGAAGCCGTAGGGACATTTATCGAAACCGTTTTTCTCCCATTTAGCATGTCTTGAATCACCTGTCCACATGTTAATCCCAAGGGCAAATTGCCAATCTTGATAGCGATAATTTGCGTACACCGTTCCAGTTCTGAATCGATCTTCACCTTCACCCGCAAAGAAATCATTTTCGTGGTATAGGCTAAAACGTTTGATGTGAAACCCGAATGCTCCAGAGTGTTGAGATGTCTTCGCGTTATCAAAGTACCATATATAGTTGTATGCAATTCCGTAGTTGTACGGTGTCTGGTGATTGAGTCCGTCTAGCATTAAGTTTGGAGTTAACCCTCTCTTTCCAGCGAGTAAGACAGCTCCCAACACCGTTCGGTTTTCCCAGAACTTTCGCCGACCTCCGTATCCTCTTTGGTGAAAATAGAAAGCAGTTCCGACATTTACCTGAGCGAAAAAATCAGTGTAATATCCTTTTAAATTAATTCCGATAGCGTCTTTGTGTGTTCCAATATTCACCACCACACCAACAGATCCGCCAAAGTGTTCAGAGAAATAACTTTGAGCATTTGCAGCGTTGGTGATTAGAAATATGACGACAAATAAGATTCGCATGATGCAAATATGTCAAAAAACATTCCAAATTTAAGTTCGATTCGAGAGGAACTAAGGTTCAGTTGCAAAATCATGATTTTCCTCCGTGAAAAGGGATTTTTTTCCAGTCATCCTAAAAAGAATTCAGATCGAAGGATAAATTGTAGATTTGATTTCAGATGAAAGCACGTAGTATTTATTGGGTAGCGCAGCTATCAGGGTGGTTCGCTTACGGAGGATTGTTACTTTTTTCGGTCATCGGAAGGGGTGAGGTACTTGACTTTGAAGTCTCAGTGAGTATTGCTTCGTGGGTAGTTGTGGGAATTGCTCTTACGCACCTTCAGCGCTATGTTTTCATTCGTTTGGGCTGGTTGGATCGGAAATTATCTCAGTTGGTGCCAAGGTTGATTGTATCAAGTGGCATTACAGCTACCATTATCTATTCGATCCTGCTATTTATCGATTACCTGGTGAAAGGAGATGATCTGGACTGGGAGCGTTTGACGTTTTCACTGTTTATTGTGAGTGTCGCCTTCATGGGCTTTCTTATTTTATTTTGGAATGCCATTTATTTCACTTTTCACTTCTTTCAGAAATCAAGAAAGCAGGAGGTTTCCAATTTAGAGTTGACGGCAAGCAATCGAGAAAGTGAATTGAAGAACCTACGTTCGCAGCTCAATCCGCACTTTTTGTTCAACTCGCTAAATAGCATACGTGCATTGGTGGACATTGAGCCGGCAAAAGCAAAAACATCCATTACGACCTTGTCAAACCTACTGCGACAATCCCTCATGATGGGAAAGGAAAACATGGTTACGGTTGAGCAGGAGCTAGATATGGTTCGAAATTACCTTGACTTGGAAAAGATTCGGTTTGAAGAACGATTACAAGTTCAATGGGAGATCGATGATACGCTTTTATCCAGAGATATTCCGCCGTTTTCAGTTCAAATGATGGCAGAAAATGCCGTAAAACACGGAATTTCGAATCGAAAAGAAGGTGGAGAGGTTATTGTCTCTACTCTAAAAACAGATGATGGTTTTACGCTTCAAATTACCAATTCTGGGAAACTAGGAACGTCGGTAGATTTGGGGGTAGGTATTCAAAATATAAAACAGCGTTTGCAGCTTCAATTTGGAGAGAGAGCCGAATATAGCTTGAATCAAGTGGGAGAAAATGTGGTGGCAAAAATAGAATTTAGAGATGAAAGAGTTTAAAACGATTATAATTGATGACGAACGCCTTGCGCGAGAAGAGTTGAAAAATGTCTTGAAAGATTTCGTTGAAATTGACGTGATTGACGAAGCGCAAAATGGTGATGAGGGAATTGAGAAAATTCACAAGTTAAAGCCAGATTTGATCTTTCTCGATGTTTCAATGCCGGGAATGACAGGGTTTGAAATGCTAAAGAAGTTAGAGGATATTCCGAATGTCATTTTTGTTACCGCTTACGATGAGTATGCGCTGAAGGCCTTCGAAGTAAACGCTCTTGATTATTTATTGAAACCGTTAGATGGTGATCGTTTGGCGGAAACCATTGAAAAATTGAAGCAGCGCGAAGAGGCCGATTTCGAGTCGGAACAATCTTCTAAGTCGATTCGTGGGGATCGCCCATTAACGTTGAACGATCGCGTTTTTATCAAGGATGGAGAAAAATGTTACTTCGTAAAGTTAGAGGAAGTACGCATGCTGGAAAGCGATGGGAATTATGTCAAAGTCTACTTCGGAAAGAATCGCCCGCTGATTTTACGTTCGCTCAATAGCTTTGAAGAGAAATTAGATCCGGCTTACTTTTTTAGAGCAAACCGTAAGTTCATCATTAATTTGGAATGGATTGAGCACATCGAGAACTGGTTCAATGGCGGATTGCAAGTGGAATTACGAGGAGGAGATAAAATTGAAATTTCGCGTCGACAAGCGATCCGTTTCAAGGAAATGTTATCGCTTTAGAAAATTGATTTAGCATTAGGTGGTTTCATACAAGATAATGCGAAGAAATTCGACCAGCAACGCAGACAACGAAAGGAAAAGCGGAAGAAATTCAATGGGAATTTCAGCGAAGATGCCGTATTGAAGGACAAGAACTTCGACAAAATAGCGTTTCCTAAACTTTCAGATCGTCAAATAGAGGAGGAGCGAGCACGAATTGCCATTCGACACCAGAAACACCGAAAGAATCGTGTTTACTTAATGCTTCTACTTCTTTTGATTGCTGGAATTACTGTGAGTGTTCTCCTAATGAAAACAAAAGGAGAAATCTGGTAAGAATGATTTACTCTTTCAAACGAATTCCACCTTCTTCCAATAAAATCAGGCGTTCCTTGTAGAGTGAACCCACCGCTTGCTTGAACGTTTTTTTACTCATTCCAACGACTTCACGTACTTCAGTAGGATCACTTTTATCGTGAACAGGCAAGAACTTTTGCACTTTCAGAAGGGACAACAAACGTTCGGCTGATTCGGAAATTTTCACTTTTCCAACAGGATCGAGGCGTACATCGAGTTTGCCGTCTTCACGTACATTGTAGACAAAACCTGTTGTGCGCTCACCGCGTTCTAGGTTTCGGGTTACATCGTTGTGGTAAATCAAGCCAGAATAGCGATTGTCGACAATCACTTTTACGCCAAGATCCGATTCATCGCAAATGAGCAAATCTGCTGGAGCAGTTCGATCGAATGGATGATCACAATGATGCAAATATCGGTTCACTTTGGTAGAGCCATAAACACGATCAGTGTCCTCATCCAATTGAAGCGTAACTAAGTATGATTTTCCTTCTTCAAGCTTTTTTCGCTGCTCTTTGAACGGGATCATTAAGTCTTTTTCTAATCCCCAATCTGCGAAAGCTCCGTAAAGGGTAACTTCTTTGATAAATAAGTAGTTAAATCCTTCAAGTTCAATTAAAGATTTTTCTGTTGTTGCTACTGCGCGGTCTTCAGAATCACGGTACACAAACACGTCGACCATTTGATCGATTTCCATGTCGCTCGTGAGGTATTTGTTTGGAAGTAAAACGTCGTTGCCTTCTGTATCTCCTAGGTAAGCACCAACAGATGTGAAACGTAAAATCTGAAGATGATTGACTTCGCCAATGTTCATAAAATCTAAAAATAGAGTGAGGATGCTAGCTTGGAATTAATCACCAAAACGGGCAATCCGGGCTTATTTGTTATCAAGCCTTGTGCAAAGTTATCAAATTGTGGGAATAGACTCTCAGAATGATACGCTAAAGCGATCATATCGACTTTATTTTCCTTTGCGAAATTCATGACCTTCTTTCGATAACCACCGCTTTTTTTCACGAGAGTGATCTCAGGCTCAATCCCAAGGTCTTCGTATTGTTGTTTGACCAAGCCTAAACGATTCTTCAGTCGCGTATTTAGGATTTGGTCAGTTTGCTTCTCCGCCAAAACATGGAGTTGTGCGTTGTTGATGCGTGCCATGTCTCCCGCAATCTTTGTAATCTGTAAGCTCTCCTTGGTTAAATCAATAGGAACCGCCACCTTTTTTACGTCTCTGATTTCCGTATTCTTCTGAACGATAAGGAAGGGGCAATCCGCACTGATGATCACTTTCATCGCAAAACTTCCGAAAAAACGCTGCATTCCACGAATGCCATGTGTTCCCATGATGATGAGTTGAGCCTTTTCCTCCCTCGCTATTTTTCCGATATCTGTG